>WSSedL1CaDRAFT_10000415_pt1 | contig 30114 bp, 18 predicted proteins | sample WetSurSL1Cattail_FD_9464 | JGI IMG/M metagenome (IMG submission 9464)
ATAGCTAGCGTTCCTTCTGAGCCAGGATCAAACTCAGATTTTGACTATGATTGGGCCGAACAGTGGTAGAACCTGGTGAACCGGGCCTACTACTAAACATTGATTCTCTCACTCATACTTCTTTTTATTATTTCATAGGCTCGTTCCGTTCGTTCAGCGGAGGGAATAAGGTGTGCTTCGGGTGACATTCCCTGATCTTAAATTTAGTTAGTGAGCTGGTTCGGTCTATCCCTTAACTTAACCGAGGGTGGATGCCCTTCTTTTCGATAGAATGACCGTGAGATTGGCGGAGTGCTGATTCGAGACAAGCATCCAGTTGTTGCCTGAAAGAGCAGGAAACTGAATGAGACGGAGCATAGGGCTAGGATAGGCTATGGAAGGAGCAGCGCGAAGAAAGAGGCACGCAAGGAAAGAATCGAGCATTAGCATCCGCTCCCGAAGAAGCAAAGAAGGCATTTTCTTTTGCAGGGGTGGTGGGTGGGGTCAGAAGAAGAATGAAGCAGAATGAGAATGATTTCAGTAGCTAGTTCCAGGGTAGGTGGGCTTATAAAGCCAGCTAGTTAGCTAGCGAAGGGAGGCCGGTAAGGGCTTGTAAGGAAGCGCGCAAGAGCATTTGACAGAAGTCAGTGGGCGAGGAAGGAAGCTAGAACACATAAGAGGAGAAGGATCCTGGAAGCCTGTTTTCCAACTAGTCCAAAAGCCAATTACCAAGTCCATTTCCTTTCAAGGATTGGAGGGGTTGAGGATAGAGTTTATTTTTCATTTCTAGGGTAGTAGGCAAGAGCTATAGCTGCTTGCGATGCAGTTGATTCGGAAACATACGCGTTGGCGATTGGGTGGGGTCGGAAAAGGTGGGGAGGCAGATCAGGCCAACGGTCCTGCTCCGCTTTAGACTAAGAGAGTGTGGTTGGGTCTGACTCCGTTATAGGGCTAGTGCGCCGAGCAGCTTCTCATTCTGCTGTGCCGGTGCGCAAAGCAAGCACGCTTAGACTGCGATGTGCAATCTTTTGTCTGCCTCTCATTGCCCATTAAGGGCTGACGGAGCTAGGCAAGAGGACTACTACTGGGATTATTCAACTACTAACTGATGACCAGGAGACTACTCTTCTTCCTCCACTACTGATATTGACTGACCTCTTGATAGGATAGCAGGGGCAGTTGATAGGATATCAGGGGAAAGATCAAGAACCTATGCAGCCGTAGGGCGCAAAGAGCTCGTTCTCTATCGTGCGTAGGGCACACAAAGGGCTCGTTCAGTTTAGTGTTTGGCGAAACCAATTAATTAAACCAAAGGCCTGTCTTAAGCATCTTTCTTCGATTTCGACATCGACATCCAACGCGGAATCGACTCAAGGAGAAAGAATGGTGTCTTTGGTCTTCTATGAAAGTGAAGTAGGTTACTCTATGTTCATGTGAATGAACGATGTCGGACTGGATAAACTGTCTCAAAAGTAAACCCCGATTTAAAAGGGGGCGATTAGTACACCAAAGGTAGTAACTATAAGGTAGAAGTTTCGCACCACATGGTGCGGATTGTTGAGTTAACAACTACACATGGAAGGGTTGAAGTCGTCAAAGCCTGTCGAAGGAACTAATGTGGCGAAGCGTGCTTAGTTGCCCTACCCAAAGTGGAAGCTCTTCCCTGACATCTGCGGGTAGAAAGCTCTGAGGGTGACAGCATCGAATCTTCGGTACCTCCGGACGAAGGATGAGTCACTGTCGGATCTCCCGCCGACATGGTGTGCTCTGTCACAGGCGTGGTCAACACGTGGGCAGCCATCGTTGTCTCCTTCGGCACAGAAGAAGACTCCCCCCGAGCCTTACTTGACTCTCCGGAGGCACCTTCCTTAAAGCCGGACAGACTCGCTCGCGCTTCCTTCAATTCTTTCAGGGGGTCTGCCTTCAAACGAAAGCCGGAGCCCATCCATTCCTTTCAAGCTTGATCCCGCCCTTAGCCCTCGCTTACACTCTTTCGGGCTAGGTTCAGTTGACATCCCGTTCTCTCCTCGTCCTTCACACTCTACCTATGAAAATATCGTGCTTCATTGGAGTGAGACCTTCGCTTTCACACAGAGGGCCTAGCAGCCCTTCCTGATCACGATGTTCATTCAGTGGACTTTTTCTCCACTTCGTTCAATTACAGGGTCCAGTCCATAGCTCCGTGCCATGCTGCAGCTCCCTTGCTTGGCGTTGAAGGGCTTGGCTGCGCTGGGTCTTTCTGGCGCGTGATGACGTGCTTGGCGTCCGTCGGGTAGCGCGGATGGGCTGCTTGCTGGGGCGCTTGCTTGATCTAAGGAAATGACGTTAGTCAGTCTCGCCCGTCACCACCCTCAGTCTACGGTGACGCAGGTAAGACGGAAGCTTCCTTTCTTTCAGTGGAAGAGGGAGAACCGCCAAGGTTACAGTAGATAGCCACTAGGTCGCATTCATTCTTCCCTAGTGAACGAAGGCTCGGGAGTTTCTAGTATAATTCAGCCTTTTTTTCCGCTATTAGCTTCATCGAATGAAGGAGCTAGAGTAATAATACAGTCTATAATGCAAAGATTGCAATTTTCATATAATATCAATGCAAACATCGGATTGAACTGCTCTCAGCTTGAAGGGGAGTATCATCGGTGACTCTTCTGGGTCGGTTACTCTTTGGTTGGGCAGCACATTCTTGCTGCATGTGCATGTGCAGCCCATACTGACTTTGAAAGTAGTCAGCAAAAGAGTTCCTGCTTATTTTCTATGTATAGCCTGCCTGCCATTCTTATCGGCACGCCCTTGGCAAGCCATACCTCTAAGCGGACATCGGTCGGAACACATGGATGGTTGAACGGACCTATCCACGTCACGGTACCCCGTTCGAGCAATCACGCAATCTGGGCTTCGATCACGCTACTGGCTGTCCACACGAACAAGCCTCAACTGGGCGCTACACCAGTCACTGGGGCATCGGTTATCCAAGCTCCCGCGCTTGTGAAATGTCCTGGCCGGGCTGCTCTCGCTGGGGAAGGATCAGTCTCATCCGAAGAAACAAGAGATCCCGATTCTGACTAGTCAATGGTTCCGGTTTACCCCGAAGAAAGAGATGATCTTTCTTACTAGCCAACAACAGATGTGGAATGCAGTTAAGCGTGGGGAAGTGTCCTTTGGGTGTGAGGGCCCCGCCCGTAGAGCTTAAAGTGCTTCTTTCCGGAAACCACTCCTTTCCTTCTTCGCTTTCGTCTGCCTTGCTTTAGACAATTGTAGCTAGGGTACTAAATTCATTATTCCTTCTTTCCCTGCCCGGTCCCGAGCCTCCTTTTCAGCTCTCTGTCCCTCTTCCTCTCGCCTAAGGGCTTATTGAGGAGTGATGGCTCTCGACTTGTGCGCCGTGCCGGGCCTGTACCTCCCTTCTTGTCTACTCCTCTTTCCCATCTTTCCCATACTATTCTCTTAGCTGGCCAGTATACCAACAAGAGCAAGAGCTTTTATTCAAATTTCCACATGTGCCGCGTGCGCCGCTTCAGCCCCAACAGCTGATTTGTGATTGACATACTGCATGTTCCCATGTCCGCCTGTAACTCCTAATGAACCTAACGAAAGAACTTAACCAAGCTACTTTTTGAGCGCAACGCGAAGGTTTTTATTCCAATTTCACCAACAAGCCGATGTACGTACAAGCGAAAGACCATATCAATGAACCGAAGGCCTTTCCTGCGTGTGCCTGCCTCTACTTAATGGGCTATTTCATTTCTAAACCTACTTTTTTAGAATTTTGATTTCGTCTATACTACATACATGGGATATTCAAATGAAAAGAAAGATTTGTGTTTAGCGGGACAGGATCACCGGGAATGGAATAAAATAATGATAAAAAGAGAAGTGTGTACCCTTGACCAGATGAGAGATCTGGAAAAGCAAAATAGCAAGCCTTTTTCTTGCTTCGCTTACATGCTTCTTTTTTTTTTTTTACTACTCCATTGGGGAATACTCCTTAATGTCATATACGGGATGCTCGAGGCTCCCCCAATCGACAGCTGCGGCTGTTGGGGAGTTTCAAGAAGACCAATGAGCACCCATTGATCGAGTTGGGGAGTTTACCTCTGCCTTCTTCTTGGAGATTGATCAAGTAAAAAAAAATCCAGTTGATTACGAGACTTGATGATAGAGGAGAGTTTCCAGTAGAGCGGGAAGGCTTAGTGAAAAGGAAAGCAAAAGCACTTTCAAGAGATCTGCGGCCGAAAGCCATTTCTCGATAGTGTTGTGAGCCCCTAGTACCTTAATCATCGAGCTTGAATACGCTTTCTGCTTAAAGAAAGATTGCCATAGAGACGACTGATAGAGACAGAGGACAACTCTTTTAAAAAGAAGGAACCAAGGGATTCGATCAAAGAAAGAGAGAGAAGGGTTCACAGGCAGGTATACAAGAAAGATCGACCTTTCTTTCGCCTGAATTATCACATTTGAGTTTCCGGTATAGGCTCTCCTACATTACATTAGAATAAAAGAATGATTTGTGGGTGTGTCTATTTTGCTGCTTTACCTATTGCTTATTTACGAATTGCTGGACTTAACCTGCCGTACTGATTCGGCAGCTCGATTGGCAGATTTGAAAGAAGGAGTTCGTCCCGCACCTCAAGGTGTGCTGCTAGTGAAAGCGGGTAAGGGAAAGCTGGGACGGGCCTATCTATTGGTGGTACTAGTGGAGCGGGAGGGGCTGGATCTCGGTCCCGGAAGCATGGGTCCGGCTATCGATCACGAGGGTCTAGATACGGGTCTCGAACGGAAAAGTATGCTACATATTGCTCTGCTCCAGTTCCCTCTGCTTACACCTGGTCAATTCGTTGATCGCCCCTCTTATTTATTTTGAAAAGTAAAAAAGGCCCTGCTCTCGTCTCTGCTGACGAAGCGTTTATCTCTGTCTCTGTTATCCTCGTACCTGCTGATCAGATCTCCTCGACTGACAGAGTCTATGCTATTGGTGAAGCTGGTTCTACCTCAACAACTTGATCTGCAATTGGATCTGAAACTGCCTCTGCTTCAAAAAGTGATGAAAGGTCGACTAGAAAGAACCGAATGACTTTCTTCAATTACGCACCGGTGACTTTTTTCCATTTTTCCCTGTTACCTTCAGTGGAGAAGGCTAAAAAGTAGACTTTCCGAAGGCCTAAAAACTATTCTATTCAAAAGTGGAGAAAGCTCCACCTTTCTTTCCCAGAGCGCTGTAAGCCCTTCTGTCCCGCTTTGGGCCCTCTACCTGTCGAATCCAGACCCTGCTTTCAAATCTGCTTCAAACGAGGTTGCTAGCTCCCCATTCCCTCTCCTCTTTTTTTTCGATAATAAAAAAGTAGTAGTCTTCCACGGTGGTGGGGTCTCAATGGAGGATAACTTTCCTTTTCATCCTACTGCATAGGCAAGATCTCATCCTTCGGCGAATCTTGAGGCTCATCAGAGTGCTCCCTACGACGGGAAATCGGGTCCAAAGACTATCTCTTCGACGACGTGGACACGGGGAATCCCATCATGGGCGATCCGACAAGAGAGATGCAGAAGAATATGCCCTCCTCAAGGGGTCAAGCCCTCGCTCAGAACTAAATCATCCTGCGGCACTCACTGCATGAGCTCATAGGGCAAGATGAAGAGTAGGAGAAAGGCTAAAGAGATCGTCAACTGAACCTTGGCATGCTTCCATCAGCGCTTCAAAGACAGCATTGAACGAGAAGAGAACTAAGGCAAGGCTGGTGATGTGCCACTGTATGGAGAGCTCAGAGAGAGTAGAAGTGCTTTCCTTCACGCTGAGCGTGAACTTCCGATTTCGCTATACGAGGAAGATAGCTTATGACATCAATCAGCTAGGTCCGTCTGTCGAATAGTTTTTCAATGCATTCGATGTGACGAGATTGAGTAGAGTGTTTGGTCTCGCTTTCAAGTTGTATCGGCTGGCAATATGCCATAGCGGCAGGTTCATCATCTCCCCCTCGCACCGAGATCAAACCAGAGCTCTTTCAAAAAGACAGGGACAGAGCAAAAAATGACTCATTTGCGATTGGTCTCGCTGGGAGGAAAAGTCACTTGCTTCCAAAGATAGGGGGCGCAAGGAAAAAGTGGTTTCATCAGGATCCGGTCCCTTCCACCGATGGTTGAGTAAGCTTCCTCTGTCCTCTCTTCCAGTCGATCTTCCACTTGCGCTTCCCTCTTAGGTCGAAAGCAAGCTACTGCTTTCCTCACCACTGAGGACTCCGAACTGGTCCCTGCAAAGCCAATTTACTTGGCTTGTTCCCTGTTTTTATTGAAACCACTTTTTTCATCAATCTCCCACACTTCTCTAGCTATCCTTCTGCTTTCTCTTGTGCTGGCCAGCCTGATGAAGCTCTTTTTGAATTACCGTCAGACATTGCCTGCTGTGAAAGATATCGAAATGGCTTGACCGGTGGGTGCTCCCTGTCCAACTGGTACTTTCCTTATGACTCCGACTGTGGTTTACCTTAGATTAGACCGATTCTCCTCCTGCTGCTCAACCAGTTCGGTCTGACCTGACTTTGACCGCTTCCTGATCGCTGGTCAATGAAAATCCCAGATCCTTAGCCCTATCCTTTGCTGGCTGGTTGCCCCACAGGGACTACGACTTCTTCTTTGCTTTATTGTTGGATGGGGAAGAATAAGGTTAGACTGTCTCTGAGCCGCGAAAGCGGAGATTGAGGTATTGAAGTTTGGGAGCATACAAGATGAAAAGAGAGTAGTTTTGTAATCTTATCTTATCGGTGTTCAAACTTTCTTTCTGACCAAAAAAAAGCGCTTTGATGCGTGGACCGTAAGCCATAGTCGGAGTTCAATCTCACGTCCTTGTTATATGCTAACCTACCCTATTCCCTGCATACTGATGACTCGCGTTGGCTAACTGCACGTCTTTCAGCAGCTCACTATAGGATGGGCTATTCATCTCAGTCCTCATGCTTCCGTCTTCATATCCCGCCAGAAAAGAAGAAAGGCGAGTCCAGTCTTTGGCAAAAAGAGAAGGAGTTCTTGCCCATATGGGAGTGGAAGCATCAGTGTAAGCTTAAGCTTGAAACGAAGAGAGATTCATCCGCAGCTTTGCTTGGCCCTACTCTTGTTTTGGTGCAGCTAACTAAGGGTCGAATTTCGTGACTTGATGAAGAGGAAGCCGAGTCTCTTTGGTCTTTCAGAGTCAGGCCAATCCAACCGCTTGCTCCTTTCCAACTCAGTCTCAGTCGTACCATAATGCGCCTGGACTCAACACTTTTCTTGCTCCAAGACCAAATGTGTCCTCTAGCCCTCATGTCAAATAGATGACAGAATTGTTTACAAAAATGGAATGATGATCGCTGAGGAACATAGAGGTCTCTCCCACCATTTTTTTCATATACCTCTTGAACAGTGTTGAAATCACCCGCCACTAACCAGGGGCCTTGTACAACTTGACTGATTCTCATGAGCTCCCTCCACAATTCCTTCCTGACAGATGAACTATGTGATCCATACACCACAGAAAGATGAACATCCATCCCTTTAATTGGCTAAAAAAACAAGTTAACATCTGTTTTAGATACATTCCAGATATAGGGATCCCAAAGCAGCCAAACTCTACCTCTCGGGAAAATACTCTAATTGAAAAGTGCGCTACAATCCTTCCATAATTTCTTAGCAACCCTACAACACTAGTTTTCCTTGACTTTTGTTTCAACAAAACCCACCAAGTCCACTTGATGAGATCTGATAAGAGATCTTATTTCCCTCTGTCTACTTCTTTTATTCATTCAACGGACATTCCAGATAACGCACTTCATTGATCATCCGGAAGGTTGGTAGAATTACTCCCCAAACTACCAAGGGACTCCATCATGGCTCTTGTCCGAATGCTTTCAGTTTTGCTCCAGGTCTTACCTTTCTTCTTACTTTCCTCACCACTCTTTTTATCTTGCTGCAGGAGGTTCTCCCATTCTTCATTAGGCACAGCAATCTCGGTTGGTAGATCTTCATGTCCCCCTTCATCTTCAACAAAGATCCTATCAGCCGAAGCCTTCCCGTCAGCATTTCCATCAGCTACAATAGTAGGAGACATTGACGTCCCCTCAACAATTTCCGCTCCAGTAACATTGGTTTTGATTGAGTTAGATTAATTAAGAATTTTTCCAAAAGAAGTTTAGCCAATGAAGACTGCTATTCTCATTTACCTTGAAATCTTTTTTCCTTTCTTGTTACTGCTCACAGGAGCAAGCTGTCGAACACTTGGTGGAGTCTCCTGGCTGCTACCTTGATCTGCATTTGGAATCAACAAATCTATATCTCGGCCCTCGTCCTGGTCATCCCCGAGCACTGCAAATAAGTTTGCAGTTAAAAAGAATCTTTTTCATTCCCGCCCATCTTTCTTTTTTCCTCCTCAGCAGCTCCCCCTTCATTCTCTTGATCAGTTTCCTTGTCATGGCAAGCTTCCGCATTTTCCCACTCTCATAGGAATTACCACAAGCACCTTCCGTCTCTCCACCCACATTGTAGTAACTTTCAGCTCCTGAACAGGGCAAGCTTCGACCCTATGACCAACTGCCTTGCAGTTAGAGCACACCATGGGCACCCATGATCAACCACCTCTTCTTCCATGCCACCATTGCCCGATTCAATCCACACACAACTAGGCATCTTTTTGTGAGGATGAACTTCAATACTTTCCCGCGTGCGAGCCTTGATTTACTTGTCGTAGGTTGATAAATAGTTAAGGGCTTCCCAATGGTACTCGCTATCCGACTGATCATCCTTTGAGACCACAGGTGAAGTTCCAGCTGAGGAAAACAACCCCAAACAGGAACCATCTCCAACAGGTCTTTGCGCGCATCCATCCCCCTTTGCAACTTTCTAAAAATCATCACTCTTCCTTCCTTCTATAAGCCACGGCCCTCCTTCCAGCACCTTGTAACAATCTTATTCTGTGTTGAAGCGGAATAGGAAGAAGCCATGCATGATTGAAAGAATCTCCAAACCCCCCTTTACCTTCTCCTTCAATTCTATAAAAAGGCGAACATCTAATCTAGGCCCGGTCGCCTTTCTATGAAGGCGAGCAGCCCAGCCCCCCTGTTGAAATTTGTATATTAGGTCAGCGGTATTTCGCAATAGCTGCTCCGAGAAGCTGGGCTTAGGGTGCGCCTCCAGCGGTCGTTTCAGTGACTCAATTGGCTTCCCTCAGCTCAGACTGGTGTCGCCACCTCTCCCAGGACCGGAATGATTATCCCTGCCCGATGGGTCTACATTCATCCCTGAATGTCGTCGGGTACTCTTCACTTCCCCGCCATTCTTGTAACCGTCACCTGTAATCCGCGCAGGTGTGTCCGCACCCCCTGGAGTGGACGAGAAAGAAAGGATTTATCGGAGCAACCCCCCCTGGTTCCAGACCCTGGAGTTCACTTTCCCGTATGAGCATTCGGTACATGTATAAGTCCGTGGAAGAGTCAAAGGGTCACCACTACGGAGGATCTCCCCCCTAATCTTAGATGGGTCGTCTGAGGGTTCGCCGCGGTTCATTGCTGTGCTTACACACTAGGCTACCCTTCTCCGAAAGCTCCGCGGGACCACCTATCACTAGTCTTCGGCCGGAGGGGTTTATTGCACAAAAAGGCCGGGACGCTGGCTCCCGCAGAGGGAAGCCCAACGAATGTCAGATGCAAAGCCCCGCACCTCATTAAGATCATATTGGCATACTCTCCCAAAAAAAAAAGAGCAGACCCCATTGAAGACGGGAGTGAGGTACAACAAGGCCATTTCTGTCCACCTTCTCACGGAGCCGTACGTGGACGTTACCGCTCATACAGCTCCCAGCCAGCAAGCAGTTAGCTTTCCTCTACAAGGAATGGAAGTGTGGATGAATCGACATCAAAAAAAATAGAGGTTTTTCTTATCATCACTTCAATAACATGCATGATAAGAGCATCCCTTTCACAAAAACCTACGGATCCCCCCCCTCCCCCCTCCAGCCACTTCAGCACCTTGTGATCTTTGAGAAGATCATTACGAGCCCTCTCCGTTAATGTTTTTGTATCTTCCTCAAATTCCATGGTGGATCAGGACGAGAATGAATCCGGGAATCCAGGACATATTCATCCTGGAGCTTCTGCTCTCCTCAGTGGAGGGGTTTTTATAGAGAAAGAGGTGAGTCGAGGCGAGGGTAGCCTCCCGCTTCGCTTGACCGATTCCTCTCCGTCGGAGGAAGATCGACCCTGAACAAGAAGGAGCTGCTCTCGATGTTCGATCAGCAGCAAAAAACTGTCATTTTCTGCCCCTACAGCCCCCGGATAAGCCTAAAAACAAAGACAGACAACGGACTGGACACAAACAAACAAAAGAAAGAAGAAGTGATGACCCTTCTCGCCCTGCCCCGATGATGCGCTCAACGCTCGCTCCACTACACTACATACCGGAAAAAACTCTCTCTATTACTTTGATAAGAGAATCATAGGTTTGACCGACGAGCTACGTGGGAAATACGAGATGACGGCAAGCCGTTCTCCCCTTGCCCTTGAACGATAGATAGAAGAACTACTTAGTGCGCGGTCGATCGGTTCGCATCTCAATGGGTCTGCGGATCTATTTTCTTCTATACGAGAAATCGCCATCTCGTAGCACCACCACGATACCGATTCTCGTTCTTATTCCGAGCCAGCCCCCCCATGCCGTGACTTTGACTTATAGTATGATGAATGAGTGGAAAGATCTTTTATATCAGTTCCCTGTCCGATCCAACCAAAGAGTGAGTCTCGTATATCTATCCCTTCTTCACAACAAAGGAAGGGTGCCGTTACAACACAAGAACCAGACCAAACATAGAGTATGCTTACTTACCAAACTGCTTAGGCTCTAAAAAAGAAGATAAAAAACCGCTCTTCTCGTTCATTTTAGAGGCCTTGTATGTAGGCCGTATCAATGAAACCGCATAGAGATAGCTTCACTGAAGACAGGAATAGCTAAACAAAAAACAAATGACTGACTATTCCTATACCTCTTTTTTTACCTATTCTCTTTACCCGGACTGAGGGTCGCTCTACCAGCTCAGATTTAACCACCGGGTATAGTAGATGAAAAAATAGATCAAACCTTAAAGTCAGATTATCGACTTCAACCATCCACTATAGCTTATACCCGTATGGAGCCAACCGTTGCAGTATAGATATGGCATGGGGACAGGGAGACAGTACCGCGTGTCCGCGCAACCTCTCGCTTCTCCACCCCCGAAAGGAGTAATATCCGTAGCCAGCGATTCCCTTCTTCTCATGGCCTTCTTGTAGTACATAGCGCTTACAAGTTTGTAGCTTCCGGAATGAAAAAGGTTTACAGGTTGGTTGCTTTAAGAATTTACTTTCGCAGTCCCCCACTCTGAATGGTTACTGGACAAGAAGAGGGGAGCTAATCCCTTGAACATAGCATTCCGGCTGTGCCGTACCCAGAGGTTCAGTAGCTTGCTTTCATCTTAAAGGTAGCTAACCACATGCTTTCCATGATCATATACAACAACAGATCGGAGGTGAGTTTCCCGCTATCGAATCTATCTAATGGAAGGTGGGACTCTACCCCGCCCAAAGGACGACTGGGCGGGCTTCCGGGTTTGTGTTGTCTTTCCGTTCCGTAAAAGTCAGTCTTTGGCTTTATCTTGCACGATACAGTCAATCCTAGTGCCAGTGCTGATCACTTCAGGAAAGTAGGGGGGTTCTCGAGGGGACGACCAAAGAGAAAGCGAATGGACGAGTAGTCGGGAACTGAAGGCTACCAACAAGCTTGGTAAAAAAGCAAGCCAGAAAGCGAAAGTAGGGAGGGGTAGATAAGAGTGGTGCAGGTGCAAGGCAAGCGCCGGGTAAGTGGGGGACTGCGGGGTCAGTCTGGACCGGGTCATAAAGTGGCACATATAATAGGCTGTATAGATAGGCTGAATTTTATTGAAAAAAGGGCCGAGGAGTACGAGGATGATGACGATCGTTCATTCTTCAAAAGATTGTTGGAGCAAAAGAACTGGCAGATCGATCAGCTTGTAGCTGAGAATGACGCATTGAAAGCGGCCTTATTCGAAACTGGTCTATCGATTGACCCGGCTCCAGTCCTTCCATCTTTCTTACATTGAGTTTGGTGGAAAAGAAAGGGCACCGTTGACTTTTATGCGGGAGTCCGTATGCTTTTGCTTTGGCCTTAGATTCGGGAGAAAGAAGAACTACTTTTCCCATTCATCCGCGGGAAATGCTTGAGCGCCTTATCTGCCTCACTTAATTCAGATGCGGCGGATGGTGGAGGTACCACTTCTCGGGGACCATATGCTGCTCTGCCTCCTTCCGCTTCTGGGCTTAGAGCCTACGACCTTGGCCAATGAAATGAGGAAATATCCCGTCTTTCCATTTTTGAGGTTCATGCTTCCTTGCCCACAAAGGAAAGGGTTCTTTCACATCCCCTTTTTAATGAAACTCCTTCAACCTTCTTACCGGCTGGTTCAAATCATTCTTTTTCACCTCCCGCAAACAGACCCATCCCTTGATCTGCTGCTCTTATCCTAAGGTAGGAAAGGGAGTTATTACTCCAAAGATTTAGCGGACGGAATGAATCGATTCCTCTTTCTTTGATTAGCTTTTGAAACTTTGAGCGAGACCTCGGAGGAGACTGCGGGGAATTCTCCAGCGGATTATACTAATTGGGTGTCCCTGCTTGGTTAGCAGAATCTATTGTTTCGCTTAGAGCCTCTACGGACGCCCCAGCTGCATACCTTAAAGTTGGTGGAAACTCATCTCCCGCTAAGGGGCCGATGCTTCTATTTATTCTTACACCTATCCTGTTCGCTTCCGAGAGTTACAAAAACTATGTATTGTCTTATCCCATTCGGCTTGGTAGTGGTAGTTCGGTCAAACAATCCGTCAATCAAGTGCTAAGCTCTAAGGAGAACTGGGCGGGGTCTTCCCCTTTTAAAGGGCGGCTACCTAATGCCCTTTGTCACCATGTTCAAACTTCTTAGAAAGCAGATTAATTAGGGTTGGATTGCCAAACTTAACAACTAACCAAATGGTAAGTGAAATATGTAGCTTCCCACCAACCGGTAGGATTTCGATTAGCTGAGTGACAAATGAGCGTCCCTCTGCGCTTGAGAGAAGAGAAGTGTAGCGCACCGATCTGCACCGATTCCTTATCCACCTACATTGCATTGACGGAGGATTGGTGTCCCAATCCCGGCTTATTATGTGAAGGCCATGGCGTGCGTTCATGGATCCAGTATTTAGGCCTTTTTACTCTATAGATATGGGCATAGAGAGGGAATCCTGAACTAGAGGAAAGAAGGAGGGCTACTTGCCAGCAGAAGGAGAGGAAGAAGCAAAAGCTTTCGCATGTAGTCACTCACATTATCTGTACTTTACGTAAGCCTGTTAGTGCAGCTCAGCTGGAAGAGATTCTAAGCGAGAGGCAGTACTGAACCAGAGCCACATCGACTTAGTTCCCCTCAAAGCCTTCTTCCGAACTTGCCAACAAGTGCTTATGAAAGCAGGTCGGTCTCTATCAAACAATCAAGCGCGTCAGACAAGAGGGGCTTGGGGCAGGAAGATTGATAGACACAGAAAGAGAAGATGACGATTTCAAAGAAGGGAAGCGAAAGCCGCTCAAATGCTAAATTGGGGAGCAGAAGCCACTCGCTTAACTAAGGGCAAGGAGCAAAAACAACTCAATTCTTTGAGAAAGACAGGAGAGCGCGGAAGGCAGTCAATTCCTCTTTGCGTCATCGAAGAGCGGAAAAAGGCACTTAATTGCTTGTGATGAAATCGACCACGTCATTCTATTTGAAATCGAGGAGAGCACCCCTTTTTATTATCAAAATTAGATTAGCGGGTAGGTTACACTTTTTCCTGAAGCATAGATGAGAGACGAGATGAAAAGCTAGCATTAGCAGAAGATCATCGATCATACTTTCTTGCCTTAGCCACTATTGAGGAAGAGGGATTGATACTTGCCTTAGACCACTATCGAGGAAGAGAGACTCATAGCACAGACGATCCTTAACTCATAGCACAGATGATCCTTACCCGTTCAGGCAGAAAGAGTACCTGTTGTTAACAAAACTCCGTCTCAAAAGCCCATTTATCGCACTGGTCTCAAAAACTCAATTATCGTATTTTCAGAGCACCAGTAAAAGACAAGGAGGCCACCTTTTCACTGTCGAAAGATGGCGGTCTTTAATCAGCCAATGCCAAGGCAACAGAGCTAGCATCAAACCTACCCGCCCAGAACCCTCCTTAATTCCTACCAACCCGATGACAGAAGAAGGATAAGCAAAAATGGGAGCTGGAGGGGCAGGAAGAAAGATTCTCACTTGGACAGGAGATGTGGACGAGTTTTGGCCTAGCTCCAAGAAGCCTGGGAGAGGAGGCCAAGCTGAGCTAAACGTAAACGTATGCATGGTTAAAAAGAAGCGTACCCTTTTTCCTGTGTTGACGTGAATTTGGGGATCATAGAGGGCGGATTTACCACGGGATCTCCAGCATGAGGTGATCAGTCTCACTCCCTCGAATATGTCCTTTTTTCCCGCCTAGCTTATCTCCAGTTTGATTTAAGTAAGAAGCCCAGTTCAGGCTCTTTCCGGAGATTATTCGATGCACCTAACTATATATAAGGGGGAGCACGATTGAATGGATGAACCGCCCACCGGACAGCTTCTGCGCGAAAGGGGCAAGATGTGATGACGGACAAAGCGAATCATTTCCGTTCCTATGGAGAGGCTTCGCAACACCATGATGGTAGCACATGCAAGACGCATTTCTTTCCCAGATTCGTCGGAGATGATGGAAAAACAAACATATCTTGGAGCCATGTCGTTGAGCGAATGAAAGCTGAACATTGTGATTCAACAGCCAGCCTTTCGACCGAAAGATTGTTCTTTGTTAGTCCTGGAAGAGAGAGGACTCCAGTAGGTCTGTGGGTACGATATCCGATTCTCAAAACGACATCACCTATACTTCAAGTTCTGTCATCTCTGCAACATCGACCTGTGTGGGCAGAATAGTAATTAACTGAAGAAAATCCTTCTTACCAGTCACATGCTTGGCCTGACTGAGTATACACACCAAACGGCATTGAGATGAGATGGTTCATCACAAGTCTGAGCCTGAGCGGTATAAACAACCTATTCTTCTGCTGTGGAATCATCATCCTCTGCAACATTCCCATGCAGCTGTGGGTTTCCCCCCGCATATGATTGCTTCCGGTTCTGAGGATGCGAAGGGATTGAGGATGAATCTGGTTAGGGGTCATGCCAACACTCCCGTGTGGTCATTTCCGCCACAAAGAGAGCACTTCTTTAGTGATCCCATCTTGTTGCTTTGATGTCGAGATTACCTATCAGTGAGCGCAAGCTTCTATCGAAGGTCTTTAATTTAAGGAGATCACGGCAAACAAGAAAGGATAAGAATGAAAGAGATCACTGCTTGCTGATTGCTCACTTGACGACAGACAAAGATTCATCACAATACCCACACCAATGCCCACTCGGACACTGGTACGGAAACTTACGAGACCTTTGTCTTATTATCAAAATATTTTGGACTGGCAGTGGGTGTTCTCCTTACATGCTATTACGTGGTCCATCTCTCTTTTATGGCTTTCATACACTGTAGTTGATGTAGTCCCAAAGTTCCATAAAGAAAAAGGGGGAGCTTGATGGTGGTTCCAAGTTTCATTCATCGAAAGAGAAGTCAACTACCGTGCAATCGTCAGGTTAGAGAGGGTCGAGTCAGTCTTCCCTATTGTGAATGCTTTTTGTAGTCTTGTCCCCGTCGTTATAGTCTTTTTTTCGATAGAATGTGTGTTATAAAAAAGATAATAGAAAGAGAGTGGTCAGGAGAGAGAATCAATGTTCAGCAGTAAGAAAAAATCCTTTGAATTTCCTTCAGAAAGAAAGAGCAGCTTTTGAACCAGTAGCTTGAGGCAGCAGTATCCAAACAAGGGGAAGATGAAGATGAGGTAGAGGCACCTTCATTTGTTGGCAGCAGCAAGCAGGTTTTGAAGAGCAGATATGACAAAGGCCGGAATGGAGGAAAGAACCATCACTGGAAAGATCAGATGTTGCAGATGGTTGGGCATTTGCTCGCTGACGTTGAAAGCACTGCTCAATGTTGTGTTGTGCCCTTTGCGTTTGCAAAAGTGAAAAACTTTTTCTTTGAGGTTGTACGAGAAAGAAAAGCTGTATTTTCATATACAGATGGAGCAAGTTTAGAGGCAGACTGCTGACGCCTTTCCTCTTGCATGACCATAGCCAAAGCCTCATCAACAGAGGGAAGATCTTTGTCAGGATGGAGGAGCGAACATGATGAAAATCCGCGGCCTATAACAAGAAAGCCATTTCTGCCAGGACGACAGCCGTTTCACCATAATGCTGAGGAGTAATGAGTGCAATCTCGTCCCAAATGAGGCCTTAAGGTAATATCATCATGCACAGATAGATAATGCTGACGAAGTTCAAGTTTGAACAGCCTGGCTATAAAGAGGCTGAAAATGGTTCTGTAGTAAATTCATACAATCCAATCCTGAGTATAATCTTGGTTTGGTTCAATATATCAAATAATCCAAGAGAGAACAAGACAAGATAATTCTCTTTTTTTCCAGGTAGCCAGCTTCGTAGCATATTCGGGATCACTTTTGCTTGGGACAACAAGAGACCCATCATCTGTGTAAGCAAGCAGTTCCCGACCGAACATGTCAATCTGCATAGCGAATGCCCAAGAGGCATAGTTCTTCCCATTGAGTTTGGGATATACTACCTGAGCAGAAGAGGATTGATCGGCCATTGAAAAAAAAAACAATAGAAATGCAGAACGCAAAAAAAAAGAAGAATCAAAGAACTCGAAGATGATAGCAATCAAGGAAAGGCCACGATCTCTACCGATGCCAGCTTGAGGGCGAGACCCGCGATCAAATCCCACACAGGAATGAGATGCACGATGCCCTCAAATCAAAGGAAACCTCATAAATTTGAAGTAGGGAAAGAGAAGGGGAAAACGACACGGTTCCCGATTTTTTTAAGATCCGGCGAGGCACTTCCGCATACGTCAGGTCCAAAAAAAAGAATGTCGGATAGAAAAACCCGCTCTGATACCATGTCAAAGTTGAGATGGCTCATCAATCCCGAATGATTTACATTTTTAGGTGTCGGAGACCCCATATATACACAAATGACGAGCCCCCCTATTCTCTAAAGCTATACATCAAAAAAGAATAAGGGTTGAGTTTTAATATTCTCAACACCTCCCTCAAACGTCACTGCCTATGAAATCATGAACATGGCTTTGGCAAAACTCGAGCACGACATGGCAAAAGCGGAGAAGATTGATCTTCAATGGTCTTCAATCTCGGATGCCTGATGACGCTTTACGTCTCATTCTGGCGTCAGATCCCATCTATATGGAGTCCCGGCCTCTATTTGGGACTTAGGCGCCCATGATCTCTTTGAATGTGGTGGAGCGGCATCCGGGGGACCGCGTGACCCGTCAGATGGGCATAATTCAGATAATGCCAGCTGCTCGTTATGCTGAGACGCGGAGACTGCGTGCTTCGAGAGGGGGAGGAGACCTTAGCCGATGATTCGCCAGAGAGGCTATCGAAAGTTAATGCAGACATCGCAGCCGAAGATCAAAAGTGCGAGGAGATCATCTCGTCTAAGCCAGCCCCCGGTGGGAATAAGAAAGCCATTTTTTCGTGGGCATTCTCAGTATGATACTTCCTCCCTGGGCGGGAGTGAGAAAGATGCTGCTATCTTAGCAACTGGATCTGAGACTGCTGCAACAACTGATGTTGTTTCTACTTCCGTGACTCTCTATGCCACTGTCGCTATCTCTGTCCCTACCGCTGCAACCTTCGCTCCAGTTATTTGAGTCAGTGCTGCTTCCATTGCTTTAGCTATATATGAAACAGGTACCAGAACCTCTCTCTTTCAAAAAGCTTAGGCTCGTTCTGATAATGGATCGAAAGGTCAAAGCAGGCTCCTAGTACGTACCGTTATTTATACCTATATGGGGACACCCCTATAGGAGACAAGCTCAAACCACCACTGGATATAGAACCCTTGCTGGTGGAACCGGAACAGCCCGAAGATTCGATCATTTTTGGTATATAGATAGGGCGGCCTGCCCCTAGATGTGTATCCCGTGGTGGCTATAGATTGTATATTCACTTGATTTGGATCTTCAATGAGTTCTGCGACTATAGGATGGATCTAAACCTGGAACTGGAAAGCCTCCGAGGTGTGTAAGTGCTTAGGCAACGAAAAAGAAATGTTCAGAAGGCACAGCTAGTGAACCAATGACAAAGACTTTCTCCCCATCTCTCTCTGATACTGAGGGCTCTTGATCTGGCTCATATTTAGGGAATTAACATATGTGTCAAATATGCGCTGTAGCTAGGACCTTTGCGTTTCGAGGGGAGGGGAGCTCCTATCTATCTTAAGTCTCAAGGGCGTATGCCTTTTTGGGAACTCCACGAGGGTTGGGAATAGCATGAGGCCCTGCAGCTGCGGTTCTTATTCCTCCGGACAGGCAACCTTAGGCAGCTAGTCCCAAACAAGACAGTGTAAAGAGGACGAAGGAGAGGATGGTCGTTTTTTCGAGCAGTAGACCTGCCCTAAGGATAGGACTCTTTAGGAAGAGGGCTGCCACTGGCGATCACTCAACCAAAGAAGCAAGCAGCCCAAAAGATTTTGAGCACTCGGGCAGGCGCTCATCAGTCTTTATTCTTTGGCTATCTTTTCTGGAAAGATGATGATAAATACGTATATAATAAATTATAGACTCGGCCGGTTTACTCGAATTAAAAAATAAATAGGAGGGTTAACTAGACAAAGACGAATAAACGCACCAAAATCTCGCTCATGGCGGGGATGATTCACATCCAAAAAGGCTGGAATGACGAGACTGATTCCCCAGCGCTTAAATGCTGCAATAATGGAAGGCATCGGCCGGGCACAGCTACGCATGGAAGACGGTCAACTTTACTGAACTGAACAAAGTTGTTCTTCTCCTACAGGGGTTTGAAATGCACCCCATCATAGTCAGGCGTGGGGAATATGATATCCACCCCGACAGTTTGAGGGAAGAGACAACAGTATTGATGATATCATCTCTTCTATCTCCCCTTCTTTAATGGCAGAGGGCGAACCCTCTTCGTGCAACTCTTCCCGGGAAGTTCATTGGCTTCTTCTCCTTTTTCATCAGGACTGAGTGAGTGGTCCTCTCTTCAAGCTGTAACCACCACTTGTCCTCCAGATCGATTTCCATCTCCTCGCTAAAAAGAACCTGGCATCCGCAGGGATGCGGCCTTGGTGAATGATTGGTCCAAGGGCGGCAGAGGCGGTCTTGGAACATAACATAGAGATCTGCCCAGTTGATCTTCGGCTTAATAAGATCAAATTCTTTTTCATTCTTGGGGGCTGAGAAAATCTTCTCTCATTTTTGTTGTCACCGATGGCTCTTTCATCAGGTCAGCAGAGGAGCATTGCATGCTTGCTTGCGGTACCCTTGTCCCATCCTTTCTTCTTCTTCGTCATACAACGGAAAACACTTCGTCCAGTGCTCAGGCTTCTTCTTCGAGGTTTGGTCCTACTTATGATTTTTTTGTTACGAAAAAGGGAGGGGAGCCTTAACTTAACCCGAATTCGTCACCGGCGTGGCACTGCCTTCCGATCAATAGAACAGGAAGAGGAGAAAATAAAGACCACCAAAAGTCACGACCACCAAGATACGCATAGTGATTCGATCTTTTGATAACCCATTTTTATCAAACTACCATTTTAGGGGGCTTACGCCTTACACACGGAAGATTGGATTGCCTGAATCACGAGTCTTATATACTGTCTTACGATCACCTCATATTGATAAAAAGTCCAGAGAACAATTTGAAATGGAAATCAAGAAACAATTTCTGGTCATAAAAACGGAAACGCATGAATTGCGCAAGAAGTTCTTTCGGTTAAAACGCCGTGCGACTCGGAGGACATAAGACTGATTGGTCAGGCCAAAAATCTTGCCGACTGGATGCTCCTACCCCACCATGCCTAGCCCTTTACCTTAAGAAGAGGAGAGGAGGTATGAAGCGTGGGAAACTATGCAAGAAGTGTATTATACAAGATGTAACCTTAAGGAGTGGCGGCAAAACTCTTAATTGATCAACGCGAGTGAACTGTGCTTAGACGCTTCGTAAAACCGCACCGCATCTACGAGAGGAGCTGATGGATGAGTGGGCTTCCCCTTTCGATTCACGGAATGTGATCTGGGACACGATGGGAGTTAGCGTGCCTCGGTAGGCAAGAGATCACCGGAGTATAGCACAAGATCGCCTTTTCTTGCTGCCATGGGGTCAACCTGTGAACAAGGTAAACCCAATGGGATGGGAACCAAAAAACGGGAGGGTACCACATTGGGCAGAAGACGATCCAAAAAGCGAAGGCTCACCCTTCAAAGTGCCGGGTGAGATAGGCGACAGGTAGCTTGCTTCCAAGCCGGCCCGGCCGCGAGGAAGAAAGAGATCTTTGCCGGTGCTGACTTGGATCTCGGGTGACGGAATAAGGCGGCCAGAAGCGACGAGCAGTCGCGGTCGAAGCTTGGCTCTAGCCGATAGGCTAGCAGTAAGCTTGGCTACAGCGAAGCGCTTACCAAGCGCGAAGGAAAGGGCCTTCGCCACTTGAGCCGTATGCGGGGGAACTCGCACGTGCGGTTCTTAGGGGGGGAGAACTGAACGTCGATTGAGCCATTCCATCCCAATAGCGTATATTTGGAGCTCAATATGAAATCCGTCTTTATTGCAAGACCCGTTCGGATAAGGGCAAACTCCAGAGATTGCTTCGAAGTAAGATCCTTGCGTTGACCCTTTCCTCAACCAGAACCACATTCTATATTGTCTCATTATTCTCTTTTTTGCTGAAAAAAAAAAAATGTCTTTTCTTACGCGCAGTGTCTGACTGTTCCCTGCTCTTGTGGCTTTCTCATTCTTGTACTAGACCAACCTCTCGATATGCCCGAGAAAAAAGGAAGGTGGGAAATCGACCATTTCCCCGGGTGTCTTAGAACCCTCTCTCTCTAGGGCACCTCCGCATTGCCATGCTGCTGGGACGTACAAGTGCTATTTTTTACCTTTTTTTAATGTATGTATTAATTTTTGCTTTTTGGTATTGAAAGTCTTTCTTTTATTTGTCTTATCCTGACTTCTTTAATTTAAGTAAGTGATTAGGGAATAAGTATAAGTAGTTCATTACGGACATCCCCCTCCCCCTCAATGTCCGGGATTCCTGTGCATGCTCCCGAGGCAGGAGGGGCAATCAATAGGTCTGGGTCGTTCCCAAACCTCTAAGGGTGCATTAGCCCCCCAATCCATTTACCGACATAGCAACGGTCGAGTGCTTGGAAGGGAGATCTCAGAAAAACCACGCCCGGTAAGGTCGGTTCAACTCCGCATAGATGTATCGTATCGACTCCTCTACCCGACGTCAATCTCTCGGGAATAGGGAGTTGTTACAGGTTTTTGGGGTTTCAGCCCCTATCACGTAAGGCCCAGCTCCTGGACTGGCCCGCAAAGGGAAGGGCTTTGAATGCCGATTCCCACATACACCTCGATTTTTATGCAGCAGGTCGGTCGTTACTATATATCCGGGGTGCGAGGAAATATCGGAAAAGCGGCTGGTCGTGTAACTTCACCAGTAGTTTCCCGGTTCTCGTCCCCGTCCACTATTCGATCGAGCATGCATTTAAGCCTATTCCCCGCAGCCCTATTGCTGGAAAGGCTCGATGACTAATCGCTTCATTCTTTAGCCAAGCCCCAGCAATTCCGGGTCGACCTAACGTTGATACGTGGATGAGATCAGGACGACCAACTATATCGTTTTAGAAGTAGCGCTTGACTAGCCTGACTAGGGCTCAGACCTGACGCCTATTCTTCAACTTCGAGGTGGCGCTCCGCCCTATCTATGCAAAGCTCGGCAACAACCCTATAGTTCTTTCATTGCCTAGCTAACCAATGAAGCTTTTCTGTCCCATTGACAATCGTCCACAGGTCCAGTTGCTCAAGCTAGAATTCCATCCTTGACTTCCATTGTACATGGCACCATGAAACCTGTCCCCAACACTGAGTGTGGTCACTGACGTCATTGGTACGACGGATGTAGTCGCAGAGTAGACGGCTGACTTGCCTAAAAAATAAAAAAAGGTGTTGTTTAAACTCATTTTTTTATAGATTCGGGTTTTTGCGGTTTCACCCATGGAATTAAAGAAAACTGCTCTGCTATCCAGTCAGAGGCCATCAGCCATCCCGGCGTACTTCTTTGTTTGACGAGGAGCAATCCGGAGGGCTACACGAGGACTAGGCAATCAAGCTTTTCCAAACACCATAGTCTCCTCAGTTTGGTATTGCAAAGATTCCATCCTCGGTTTTACAATAAAGAAAGTAAAGAAGGCAGTACGTCGATTCTCTTTGAAACAAAGACAGCAGGCAGGCGTAGGAAGAGGAAAGAGCACACTAATGGAACCGTCAAAAAAATTCCCTATGCCGAATACCACAACCCAGAGAGACGAAGGGGTCCCCGGGGAAGCGAGATATCCACGTATGTCCCCATCGTAGGGGCAGGCCCGCAAGGAAGACAAATAATGAGATCGGTTATTCTATAAAAATGGAAAGGATGAAGTAAAGGGGATCCGTATTTTAGCAAGGAGTGAGTCCGGTCGATCGGTAATGAAGTGTGCACGATGGCTAATCAAGGAATCTTCAAACTGTTCAGTGGGGTCTTTCCTTGCGCCCAAGGCCTATCACTACTATGAGGCGGCAGCTAGCGATGACCGATAATCACATGTTTTATCCTACCCATTACAACCATATTCATTAGTCGATCCCATCCCGATCCCCCTTTTGACTCCCTTCAACGAAACCGGTCTTTCTTTCTCTCGATCATGTGAAACTGGACCACGATCACGATCATGATTCGGAACTTTCTTCAGAGAAGGGATGCTCTGCAAGGTGGTGCCTTTGCCTCTGTCTCTATTCAATCAACCGGATCAGCATGCCCTTCCATCCTTCCCCCTAAGACCTCTGCTCAACGGTCGGTACCTTTGGATGAAATGCGTCCGTTTCCATCCCTCCCAAAGCAAAGAATGGAATTGATCATCGTGTTCTTAATTGTTCTAATGTAACTAAAACTTCTAATCAGTTCGTCTACGAAATGGCAAAAATCGAGATGTTGGGGATGCCAGCCCAGCTACTCTTCTCGGTTGAGCGTTGATTCCATCCAATGGGCCGATCTTTGATCACAGAATCGGCCCTTTCTTCCGCGGTCGGGCACCCGACTCTTCGTGAATACTCCGGCACATTTTTCTCGTGGTTCTTCTCGCCTCCAACGGGCTTGGTTGGGGGCTTCTTCCGGAATCCTCGAATCGTATAGCCAAAGTCGAATGCATGGGGATGAAAATGGAGGCAAGGCATCTTTCCATCCGGAACAAAGAGTCAGATTGAACCAAGAATCTTGAGCCTGGGCCGGGGTGTACCAATACATACAACTTTTGAGTCTGTTTTCCATTCCCCCTGCCTTCTTCATAAGATAGATATTTCCAGCCATCGAGAGCAGAGGAGCAATAAGCGGCGTTGAGAAAGATCTCTGAAAGAGTGCATATTCTTTCATAAGCTATCCAGAGTTGTATCTGAAAAGCACATTGCCACAGGAAGAAAGAATGGGGGGCGCAGAGTGTGAGTAGCTCTCTATCAGTGCGATAATCTTTCTGAACCAAAACTTCTCGGGATCCGGAGTTTTTCGAGAAAAGGTCCCATCCTTCAATATCATGATTGGGTCGACCAGGCCAGATCATAAGTGAAATATCATGATCGGGTCGACCAGGTCAGGCCCGATGACGAGTGAATAGAAAATCGAAAACGTACATTGCTGTTCCAGCGGAAATACTTTGTTTAATTCTACCACTTCTACTAGGAGTAGCCTTTTTAGTGCTAGCTGAACGTAAAGTAATGGCTTTTGTGCAACGTCGAAAGGGTCCTGATGTAGTGGGATCGTTCGGATTGTTACAACCTCTAGCAGATGGTTTGAAATTGATGATAAAAGAACCTATTTCACCAAGTAGTGCGTCTTTCTCCCTTTTTAGAATGGCTCCAGTGGCTACATTTATGTTAAGTCTGGTCGCTCGGGCCGTTGTACCTTTTGATTATGGTATGGTATTGTCAGATCCGAACATAGGGCTACTTTATTTGTTTGCCATATCTTCGCTAGGTGTTTATGGAATTATTATAGCAGGTCGGTCTAGTAAGACGGGGGGCGGCCGTTCGGTCGCCTATGATAGACGGACCAATTGGTCAAAAATGGGTTTGTGCCGCAGGTGTTGAACGATCTACTCTACACAGGTGTGGGCTTACAGGGCTAGGGCTCATAAACCCTTTCTTTCATTCAGAAAGAGGTCGGTCACTTTTCCGGGCCGGGATCGAGAAGTGGAAGTCATAAAAAAGAGATGTTTCTCTTCGCACCTCAGATCAAGAGGAAAGGTAGCTTGTCAAGCTGGTCTAACTATTTCAAATTATAGCTGTCTTTTAACCGGCTCTTCTTCTTTGTCAACGCTACTAAGGACCTGACGGTTCGCCTACTTGATGAATGAAAGAACATGATCAAGGGTTATAAAGGAAAAGGCGACGAAAGCCCACTACAGTACAGTCGAAGTCAGCGGCTGAGTTAGCCTAGCCTCGCCTACTATTTCTTTTTAGTAGGCGAGGGAGTTAGCGAAGAGGCTTAGGGATAAGAGAGCGTCGGTGCTACGCCTTCATTCTACTACGCTACGCAAAGTCACTTAGCTCGACGTTAAGAGAGTAAAGGGGGAATACCCTACATAGAAGAACCGCTGTTCGCTTACAAAGGTATAACCTTTCGCTCCCCGGGGCAAAGCCGCTTCGCACCACTGATAGACTACTTAATTAAGATTCTATTTCAAAGGCTTGCGAAACAAAGTAGCGCCTTTGAAATTGTCAGTCAACTAAGGTTGGCCTTCGGCCCCCTGCGAATCCGTAAATCAGAGAGCATGCCGCAAAAAAAAAGGATGGTCCCCTATGCATTTCATTCTTTCCGGAACGGAAAGAATGAAAGTACCTGACCCCCCATCATGGTGAACCTCTCCTTGTGATCGGGATGAGGTAGATGCCTCCCAGCCGGGGGGCGGATCGAATCGGAGTTTCCTTAGGTAGCCACCGACCAACAGTTATCCTTAAACTTCTGTGCTTGGTGGAAAAGAAGCGAACAAAGGTACGCTCGCTTGCTGTCTTGTTCTCTGCCGCGGACTGGGATCGCTCGCCAGCTAGGCCCTGACGAAGAAAGTTGGAGCAACATTGTATGAGAACATATTACCCATCTTCGGGGACAAGGGGCGGAACGACCTCTCGATCTACTTACTGCAGCCCAGGACGGGCGTCGTCGTCTAGGCGTTCCCTCTTGTTCTGATCTCCCCTACGCCTAGGACGTTGTCTGGGCCAAGAGCCATAGTTAGTTGCTGTTTCCATTTGGTTGTTCTTTCTCGTTGTTGATACCGGCAAGACCCAGCCAGATGATGATGTCTGCTGGTTGGTAGTGAGAGGACTCTTAGTACCCGCAAAAAAAAAGGGCGCTGGTGAAAAAAACTATCATTTGATTTAGTTTCTTGCTCTCCCTTAGCAGCGGGAAAGGAGTCTATCTATCTGCCTAGCTTTGGTAGATTTCCCCCAACGCAATTCAAAAACGGAAATTCCACGAATCCCTGAGGTGGATAAGTCCGACGACTCAGCAGCAGTGCGGAATTGAGTTTCTCGTCCGGTGGATCTGATCTATAGTTAGGGGGCAATACATACCAAAAGGTTCGCAGTATATAACCAACCCACCCATAGCCGGTCTAACTGCTGAGAGAGAAAAGTGCTTTTCTTTCCCTAATGGTCCTCGAGTACACACAGCTATTGCTGATCCTTTGCGAGATCAGGATGAGACCTTTCTTCATTGCTAATCCATGTTAGGTCAACATCGAGACGGAGCATCTCAGTTGGCTCTGTCAAGGAAGTGAAACAGGCATTCTACGGTTGAGGTTACCATAGGATTGACCCTCAGTCAGGCCGGAGATTCCAAGGAGTTGATTCAGCAAGTTCCCTGTGCTACCCCGCGGGAAGTCTAATCTCCGCAATCGGTGGTTCCGTAATGAGTAGTCGAATACACATTGAGGTTGGGAAACCTCCTTCCCGCCCACACCTTCATTCTCTTCCTCCTCTGATCGACGAAAGCATACTAAACTGAACTCAAATCTTTCCCCATTAGCAACAAGAGCAGCTCTATCGTTCGGCCCTTGATGAGTAAGCATTTTTAGCTATACCGCTTAGGTTGCAAAGCAGCAAGCTCCCTTCGTCTGCCTTATTAGGCTGCTTGGAGCCTTCTCGCTTAGTAAGCCGCCTTCGGCCCTTCCTCCTTCTTGCTCTGTTTGGTATTCGCTCGCGGGTTTGTTTCCAGGTTCTTTCGTTCTTGGTTGGCTCTCTCTCAATTGTTGTTTGTAGATCGTGCGTCCTGCGCATTGATCCGGCAGCGAGACCGGCCCTGGTTGTAAAGCGAGCCGTCCTTCCTTTCATTCGTAGGTTTGTCTTCGGTTTGCTTTTCAACTCGGCCTTCTTTCGGGACTGTGGTGACGAACCTCACTTTCCTCGGTCAAGTGGTTGACCCGTCTGTCCAATAAGTTGACTAAGTGAATGGGAATCCGATAGTTCTACCAGCCTGGGAAGAGTAGTCAGAGGCAATTCGCTAATATGGAGCTGTTTATATCGGCTTTCTTTCCTCCAGCATGAAAGGGGGTTGAGCGGTGCGCATTCCTTTACGCATGAAGCTGACCTTTCCATTACCATGGGAAAGCCTCACTCTCGGTGAAGCGAAAAAATTGGGATAACAAACAGAATAAGCCGATGCGAGTCTAACAGTTCCACCAGTAAGGAAGGAAGGGAAAGAAGCAGGCAAAGCAGAGATTGAGGAAGCGTAAGCTCACTCGACCATAGGAAGAGAAAGCGCGACACTGCTTAGGCGTACAATAATCTCCTAATTATGGTATGCTCCTATATCCTACTGATCTTCTTTCGACAGCGCACTGACGGCACCTTTCACTTTTTTATTTATCGCCTAGTATCGATTCAGGTATTCCTGCCACAGAATGTCCAAGGGAAGCCGGAAGGCTTTGCTTTCCAGTTAAGGGAAAAGGGAACCTGCCGAATCAAAGCAATCCTCTCTTGGCATAGCTGAAGCTCGTTTCCTGGACGACTGTTAGCGGTTCCAAAGACGGCTCAGTTCAAAGTCAGTCTAACCAAGGCCTATTTTAGAGTCAGATCAGCACTCTATCCCATTTAGCTCTGATGGTTGGCTGCGTACCACATACCAATAGTCTTGCAAACGGAAACTGTATAGCCAGCCTGAGCACGAAGACAGAAGTCATGTTCCGCATGCAGACAGATAATGCCTTTCAATCCATTCCCGATGCATCTCTTCTTGCCAGTCCGATCGTGAGAGGTAATATGCACACCTTGTTGTACATGACCTTTGACTGCACTTGCGTATTTAGCAGCCTAAGTAAGATAATAAGTCATTGCGCTGCTTGAACATTCTCGTCGTATGGATATGTTTATCGGCATTCTCTCCGATACGTGTGAAAATATTCATTCATACTGTACTCTTTTTTTTAGGCATTAACTGACTTTCGACAGCCATGTGCCTAACTATCCCCCGGTCAAGTGAGGGACCCATCATCTTAATAAGCAGACGTGTGAGTCTTGCTTTCAATTAGCGAGGAAGGAAGCAGGCAAAGCAAGGCTTTCTTCTTTCTTTCATTTTGAGAAAGGGAAACCAAACGAATCGAAGTGCTAATAGGGCTCGAAAGCAAGAAACGGAGGCTTGAAAGCTAACGAGGCTCGTCAATGGCTTGGCTTCAGGTCTATGTTATGGCGAATGGAAGCGCAGATTAGCAGGTGTCCGCTTGACTCAAGAAAGAGGGGGTGGGACCAGCTGGCATAATGCAGGCTGGAACGTGGGAATGATCGGTCTCATGAACGACTTTTTTTTCGTGGACAAAGTGGGCATGGTGATGGGAGCAAGGTTCAAGGTACAGAAGGATAGCCCTTCCATTTCTTTGATGCACCATATGCGTCTTCGACTTTGGAAGCAAAGATTTCAATCTTCCAACTTTCTTTGCTGCACACGACTTTAGAACTACGTCTGCTTCCACAGTTGCTTGAGCGACAACCACAAAGCGTCCCCATCTTCTTGCTTCTCTACTTTCTTTGGTACCAAAGAAAGTAGACTAGTTAACCGACTCCTGGTCGACATGAGGAAGACTACTATTCTTCTGGTAAAGTGGACGAGAAGAGCGAGTCTCTGTCCAACTACTCTAACCAGGAGGGGGATGATAGGTGACAGGCCAATAGGAAGCTTGCTACGGTCTAGTCCGTCCGGACCTGGAAAGCGCGATGGATATGTTATCAGCCAATGCATCTTCGTTCTACCCGATTTTTACAATACCGATATGTCGATAATCTTACCTTGGGCACAGACAACTATCAGCTATTTGCTTGCTTCCGTGTAAACTCACTGAATAGCCTTCGTTTATGGACCTGTCTATTTTCATCAAATGATGGTGAGCTGTATTCCAAGTGATCAGACTTCCGTAGGTAGCTTTCCCAGTGAAAGAGAGCCCGCATGAAAGACGAGTCCTGTTCGTCCAACAGTTTCACCAGCCAGGAAGGATTGCTGGCTGGCTGAGAGGCAAGTGTAGCTAGTTTTGATTGAGCTCCTGACCTTTGACTAACCGAAAGATGAAGGTTGGTGTCATATGCTTGCCTCGTGCACACGGCTTTTTCACAGTGTCTGCTTATCTACTCCTTGACGTGAGAACTCCGTGCGTTGTATTCCCTATAGTTTTTAGGCTTTCTTTTTGTTTGAGTGTCAAATGGTGTTGAGCTTGCTTTCTTTGATTGACCTTGACTTGCTTGCGAGGAAGATGACTATGATGGTGAAATGGACAGCCCATCCGATGATCGAATCGGGATCACCCACCCCTCCGATATTCTTTACCAATGGAAGGAATGTGTATCCTTCTCTGAGTGAAACTCCCAGGGCCTTTCTCGCAGGGCGTGCTTGCATCCTAAAGCATTATGAGCTATATTTGTATTAGCCCGGACCAACCTCACTCTCTCTTTCTGCGTGCACTGCTTCTTCATCAGCAGGTAGGGAATGAGAGACGGAGGCCTCACCCGACCGCCTATGATCACAGATTGGGAGATTTTTTCTTCATCCGAGGGTGAATTTAATTACGAAAAAAAAAGTGTAAGGTAGTGAGGTCTTAAAAAGAAAAAACTTCAATCAATGAATGATCAGCCATTCCATTTGTGCTTTAAGCAAGTAGGCGACGCGAATCTATGGTGATGAAATCGGATACCAATTGCTTGGATGCGTTTGAAAGCAAAGAGATGCAAATTGCAGAAAAATTATTTGACGTTGGGAAAGGTTTGTCTTGTGTCTCCGTAACAAATGGTCCATTTATTGATGGGCGAACGACGGGGATTGAACCCGCGCGTGGTGGATTCACAATCCACTGCCTTGATCCACTTGGCTACATCCGCCCCTACCCCCGCGCACAGGTTTCAGTCTCTATCTACGATCAGATCCTTTCTTCACCCTCCCTATGACCGCTATCAAAGATAAGCTTTTTCCGATAGTTGCTAATTGAATTGTTTGTTGTGTTTTTTGGAATTAGGGGAAGCAAAGCTTCAACAAGCAAGTAGAAGCTTCCTGGCAAAGCTTCAAACAAAGAGGTTGGGATCTGAACTTCATTGATTTGAGTCCACTTTACTTATGAAAGAAGAAAGATAGGGGCCGGGCGGCTTATTGATCAAAGGAAGGCTCGTTTAGTAGACTGCGAGCGAGCAGCAAGCGTAGGCTAAAAAGGCAATAGTCTAACGTTGGGGTGGGGCGCGCCAAAGCAACCGGGGGCCCCGGAGGGGTCAGTACAAAAGTACTATCTTCTTTCCACTTACTTGAACTGGCTGGCTGCCTTTTGTAGCGCGCGTACTCTGATCCTCTTCTACGAATCTACAACTCTCTTTACTGAGCGAGACTCCATC
>WSSedL1CaDRAFT_10000416_pt1 | contig 30113 bp, 23 predicted proteins | sample WetSurSL1Cattail_FD_9464 | JGI IMG/M metagenome (IMG submission 9464)
AAGCTCCTTGACCGCGGTCTTGAGGCGGGCGTCGCGCGACGGTGTCGAATAGGTCTCCCAATCGCCTTCGGTGCCGTAGATGTTGGGCGGCAGGCGGTCGGGCTCGCCCCGCTTGTTGAGGCCGGCGGTGATCGCCAGAGTCACGGCATCGCCGCGGTAGTGCAAATCGGCGCAATTGGAATCGACCATGTCGCCGATCTCGCGGACTGGATCGAACAGCAGCGTGCCGCCCGCTATCTCACCGCGCACATAGTCGTAATAAGTGACCACTTCGTTGTTGAGTATGAACGTGCCGGTTTTCCAGTCGCGATCCTCCGCCGGCCGCGGCCCGTTGCCGAAGAACTGTTCGACCGAAAAACCGGAGACAGTCTTATTGGCGGCGAGGACGATGCTGCCGCCTTTGTAAGCGCCGTCGGCCAGCTTCTTGGCGCCCACCAGCGTCTGCGGCCGCCAATTCTTGAAGCCTGCCCCCATGCCCGGCGAGGAGCGCACGAAGCGCACGTCGTAGTAGCCGCGCGTCACCGAATAATCGGGGTGAGCGTCGAGATAATGGATGCGGCCGTTGCGCTCGACCTTCCACACCGTCGCCAGATGGCCGTTGGGATCGTAGATTACGGTGCCGGGGCGGATTGCCTTTGGCGTCAGCGCCGGCGAATAGAAATCCTGCGCAAGCGGCGTCTCCAGTTCGGGATGGATGCGATAGGTCGCCGAAGAAATTGCCTCGCGCAGGAAATCGAGCACGGCATACCCATTGTACCCCACGGGGTTAAGCCGTGCTGTCACCCGGTTTCCGGCTGCGGTGTAGCGCATGTCACGGGTATGGCCGCGCGGCTCGACTTCACTGGCGAACGAGAACGGCAGGCCGCGTTTCCAGGCGAAATAGAAGCGCAGATAATAGGGCAGGTCGGCACAATCGGCCGCAAACGCGACACCCGCCGGATCGGAGCCGCGGAACGGATTGCGCGGATCGTGCAAGCAGCGGTTCACCGTGGCGCAACCCGATTCGCCCAGCTCGGTGATGAACTGCTCGTATTCCTTCTCGTCGCCGTCGCTCCAACGGTCGCTTTTCAGGACATAGGCGCCGGAGGGATAGTTCTTCGACGTCGCCGCCAAAATCTGATCGGGCGAGGGCCCTGGCGTCGCAGCTGGAACGGCTGCCGGCGCATTGCCCGGCACCGCTTGGACTGTGGCCGTGCGGCCGTCTGGCAGGGTCATCGTCCTGCTCGCCGTCGTATCAGCCGCCGGTATGTCTTGCGCCTCCGTCGACGCACTTAGCACGACCAGCGCGAGTAGCCCCGCCCACTTCCCCATGCGCCAAACGGTAGTAGACTGAACGGGCCCGTCAAGCTGCGAAGTTGCAAAGATTTTGCGTCACGGTGACGAGCGGGCGGTTTTCACCATAGAATTCGAGACGATGGGCGGGTTTCTTTCTCCGGCAGAAGCAACGGCCTTGTGGCTGTCCTTGCAGATTTCCGCGGTCGCTGTGGCCGCGGCGCTGCCATTCGCGTTCGCGATGGCCCTTTTGCTCGCCCGCCCCCGCTTTTTCGGGGCGGGAATCGTGGACGCGATCGTCCATTTGCCGCTGGTTCTGCCGCCGGTGGCGGTTGGCTATCTGCTCCTGGTCGTGTTCGGCGGACGAGGGCTGATCGGGTCGTGGCTGTGGGACACCTTTGGCATCCGCTTCGTGTTCAGTTGGACTGGAGCGGCGTTGGCCAGCGCCCTCATTACTTTCCCGCTGCAGGTCCGAGCTATCCGCCTGGCACTCGAATCGACTGACCCCGGGCTGACCGCCGCCGCGCGCACCCTTGGCGCCGGGCTGTGGGACCGGCTTTTCAACATCACCTTGCCACTCGCTTTGCCTGGCATCGTCAGCGGCGCCATCACCGCCTTTGCCGCGAGCTTGGGCGAATTTGGCGCCATCATCACCTTTGTCTCGAACATCCCGGGTGAGACCCAAACGCTGCCGCTTGCCATCTATGCCGCGTTGCAGTCGCCCGGCGGCGAGATGGCGGCCGCCCGCCTTTGTACGCTCTCGATCACTCTCGCCCTCATCTTCGTCACCGCCGGTAACCTCGCCGCCAAGAGGATCTGGCGATGAGTCTGGAGGTCGCTCTCAAGCACCGGCTGGGTAGCTTCGCCCTCGACATCACCTTTACTACCAAAGGGCAGGTGACGGCGCTGTTCGGGCCGTCCGGTTCCGGCAAGTCGAGCGTGGTGGCGGCGATTGCGGGTCTGTGGCGGCCACGCGAGGGGCGTATTGCGGTGGCGGGCCGCGTTCTTACCGATACGCCGAAGCTGTTCGTGCCGCCGGAACAGCGGCGGCTGGCGGTGGTGTTCCAGGACGCGCGCCTCTTTCCGCACATGACGGTGGACGACAATTTGAAGTTCGGCTGGCGGCGGGCGGCACAAAAGGCCGGTACCGCCGAGATTGCGCATGTGATCGATCTGCTCGGGCTTGGCGCGCTGCTGGCGCGGCGCACGCGCGATCTGTCCGGCGGCGAGAAAAGCCGCGTCGCGCTGGGCCGGGCGCTGCTCGCCTCGCCCGACATGCTGTTGCTGGACGAACCGCTTGCCGCCCTCGATGCCACGCGCCGGGGCGAGATCCTGCCGTATCTCGAACGGCTGGCACGCGACACAAAATTGCCAATGCTCTACGTCAGCCATCAGGTCGACGAAGTGGCGCGGCTGGCCGACGAAATTGTGGTGATCCAAAATGGCCGCGTCGCAGCGCAAGGTCCGGTGTTCGAGCTTCTCACCGATGTCGAGCAAATCGCCGGTGTGCCGCCGTTGGGAGCGGTGTTCGACGCGAAGGTGGCCGAGCATCAGCCCGACGGCCTTTGGCGCCTTACCTTCGACGGCGGTGTTCTGTTCGTGCCGGCGCTGCCGCAAGCTCAAGGAGCCCGCGTGCGCGTGCGTCTCAGAGCCGAAGACCTCATGCTGGCGCTCGAAGAACCGCGACACATCAGCGCCAACAACGTGCTCGCCTGCACGATCCGCACGGTGAAACCGGTGGGTGATCACGTCGATGTGCAGCTTTTGTGCGGCGGCACGCGTCTGGTCTCGCGCATCACCGGCGCCTCTTCGGCTCGCCTTGGCCTCGCGCCCGGACAGGCCGTCTATGCCGTGGTGAAGGCGGTTACGGTTGCGCGGGAGGCGGGGTGATATTTTTGCCCCGGAAAACCAGCCGCTTCGACAGCGTGTAGTTGAAGATGAGCCCCACCAGCACGCCGACGCACAACGCGGGATAGGCCCTGAGGTCGGTACGCATCAGACTGAGCGGCCACGGGGACCACCACAACAGGACCGCATAGACACAAACGTTGGTCGCGGCACCGAAGGAATTGGTGAGGAAGAAGCGGAACCATTCGGCCAGGATGCCGCTGTGCCCGGTGCTCTTATGCTCGTGGAAGGTGAACGTGCGGTTGCCCCACCAGGTGAACGTCACCGAGACAAAGAAGCCGAAAAACCACGCCACCAAGTCGTGTAGCCCGAGCAACTCCTTGGCGACCGCCAAAGCGGCAAGATTGACGAACATGCCCGCACCACCGACGGCGCCGAAACGCACCAGCTTGGAGGCCGCCAGTTTTGCGATGAGTTCTTTCACAGGTTTCTTTCTACGGCCGGTGCAAATCGTGCGGGCCGGGAATGGCGAGATAGAATAGCCGCTTCTCTTCCCAGCGTCCGCGCGTCACCGTATCGAGTATCAGACCCGCCACCAGTGACAGGCAGGCGATCACCATGGTCGACGCCACCATTACGGCGGTCGGCAGGCGCGGCACCAGGCCCGTCTCGATATATTCGATCACCAGCGGCAAGCCGAACGCAAGGGTGAAGAGAGAGAAGGAGAGGAAGATCAGTCCATAGAACACCAGCGGCCGTTCGCGCCGTGTCAGACCGGCAATGGTGAGAAGGATGCGGAAGCCGTCGCGATAGGTCGACAGTTTCGACACCGAGCCTTCGGGACGCTCCTTGTACACCGTATCCACTTCGGCCATCGGTACCAGCATGCGCACCGCATGCACGGTGAGTTCGGTCTCGATGCCGAAGCCTTCCACCGCAGTGGGGAAGGATTTGACGAACCGCCGCGACATGATGCGATAGCCGGTCAGCATGTCGCGCAGCTTGACCTTGAACAACAGGCCGGTAAGGCCGGTGAGGAGGCGGTTGCCGAGCACATGCCCGCGCCGGTAGGCCGCCGCACCGGTGGCTTCGCGCTTGCCCGAGACGATGTCGAGGCCGTCGTCGATCAGCATCTGGATCAGCGTGGATGCCACCGTGGCGTCGTAAGTGTCGTCGCCGTCAACCAGGATGTACACGTCGGCCTCGATGTCGGCGAACATGCGGCGCACGACATTGCCTTTGCCCTGGCGGGTCTCGCTGCGCACCACCGCGCCCGCTTCGCGCGCGCGTGCCGAGGTCTCGTCCTTCGAGTTGTTGTCGTAAACGTAGATCGCGGCGCCCGGCAGCGCGGCGCGGAAATCAGCCACCACTTTGGCGACGGTTGCCGCCTCGTTGTAGCAGGGGATCAGGACCGCGAGCCGCGGTTCCGGCTGGCTCACCAGTTGCGGCGCAAGAGCGGACACCATTGATAGGTCCCTGTCAGGTTGGTCACGAAAATCCGGCATTTCTGCCAATCGATCGCCAGACCGTAATCGACGATAGCGGCACTGGCGCGGCCCATATCATAGGCGTCGGCGATCAGGAAGAGGGGCCCATTGTGGGCCACGACGCGACGGCGCATCTCTCCCGTCAGGTAAGAGCCGTCTTCGGGCTGCATCATCCAGCCGTCGATGCGCAGGATCGGGATTTCCGGCGGCAAGGAAGGCGCGAGGAAGCCGAGCGGGGCATCGCCCGTCATCACCACCATGGTATGGGCCGGATCGGCGATCTTGGGCAATTCGACCTTGATGTAGGGATCGCCAAGCGGCGCGCCTTCGAGGTGCTCGGTGCGGGTAAACAGCAGCGCGAAGAACAGCAGGCAGCCGATCGTCACCAGACGGGTTTTGCGCCCCACCGGGATCAGCCCGACGCCCATGGCGATCAGAATCGGGGCCAGCATCTCGAGCTGCAGGATGTAGCGGTGGATGGCGAACAGCTTCAGCCAGAAGTAGTATGTCCCCGCAACAAACGCGAACAGGATTCGCGTCGCCACCGGGTCGAACAGCGGCTCCTTCGAGCGGTTGCCGGTGAACCACACCAGCAAACCCGCAATCACGATGACATAAGCGATGCCGATGCGGATGTCGCCATAGGGAATGTCGTCGGCGATGCGGTAATCGATCGAGAAGCGGATTGGATAGGTGATGACGTTCCAAAAGCCGCCTTGCAGGAAGCGCATGTCGCGATAAGGCGAGGCCAGCGCCAAAGGCGATTTGAAATAGTCATTGAAATACGGGAACAGTGGATTGCCGGTCACCTCCTGCATCCGCCACATCCAATAGCCCGCGCCCGCCGCGAACCCGGCAACGCCGCCGAGCCCGCCGGCTGCCAGCCGCGTCACCAGATGCTTGCGCGAGCCGCCGACGGCGATCAGGGCCGCGGCAAATCCCATCGTGTACGGGGCCATCGGCAGCTTGAGGCCGGCGGCAAATCCGGTGAGCAAACCTGCCAGCCCGCACCATTTGGCCACCGACAGCAGTTTTCCTTCCGCCATCTCCTGGCGCCGGAGCACGATGATGGCCAGAGCCGTCAAGGTGAAGATGCTGAGGGCATTGTCGTAATAGTGGGTGCCGTAGAGCGTCAGCATCATGCCGCCGGTCATGCCGAAGAACGACAGCGCGGCCGCCGCCAGTTCCCGCTCGGCGATTTTGAGGCACGAGCGCGCCATCAAATACATCGGCACGATGTTAAGGGCCTGGATGAAGCCCAGCACCGCGATCGCGAACCACGACGTGGTGTAGCGGGCGAGCAGGTAGAAGGGCACGTCCGACAAGGGATTGTAGTAGCTGCCCTGGTGGGCCACCGCGATGTCGAGGCTCAGGCGGTCGTTCAGCAGGGCGTAAGGGATATACCAGTGGTAGTTGCGGAAATCCCAGGACGTGTCCTTGCCCAGCCAGACCGTATAGGCCGTCCAGATCAGGAGCGAGACCCCCAGAAACGCCTTCTCGGCTGGCGCGAGGCGCTCAACCTTGGAATAAGTAACACCTGACTGCATGAAACGTCCGCGCCGAAGCAACCGGCACCCGTTCTAGCGCATTTTGCCGCCGCGTAAGAGTCAGGGTTCGTGGTCGATAGCGATGTTCGACAGGAACTGCCCGGTGCAGGCGTGCCAGTTGTGCTCAAGGGCGAAGGCGCGGGCGGCGTCGCGGCTGATTGTCAGCGCCTGCCGGCAGGCGGTGGCGAGGTCTTGGTTCAGAGCGCCAACCGGGGCGTCGCCGATCACGTCAATCGGCCCCTGGACCGGATAGGCTGCGACCGGTGTGCCGCAGGCCAGCGCCTCGAGCACAACTAGGCCAAAGGTGTCGGTCTTGGAGGGAAACACGAACACGTCGCTGCCGGCATAGGCTTCCACCAGGTCTTCGCCGGTGCGGGGGCCGAGGAACTTCACCTGGGGATAGGTGCGGGCGAGGGTGGCGCGCGCCGGGCCGTCGCCGACCACGACTTTGGTGCCGGGCAGGTCGAGTTTGAGGAACGCCTCGATGTTCTTCTCGACCGCGATGCGCCCGACATATAGCCACACCGGTCCGGGATAGGGCAGGTGATGGTCCGCCAGCGGCCGGAACAGGTCCGTGTCGACGCCACGCGACCAGATCTTCAGGTTCTTAAAGCCGTGGCTTTCCAGCTCCCGCTTCAGCGCCGGGGTCGCCACCATCATCGCGGTGGCCGGTCCGTGGAACCAGCGCAGGAAACGGTAGACCGCCTCTTCCCGGATGAAAGGAAAGCGCGCCGCCACGTATTCCGGGAAGCGGGTATGGAACGAGGTCGTGAAGGGGATGTCGTACTGCAGGCAGATCTTGCGGGCGCCAATGCCGAGCGTGCCTTCGGTGGCGATATGGATCGCGTCAGGCGCGAACTCGCGGATTTCCTGTTCCAGCGTGCGCTGGGCGAACAGCGACACGCGGATTTCGGAGTAGGTCGGCAGCGGAACCGTGGTGCGTCCCTCCGGCGTGACATAACGCACCTCATGTCCGAGGCCTTGCAGCTCCCGGCCAAGCATTTCGAGTGTGCGCACGACGCCGTTGACCTGGGGCGACCACGCATCGGTGACGATCATCACCTTGAGCGGCGGTGCGTCGTGGCCGACAGCACTCCAGTCGGCCAGACCGATACCTGCCGGCATCGGCCGCCGCTCCCGGCGTCTACGCGGGTATAAGCGAAGCTTCACCTTCGGCGCTCGCGATGGCGCCGGCAGGATTGTCCGCAGGAGTGGATGTTGCCCAGCGCAGAATCTCCAGATGTCCGCGCGCATCTTCGACAAGGGCTGTGCAGCTTTCAACCCAGTCTCCGTCGTTGAGATAAAGAATGGTCCCGATTTTACGGATTTCGGCATGGTGGATGTGGCCGCAACAGACGCCGTCCACGCCTTTGGCGGCGGCGGCCCGGGCGACGATTTCCTCATAGTGGGAAACGTATTCGACGGCGTTTTTCACGGCGCGCTTGAGATAGGCCGAGATCGACCAATAAGGCAGACCGAGCCAGCGGCGCAGGGTGTGCAGCCGGTCGTTCAACGCCAATACGACGGAATAAGCGCGGTCACCGATATGGGCGAGCCATTTGGCGTAACTGATCACGGAATCGAACACATCGCCGTGCAGCACCCACAGCCGCTTGCCGTCGGCAGTCTCGTGGATGGCCTCGGCCACGACCTCGATGTCGGCCATCGTCCGCCCGCAATAGCGCCGGAGGAATTCGTCGTGATTGCCGGGGATGTAGATAACACGCGTGCCCTGGTCGACCTTCTTGAGGATCTCGTGGACGACGCGGGTTTGCTCTGGGGTCCAGAACCAGCGGCGTTGGAGCGCCCAGCCGTCGATGATGTCGCCGATGAGGTAGAGCGTTTCGCAGGTGTTGCAGGCCAGGAAGTCGGCCAGCAGCTCCGCCTTGCAGCCGCGGGTGCCCAAATGGACGTCGGAGATGAAAATCGTGCGGTGTTGTCGCGCCACCGGGCGAGTGGCGGGCCCAGGTGAGCGGCTCCGGGGAGCCTGGGGTAACCGCAAGAACGCTAAAGCACTCCAATCACGCACAGCCATGAGCCTGATTCCTTGCGAATCGTTCGCTTAGTTGTGCGTACCCCCCTAACGCGAAAATTTTCTTGCAGATGCGCAACAGTGTTGTGACTCTGCGCTTGTGGATTCCAGTCCGTATAATTCCGGATCGCAATTACCGCGGTGCACAACGGTGCAGCGCAAAACGCTCAAGAGTTGGGCAAATGTGAATTTCTTGCGACATTACAATGGCTTCAGTTTCATAACTTCGATCACTCAGGTCCTCAAAAGGGGCTTGCAGACAAGCGGGCTGAGTGGCATATTGTTGCAACGCGGTAGTTTCTACCGCGGCCCTTCCTGGGCGTTTCCTCCCTGAACTTGGCCGCTCCTCCGGGAGCGGCCTTTTTTCTTTCAGGGCCCCCATAACACGAAGATTGCGCTGACTCTGATAATGCTCAGCGAATACGCATGGCGCGATGAAAGGCAGTTATTCTGCCGCCAGCGACCGGCGCGGGCGCAGAAGCGAAATGTCGAAGCAGAGAATCTGGCGCAAGGCGGCGGTGATCCGGCCCTTGACCCCAGCGAAGGCTGCCGTCTTCTCGATCCGCGCTTCGTCGAGATAGAGGGCGCGATTGATCTCGATCTGTAGAGCATGCACGCCGGATTCGCGCCGGGCATAGAGGTGGGTGGTGTAGCCGCCGGCGTACGGTGCGTTGCGTGCGGTGGCGAAGCCGGCGCCGGCGAAGGCCCGTTCGACATGGCGGATCAGCGCCGGGTTCACGGAGGTACCATGACAATCGCCGAACACCATCTCAGGCACAGCCGGGACCGACGGCATCGAGTGACAATCAATCACCACGGCACAGCCGAACCGCGCCAAAGTTTCTTCCACCAGACCCGTCAGCGCCAGGTGATAGGGCCGGTAAAGCCGCGTCAGCCGCTGTACGGCGTCGTCGGCGGCAAGTTTGCCGCGATAGATGTCGACGCCGTCGCGTACCACCCGCGGAATAACGCCGAGCCCGGCTTGGACCCGCGGTCCCGGCACGTCGACCGCGAGGGGGAGCGGCGCATCGAACATGTCGGTATCGAGTTCACTGACGGCGCGGTTGGCATCGACATAGGCACGCGGGAATTCGGCAGCGATCAGCGGGCAGCCAAGCGCAGGCACCGCCTCGAACAGTTCATCGACAAAAGCATCCTCGGAACGGCGCAAGCCTTGCGGCGATAGGGCGCTCGCGGCGATAAACCCTGGCGGGTAGGTGCGGCCCGAATGGGGCGAGGCGAACACAAACGGCAGCCGCTGCACCGCCGGACGGCGCAAGCATGCTGGCCCCGCTTCCAACTGGGCCAGAATCGGATCGGCAACCGGATCGGCAGGTTTGTCGGGTGTGGTCACCGGCCAAGTGGACCACCAACACGGTGTGGCAATCAAGCGCTGCGGTCCCGGTTAAGGCCGATAAGGGGAAATGCTTGCTCCGCGCGCCGTTAACCGGCATTTACGGAAAAGCGATTATAGGGTTTAGTTGAGAACGCTTCCCGAAGAGTGGGGACCGGTTTTCGGACGAGAAGCGCAACCAAACAAACGGCTCGGGCGAGGCGGCGTATGGCGCACATCCTGTTGGTCGAAGATGATGAATCACTGCGCAAGTTTTTGGCGCTAGCGTTGACGCGCGCCGGCCACGACGTCATCGATTACGGCGATGGCCAGGAAGCCTGGTCCAATCTCCGGGAAAATATCTTCGATCTGCTCCTCACCGACATTGTGATGCCCGGCATGGACGGCATCGAGCTGGCCAAGCGGGCTGCTGAGAAGAATGCCGCGATGAAGATCATGTTCATCACCGGTTTCGCCGCTGTGGCGCTACATCCGGCTTCCAACGCGCCCAAACAGGCCAAGGTCCTGTCCAAGCCCTTCCACCTGCGCGAAATTGTGGCGGAAGTCGAACGCATGATGGCCGCCTGAATTCTTTGTTTGTCGCGCTTTCGGACGGAAAACGGCCCGGCGTGCTTTGCACGCCTACTCTTAAATAGCGCGCAACGCGCGCGGGCACTTTTCCTGAAAGCGCTCCTGGCGCTGGTCAGCCAATCCCGCTTGAAATATCCCATCGCGTCTGACGCGAAACGGACTCGCCTTTGACGCGAGCCCGCCGCAATCACTCCCCAATCCGGCCGCGGAGCGCGCGCAGCCTTTTGTCGTTCCGGCGAGAGAAACTCGCCTCTTGCGAGACTCCCGTCAGGACCGTCAGAGGGCCCTTGAGGCTCTTCATGATTGGGGGAGGCAAGCATGCAACACACCGTACAAGCCGCAATGACTCAGGGACGCTTTTCCAGGCGTGCCGTGGGTCTCTTGTTCGCCGGATTGTTACAGGCCGGCTTCGTTTGGGCCTTGGTGGTCGGGTTGGACATCAAAGGCATCCAGGATTTCGTGAAGCCAATCGAGACGTTCTTTCCTAAAGACCAAGCCAAACCGCAGACCCCGCCGCCAGTGGAACCGCAGCAGCAACAGCCGGACCGGGTTTTCGTGCCCCAGCCCGACCTGCCGCTGATCGACGCCGGTCCGCGCGACACTGGGCTCACCAGCGACACAAGGCCGACGCCGCAGCCGACCAGCAGCCCGGCCGATCGTGGGCCGGTCAGTCTGATGGCGACCCATACCATCCCGCCCTATCCGGCCATGGACATCCGGCTGGGGAATGAGGGAACCGTGCTCCTGCGGTTGATTGTCGGGCCGGATGGTCGAGTTGTGGAGGCCCACGTGATCCGCACCAGCGGCTTCGCGAGCCTTGACCGGGCGGCCCAGGCCTGGGTGATCGGTCACTGGCGCTACCAGCCCGCGGTCCGGGGTGGCGGGGCGGCGGCGAGTGCCGTCGATGTCGCGGTAAAGTTCAGCCTGAAAAACGCCGGCTGACTTGCTTTGCCCGCCGGGCGGAGGTTATACACCCAGCCCCGTCTGGCGGGCGGTTAGCTCAGCGGGAGAGCACTACCTTGACATGGTAGGGGTCACAGGTTCGATCCCTGTACCGCCCACCACCCTACGCTAAAGCTTCGGGTGGCAGGCCACTTCTCATACCGGGCTATATCAGGACTTTAGGGGCTCTGGCGGGCTTTGTCCGCCCGTTCGCCATAGTGCTGCGCCAGCACGGCGCAGACCATCAACTGCATCTGGTGGAACAGCATCAGCGGCAGGATCATGGGTCCGAGCAGCGCCGGCGGAAACAGCACGCCCGCCATCGGTACGCCGGATGCCAGACTCTTCTTCGAGCCGCAGAACACCACCGCTATCTCGTCCGCCGTGGACAGACCCGCCCGCCGCGCGCTCCACGTGGTGAAGACCAGCGCCAGCGCCAGGATCACACCATTGAGCCCGACGGTGATGGCCAGATCGGTCAGGCTGTAACGAGTCCACAAGCCTTCGATCACCGCCGCGCTGAAGGCGGTATAGACGACCAGCAGGATGGTCCCCCGGTCCACCTTGCCGACGACCTCCTTGTAGCGGGTGAGGAATGCTGCCGTCAGCGGTCGCGACAGATGGCCGAACACGAAGGGCAACAGAAGCTGCAGCATAATTGCGCCCAGCGCGTCGAGGGAGAATCCCCCCGCTGGCCCGCGTAGCAAAAGCAATCCCACCAGCACTGGGGTCACGAAAATTCCCAGCACATTGGAGGCCGAGGCGCTGCACACCGCCGCCGGAACATTGCCGCGCGCGATCGAGGTGAACGCGATCGAAGATTGCACCGTGGAGGGCAACAGGCAGAGAAACAGCAGGCCGTCGGCGATCACCGGATTGAGCCAGCCGTGGCTCACCGCCCGCAGCGTGAGCCCCACCGCCGGAAAGAAGATAAAGGTCGCCGCCAGCGCCAGGGCATGAATGCGCCAGGCTCCGATCCCTGCCAGGATTGCTTGCCGCGACAGTCGCGCGCCGTGGAGAAAGAAGAGCAGAGCGATGCCGCCATCGGTGACGCCTGCCATCACTTTGGCGAACTGCCCCGCGCACGGCAGCACGCTTGCCAGCGCCACGGTGGCCAGAAGGGCGATCAGAAAGGGATCGAGGCGCAGGAGCTTGGACATTGCCACCAGTTTTTATTGGTGGCGGCCCACCTTGGCAAATCCTTGCCAAAGGACGGTCTGTCCGATTCGCGCGCCCGCCCACGAACGTGCCAGCGCATCTTTTATCCCGCCGGAGCGGTTTCGAACCCAGGCACGGCAGAAAGCCGCTTCGCCGGGAACGGGTGTTCTGCAGCCCGGGAATACCGGCTATCTGTCCCCAGCTTCGGCCTCGTTTCCGCTCCGCCAATCTGCAATCGTCCGTCCGCCTAATGCTGCTGGAGAATCGCGCCATGAAAATCGGCGAGCCGCTGAATTTGAACGCCTTGCGCGGCGTTTATGAAGTCGCCCCTAAGCTCGAATTCAGCCTCGAGGCGTTGGCGCGCATCGACCGCGGCGCCCAGGCCATCGCCGATGTGATCGCGTCGGGCGCCACCGTCTACGGCGTCAATACCGGCTTCGGTCTTCTCGCCAATACGGAAATCCCGAAGGACGATCTCGTCGCCTTGCAGCGCAATCTGGTGCTCAGCCATTGCTGCGGCGTCGGCCCCCATCTGCCCGACGAGATCGTGCGGCTGATCCTGATGCTGAAGATCGCTTCGCTGTCGCGCGGCGCGTCAGGGGTGAAGCGCGAGACGGTGGCAGCGCTGGCGCGTCTTTTAGAGGCCGAGGTCTATCCCTGCATACCGTGCAAGGGCTCGGTTGGCGCCTCCGGCGATCTGGCGCCGCTGGCGCATATGTCGGGCGTGCTCCTCGGCATCGGCGCGGCGCGGGTCGGCGGCAAAGAAGTCTCCGCGAAGGAGGCATTGGCGAAAGCGGGTTTGCAGCCGATCGTCTTGGGGCCCAAGGAAGGTCTCGCCCTCCTCAACGGCACCCAGGTTTCCACCGCGCTCGCGCTCGCCGGATTGTTCGAGACCGAAAAAGTCTTCACCGCCGCGATTGTCGCCGGTGCGATGTCGACCGACGCCTTCAAAGGCTCCGACACCCCGTTCGATGCCCGTATCCATGCCTTGCGCGGCCAGCCGGGGCAGATCGCGGTCGCAACGATGCTGCGCGCGTTGATGCAGGGTTCCGAAATCCGCGAGTCCCATCGCGCCCCTGGCGATGACGGCAAGGTGCAGGATCCTTATTCCTTCCGCTGCCAGCCGCAGGTGATGGGGGCTTTGCTCGATGTGCTGCGCGCCGCTGCCACGACGCTGCAAATCGAGGCCTCGGGCGTCACCGATAACCCGCTGGTGCTCGACGACGGCTCGGTGGTGTCGGGCGGCAATTTCCACGCCGAACCGGTAGCGCTCGCCGCCGATCAGATTGCGCTCGGCCTGTGCGAGATCGGCAATATCTCTGAGCGGCGCACCGCCATTCTGGTCGATCCCAAGATGAGCGGCCTGCCGGCGTTTTTGGTGAAAGAGTCCGGCCTCAATTCCGGTTTCATGATCGCACAAGTGACCGCCGCCGCGCTGGTCGCCGAGAACCGCATGCATTCCCATCCGGCATCGGTCGATACCGTGCCGACCAGTGCGGGTCAGGAAGATCACGTCTCGATGGCGACCCATGGCGCCCGCCGCCTGCTCGACATGGCCGAGAACGCCGCCAGTGTGGTGGCGATCGAACTGCTCGCCGCCTGTCAGGGCCTCGACTTCCGCCGTCCGTTGCGCAGCTCGGCGCCGCTCGAACGCGCCGCCCAGGAAATCCGCGCTTTGGTGCGCCCCTACGAACGCGACCGCTATTTTGCTCCCGACATCGAAGCCATCACCCGCCATGTGCGGCTCGGTTCGTTCCGCGGCTTGGTGGGGGAGATTTTTTAGAACTTCTGGCTCAGCGTGATCGGCATGAATCGCGGCTTGGCCGAAAGGATGTAGGGCTGGCAGCAGCAGATTTGCGTCGTGCAACAGGCGTCACGGTTGCGGGGTTTGTTGCTTGGATTTGTCAGTCTCGGTGGCGAACCAGCCGAGCGGATCATACCAGTGATGACCCTTAGCGTCGCCCGAGGCGTCGGCGGCGGTCGCGGGTTCTTCCAGTTTCTTGTCTTCTTTTTTTTCTTCGGGCTTGGCGGCCGCATCCGGCTTGGCGTCGGTCGCCTTGGGCAGCACCCATTTGACCGATGCGCCCGAATCCACTTCGGCGAGCGCGCCGTCCTTGATCGCCGGACGGTAATGCCAGTTGCCGACGCACTTCACCGCCGCCTCGTCGAGGCGCTGGGAGCCGCTCGAGGTCACGACTTTGATCGACTCGACCGTGCCGTCGGTCAGGATCTTGAACGCGAGTTTGGTGTTGCCTTCCTCGCCCTTGATGACGGAATCGGCCGGGTAAAATTCCACACCGCAGACGTGCGGCTTGTCCTTCGGAGTTGAGGCGGGCTGCGACCGCAGCACCGGCTTTTCCACCGTCTCTTTGACGATCCTGGTGATGACCGGCGGTTCCTTGGTGTGACCCGCCATCTTGACGCCAAAGTCCCACATGAACAGCAGCGAGGACCCGGTCGCGATCACGCCAGCCACCAGCACCGCCCACAAATGGCCCCGGAAGCGCTCGCTGCAGAACAGCCCCGACGACACCACAAAGATGAGGAACTCGATAATGATCATGCTAAACCCTAGGCCTCAAACCTAGCTGCCTGCGCGCTCTGCCGCAGCCGCGCATTTTGCCTCTCCTGATCGTGACGGCGGCGTTTACGCGCCCCGCTTGCACATGTCTTGGTACACATCTTGGCCTTGGAGGATTTCCATGTTCACTGCCACACTTCGCCGCTTGATCGTGCCGATGGCCGCCCTGCTGTTCCTGGCGGCTGCCCCGCCGCCGGTCAAGACGCAAAGTCCCGGTTTCACCCGGATGGCGGTCGGCGGGTTCGAAGTAACTGCCCTTCATGACGGAATTTTGCGCCTCGGACCTCAGCTCTTGCATGGGATCGATCCTGGCGCCGTGTCGCCGCTCTTGGCGCGTGAATTTGCCGACACCAACGAGAAAGGTGTCGCGACATCGCTCAACGCCTACCTCGTCAACACCGGCGAGCACCTGATTCTGGTCGATACCGGCATGGGGTCCTGCGGTGGCCCGGCGACCGGTCATGTGATCGAAAACCTCAAGGCGGCGGGCTACCGCCCTGAAGATGTCGACGTTGTCCTGATCACCCACATGCACGGCGATCACGTTTGCGGCCTTTCGCAGGACGGCGTTCGGCTGTTCCCCAAAGCCACGGTCTATGCCGCCGATGCGGAAATCACTTATTGGTTTGCTCCGGCAAGCGGCACCGACGCCTTGTCCCAGTACCGGGGACAAGTGCGCCAGGCTCTGGCGCCGCTGCAGTCGTTGCACGTTTTGAAAGGCTTCAAGCCGGGCGCGGTTCTGTTCCCGGGGGTTACGGCGCTGGACACCCACGGCCATACGCCGGGCCACACTTCTTATCTCTTCCAATCGGCGGGACAGAGTTTTCTCGTACTCGGCGACATCGTCCATTTCCATGCGGTGCAGTTCGCCCATCCCGAGGCCACGATGGCGTTTGACGGCGATGAGCCCGCAGCGCGTCAGACCCGCAAAATATTGTTCGACCGCGTCGCCAAAGAAGGCTGGCGGATCGGCGGCGCCCATCTGCCATTCCCCGGCATCGGCCATGTGCGCAAGGACGGGGACGCCTACGCCTATGTGCCGGTGGAATACGCGCCACTGCCATAAAACAAAACGACGGGCCGTCGGATCTGGCGGCTCGTTGCGTTGGGGCCGGTCGGTTCCAGTTACAATTCATCGGATATACGAGAAATGGGGAAACCTCCTGCACGGTTCAAGGGGATTTTGAAGGGTGCGACAAATCGAACAAAACATGTACAAAACAAGGAGTTGAGCCAAAAGCCGAGCGCGACCGGTTCTCAGGCGCACCATTCCGTCGCAGATAAAAGAACGGCGGACCGTGCGGCCCGCCGTTCTTCTGAGTATCTGAGCGAAATCCTACAGCGTCTTGACCTCGACCTGCGGCGCAAGCTGGTTGACCACGTCCGGTGAGGCGAGGCCCGTGCCGGGCGAGAGCAGAGCGGCGCAGCCGCCGGCAATCGCCATGCGGAAAGCGTCGGTCAGGCTCTTGCGCTGGGCGATCGACAGGATCAGCAGCGCGACGAAGCTGTCACCGGCGCCGACCGTGCCGCGCACTTGCACCGGCGGCGGTTTGGCGATGATCGAGATGTCGCGGCTGACCAGCATGGCGCCATCGGCTCCCATGGTGAGGGCAACGATCTCGGCCTTGCCATTGACCACCAGATTCTTGGCGGCGGCTTGGCAGGCTTCGTTGTCGGGGGTGTCGCCGATCAGATCGGTGAACTCCGACAGGCTCGGCTTGACCAGATAACAGCCGACGTCGAGCGCGTGCTTCAGCGGCGGACCGCTGGTATCGAGCACCAGCCGGGCGCCCCCCGAAACCCGCAAATTGCGGGCGAGGCGTGCATAGAAGTCGTGCGGCACGCCGCGCGGCAGCGAGCCCGAGGCGACGGCATAGCCAGTGGACGCGGCCGCGGTCATTAGGCCGAGACCCGCCGTCCATTCCTCTTCGCCCAGCGTCGGGCCGGGCATGACGAAGCGGAACTGCTGGCCGGTCGACAAATCGTTGGCGGTGAAGTTGGCGCGGCAATCGCGGGCGATCATGAAGGACTGGTGGCGCACCTCTTCGGCCGCTACCAAGCGCTCCAGCATGTGGCCGGAGGGCCCGCCCATCGGGAAAATCGCCAGCGGCTCGCCGCCGAAGCGCTTGAGCACGCGCGCCACGTTGATGCCGCCACCGCCAGGATCGCGCCGCGTTTTGAGCGCGCGCATCTTGTGTTCGGTCATCATTTCCTTGACCGACACGCCCATGTCGATGGCCGGGTTCATCGTAAGGGTGACAATGTTCTCGGTCTTCATTCCCGTCCTCTTGAGGCCCGCCCCCTAAATGACAGCCCTGTCTTTCGGTCGATTACCATATCGCCGCGTGAGCTTGTATGCGGACGACGCTCAATTTGCGGGATTTAAGGTCACAGCTGCAAGGCGGCACGGCCCAATTCGCCTTGTTCGCGGGCAATTCGCTAGGGTTTGTGGCAGGCTGACGCAAGATACGTTCGCCGAGATTGTGTGAACAGTGTAAACAAATCGCGAATCACGCACCCGTCATGGCCGGGCTTGACCCGGCCACCCAGGCGGTGTCGTCGTTTGGTGTGCGGCCGACAGTGCTTCGACTCAGCCGTTTTGCCAGACTCAGCGATGGATGGCCGGGTCAAGCCCTGCCATGACGGAGAAGAAGAAATGGGGACTTCTATGATTCTTCGCGCCAGCCTTGCCGCTGCCCTGATCCTCGCCCTGACCGCCAATGGGGCAGAGGCTGGGCGTCGGCCCGTTGCCCCGCCAATTCCTACACCAGCGCCGGGCGCCGAAACCGTCGTGAGCTCGAGCGTTCCGCTCGCTTTCCTCAAATCGGCCTGGACCCAATACGGCCCATCTGGCGTTCTGGAGGCCCGTGCGGTTGTCGAAGGCGACCACTGTCCGGCGATGTCGGTCGATCTCCATCGCATTGCGATGCAGCCGCGCGCCAGCAAGGACGCCAACTTTATGACCGTCTGTACGGCCGTGATTGCGCCTGGCGTCAAGCAAGCCGCGCTGGTGTTTTCCGATTTCCGTGGTGGGCTGCCAATGCCGGGGGAAGAAATCAAAACCGATCTCATCCCGCTTCCCATACCCGTCGCCGATCCGCAGCGCATTGTGGTGTTCGGCGATACCGGCTGCCGGATCAAAGGCAAATCGCTGCAGGATTGCTCCAACCCGGACCTCTGGCCCTTCGCCCGGATCGCGGCCGAAGCGGCCAAGCTGAAGCCCGATCTCGTCATCCATGTCGGCGACTATCTGTACCGCGAACAGGCGTGTCCGGCCGACTTCAAGGGCTGCACCGGCACCCCGTTCGGCGACAACTGGCCGACCTGGGACGCCGATTTCTTCGCCCCCGCCAAACCGCTGTTCGCCGCGGCGCCTTGGGTGATTGTGCGTGGCAATCACGAAGACTGCGGCCGCGCCGGTTCCGGCTTCCTTCGCCTGCTTGGGCCCTCGGCCTACTTCGATCCCAAGGCGGCGTGCGCCGAACACTTGGCGCCGTATGCCATCCCCTTTGCCGCCCTCAACATGGTGGTGAGCGACAACGCCGACGCGCCGGAGCAAAGCGTGGTGGCGAACTCGGTGCCGGTCTATCGCGCCGAAATTGCCAGTCTTGCCAAAGAGAAGACGCCGACCTGGTGGCTGCTGCACCGCCCCATCTGGGGCCTCATCTCTGGCCCGCTGAATGTTCCAATCGGCGGCAACCAGACCTTGATTGCCGCCGTTGGCAAGGACGGCATTCCGGCGCCGGTGGAATTGATGCTGTCTGGGCACATCCATACCTTTGAGGCGATCAATTACGATCCTGAGAATCATGTGCCGCCACAACTGGTCGCCGGGTTCGGCGGCGATCTGCTGGATGAGACACCGGAGAACTTACGCGGCGCCATCTTCCAGGGGGCGGCGGGCGTGCACGTTCGCGACGGTCTGTCGATTGGCGGCTTCGGCTTCGTCCTGATGACCCGCGAAGAGGATGGCTGGCGGCTCGATGTCTACGACACCCACGGCCGCATCGAGCGGATATGTCAGTTCCGCAAAGCCCGGCTCGACTGCCCGCGTGCCAAACACTGATTCTCTTCAGCCGTTGCGTGGCGGCGCCTATCCAGACCTGCGAGATTCGCGGTAGGCTCGCGGCTGATCAAGCTGGGGGCGCGATATGGGGCAATATCGTAAGTGGTTACTCATCGGCGGTGGCGCGTTGGTCGCTATCGTTCTCGCTGTTGTCATCACGCTCTTTGTGCTGGGCAAAAACGGCAACGTCTTGGATCGCATCGCTGGTGGATTCAATTATGTGGCCTCGAACGTCACCACCGCGGCGGAAGCGAACGGTCCTTTCGCTTTCCGCAGGGTCGATATCGACACCACCAAACCGCAAGCCGAAGCCTGCATCGTCTTCACCCGGCCGCTCGATGCCTCCAGCCACACCAATTACAAGGACTACATCGCCATCGATCCCGATACCCGCGTTGCCCTGCGCGTGGTCGGCGAGCAGCTGTGCCTGAACGGTCTTGATTTTGCCAAGACCTACAACATCACGCTGAAGACGGGACTGCCGTCCACTTCCGGCGCCAAATTGTTGGAAGACGAAACCATTCCGGTCGAACTGCGCGACAAGCCCGCGATTGTGCAGTTCTCCGGCGGCATCATCCTGCCGCGCCTCAACATGAAGGGCGTGCCGCTGACCACGGTCAACGTCGCTAAGGTCAAGATCAAGCTGATCCGCGTCGGCGACCGGCTGCTCTCACAGATCGAATCCGGCACGGTCGATGAGACCACGCTCTATTCCTATAGCGCCGAAGAGATCGAGAAGAGCCAGGGCTCGCTCGTCTGGCAAGGCACGATGGACGTTGCCAATGTCAAAAACGACACCGTGGTGACGCTGATCCCTATCGACGCTCTGCTCAAGAACAAGAAGCCCGGCGCCTATGTGCTGATCGCCACCGACGCGGCCAAGAAACCCAACACGACCACCGACGGCGACGAATACGAATCCGGCGAAATGGCGGTGCAGTGGGTCATCGATTCCGACATGTCGCTGACCACTTTCAAGGGCGCTGGCGGGCTTTCCGTTTTCGTGCGCTCCTATGCCAGTGCCAAGCCGCTCTCGGGCGTCAAGCTGGCGCTGGTGGCGCGTAACAACAACGAGCTGGCCACCGTCAAGACCAATGGCGACGGCCGCGCCGATTTTGCTGCCGGTCTCTTGCGCGCCAAGGGCGGCGACGAGCCGGTGGTGGTGATGGCCTATGGCGACGGCGGCGATTTCTCGTTCATCGATTTGCGCCGCTCGGCCTTCGATCTCACCGATCGCGGCGTCAGTGGCCGCGAAGTGCCCGGACCGCTCGATGCCTTCCTTTATACCGAACGCGGCGTTTATCGCGGCGGCGAAAATGTTTATCTCACGGCGCTGCTGCGCGATCGCATCGGGGCGGCGGCGACGGCGCCGCTGACCCTGGTGGCGACGCGTCCTGACGGTCTTGAAGTCGGCCGCGTGACGATTGCGGGCAACGCATTGCAAGCCGGATCGGCGGCATGGAAGCTGCCGCTCAGTTCCAGTGCACCGCACGGCCGCTGGCAGATCGCCGCTTATGTCGATACCTCGAAAGATGCAGAACCGGTCGGCCGCGTGCAGTTCGATGTGCAGGACTTCGTGCCGCAAAAGCTGAAGGTCGTGCTCACCGCCGAAACCAAAGCGGTTAAGCCCGGCGAGCAGATCAAAGTGAAAGCGGAAAGCCGCTTTCTTTATGGCGCTCCGGCCTCCGGTCTAACCAGCGAAGGCGAAGCGCGCATCACCGTCAACCCGACGCCGTTCGAGGCTTACAAGGGCTGGCAGTTCGGCCGCATGGACGACAAGTTCTCCGACGTCGACGTGCAGCTGAAAGTGCCGGCGACCGATGCCGCGGGCGTCACCACCGCCACAGGTACGGTCGGGGAACTCGCCGAAACGACGCTGCCGCTGCGTGCCCGCATCCGCGTCGCTATCCATGAACCCGGCGGCCGCATCACGGCGAAAACCACCGAAATTCCGGTCCAGAATCATGAAGTGCTGATCGGCATCCGTTCCGAATTCGATGGCAACAGCATCGGCGAAGGCCAGCGCGCCAATTTCCAGGTGGTCGCGCTCAATGCCTCGGGCAAGCGCGTCGATCTAAACGGCGTCACCTATTCCTGGGTGCGCGAAGACACGACCTATCAATGGTACCAGGACGAAGGCAATTGGAAATACAAGTCGGTCACCCGTGATCGCCTCGTTACCTCCGGCACCATTAAGATCGGCGCGCGCGCGCCCTTGAAGATGGGGCAGGCGATGGCGTGGGGCACGTATCGTCTGACGCTGAGCGATGCCAAATCCGGTGCCGCGTCGTCATTCCGTTATTATTCCGGCTGGGCGGCATCGAGTGCGGGCGACCGTCCCGATCGCATTCCGGTGGCGGCCGACAAGCCGACCTATCGGGTGGGCGAAACCGCGCATGTCCGCCTCAAGCCGACCGCAGGTGGCAAGGCGCTGATCGTGGTGGCCAGCGACAAGGTCTTTCTGTCCAAGACCGTCGATGCCCCGGCGGGCGGCGCGACGATCGATATTCCAGTCTCAGGCGATTGGGGCGCGGGCGCTTATGTGCTGGTCACCGATTACCGTCCGCTCAACGACGCGAGCGGGCATGAACCGGTGCGGTCGGTGGGTCTGGTTTGGCTGGCGCTCGACAACGCGCCGCGCACGCTGACAACGCTGATCGGCGGGCCTAAGCAGATTCTACCGCGCCAGAAGCTGGTCATTCCGGTGTGGGTGAAGGGTCTCGGCAGCGGCGAAACGGCGTTCCTCACGCTGGCCGCGGTGGACGAAGGCATCCTGCAACTCACCGATTACAAATCGCCCGATCCCAATTCCTATTACTTCGGCAAGCGCCGTCTCGGGGTCGAAATGCGCGACGATTACGGCCGCCTGATCAAGCCCGAAAAGGGAGCAGTCGGGCCGATGCGCGAAGGCGGCGATATGTTCGGCGGCCGCTCGCTGGCGGTGGTGCCGGTGAAAACGGTATCGCTGTATTCCGGTCTGGTGAAAGTCGGCGCCAACGGCCTCGCCAACATTCCGGTCGACGTGCCGGATTTCAACGGCGAGCTGCGCCTGATGGCGGTGGCGGTCACGGCGGGCAAGCTTGGCCGTGCTGATCGTCCGCTGACGGTGCGCGACGCCGTGGTGGCCGACATCGTCCTGCCGCGCTTCCTGGCGCCGGGCGACAAGGCCCAAGCCGCGCTCAATCTCAACAATGTCGAAGGCAAGCCGGGGGACTACACCGCGGTTGTCACTGCCTCCGGTCCGGTCGGCATCGGCCAGTCGGTCATCAAGCAGGCGCTGGCGCGCGGTCAGCGCGTGCTGGTGCCGGTGGAGGTTTCCGGCCGCGGCATCGGCATCGCCAATGTCAGCCTGAAACTCACGGGGCCGGGTGGCTTCAATGTCACCCATTCCTGGGGCATCGAAGTGTGGGCGCCGCAGCTCGACATCGCGCGCGAAGACCTCCAGCCGCTGCCGGCGGGCAAAAGCTGGGTCGCGAACAAAGGTCTCATCGGCGACATCGTGCCGGGAACCCAGACCGTCGCGCTCACCGTCTCGGCGGCGCACGGCTTTGCTAATGTGCCGGGCCTTTTGAAGTGGCTCGACAAATATCCCTACGGCTGCATCGAACAGACCACGTCAGCGGCGATGCCGCTGCTCGTCTTCAACGACATGGCCGATCTCGCCGGGCTGCCGAAGGATCAAGCCTTGCGCGAACGCGAGCAAAAGGCGGTCAATGCCGTGCTCGACATGCAGAATCCGGGCGGCAATTTCGGCATGTGGGGCGCAGGCTCCGATGCCGAGCCGTGGATCAGCGCTTATGCGCTCGATTTCCTGATGGCCGCCAAGGATAAGGGTTACATCGTGCCCAATGACGCCTTGCGCCGCGGCACCGCGTGGCTGAAACGCACCGCGTCGTCCACCAGCCATGACGACGCCACCCGCGCCTATTCCTTCTATCTGCTCGCGCGGGCCGGTCAGGTGAACATTTCCGACCTGCGCTACTTCTCCGACACGCGCGGGCCGGAGTGGAACACCGTCATTGCGGCGGCGCTCACCGGCGCGGCAGCCTCTGCCGTGGGTGACCGTTCGCGCACGGCCTATGCCTTTGGCCGCGCTCGCGACATCGCTTTCAAGCCCAATCCCAAGTATCCGAACGGTGTTTATGGCTCCTATCTGCGCGACGTTTCGGCGGCGACGGCGTTGGCGGCCGAAAGCGGCATGTCGGGTCTGATCCCGGCCTTCCTCAGCAAGGTCGAGAACATCAACATGCGGCTCAACACCACCACTACCCAGGAAAAGGCCTGGATGCTGCGCGCCGCCTATGAGCTTTCCAAGCAGCGCACCAAGTTGACCATTCTGGTCAACGGCCAGCCGGCGCAACCGCGGGGTGGGGCGATCCGGCTGACGCCGTCGTATGGCCAGCTTGAGGCGGGCCTCACCTTCCTCAACAAGGGCGATGCCGGTGTCTGGCGCACCTCCTCGGTGCAAGGGTTGCCGTCGGTGCCGTTGCCGGCGGTAGCGAGCGGGCTGACGCTGACCAAGGCGGCCTGGACGCTGTCCGGGTCTCCGGCCGATCTGCACGCTCTGCATCAGAACGACCGTGTCATCATCGAGCTTACCGGCCATCTGCCTAACAACTTTGCGCGGCAGGTGGGAGTGATCGATCTGCTCCCGGCCGGGTTCGAGATCGAGCAAGTGCTGAAGGGCGAGGACGGCAAGCCGTACAATCTGAACGGCACGCTGACCGACCTCTCCATGGCCGACAAACGCGACGACCGCTTTGTGGCGGCCTTCACGCTCGGCGCGCGGTACGAGTCCGGCAACAAAGCGGGCGAGGTTCAACCCGGTTTCCGCGCCGCTTATGTGGTGCGGGCGGTCGGTGTCGGCAGTTTCGTTTATCCAGCGGCGATGGCCGAAGACATGTATGCGCCGGGCGTGATGGCACGCACGGCGATGGGAACGATCACCATCAAGCCGTAGGAGCGCTTCCCGAAAAGTGCCCGCGCGCGTTGCGCGCTATTTAAGAGTAGACGTGCAAAGCACGTCGGGCGGTTTTCGGATAAGAAGCGCGACCAAAAAGAGGACAACATGGCCGAGAAAAAGTTCGGCGGGCCGAAATACTTCACTCTGGGCGCTTTGTGGTGGTTCGTCATCGCGGGCGTCATGGGGGTTTTGCACTTGATCTTTCCGGGTCTGGTCGAAACGCCGCTCGTGGTCGTTTTTGCGGTGCTGATTGCCTTGGCCGGTTCCTTCGCCATCGTCTATTTTGCGCGGACGAAATAACAGGCGCCGTTGTGACCCAATCGATTCGCCAAAGCCTGTCATTCCCGGCCGAGCGCTTCGCGCCGATCTCTCGGCCGGGGATGACAGATTGGTTGTGGTAGTCGGACGATGGGTTCACTGGCGTCATCTCGGTGGTTCGTCCGTGGACTGTTCATCGCCCTCGGTCTTGTCTCGGCGCTGGCGGTGGCTGATCTTGCCAATCCGCCGCCGCTGGACCGGATCGCTGGCGTCTCGCCCGAGGTGGTGGACAAGCATGGCGTGCTGCTCCGCCCGTTTCTGACGCATGACGGCTACTGGCGCATGCGCACGCACGTCAGCGATGTTTCCCCGCGCTACCTCGCCATGCTGAAGGCTTATGAGGACAAGCGCTTCGACAGCCACACCGGCGTCGATCTGTTGGCGATGGCGCGTGCGGCCAAGCAATGGTTCGGCGCCGGCCACGTCGTTTCCGGCGGCTCGACCCTGACCATGCAGGTGGCGCGGCTGCTGGAACCCCCGAAAAATCGCGGGATTTTCACCAAGCTGTTCCAGATGCTCCGCGCCGTGCAATTGGAAGAGCGTTATTCCAAGGACGAAATTCTCTCCTTCTATCTGACGCTGGCCCCCTTCGGCGGCAATCTGGAAGGCGTGCGCGCCGCTTCGCTCAGCTATTTCGGCAAATCCGCGAATCAGATCGATCTTGCTCAGGCCGCGCTGTTGGTGGCATTGCCGCAATCGCCGGTGAAGCAGCGCCCCGACCGGCATGCCCAGGCGGCGCTCAAAGGCCGCGACAAGGTGCTGGCGCGCATGGTTTCCGAAGGTGTTGTTACCGCTTCCGATGCCGCCGTGGCGCGCAAAGAGGGCGTGCCGTTTGCCCGCCAAGCGATGCCGCTGAGCGCCCCGCATCTTTCCGAACGTCTCGCCCGCACTACCCATTTCACCCGCATCGTCACCACACTCGACGCCGAGGTGCAGACCGCGGTGGAACAACTCGCCACCCAGGAAGTGCGCTATATGGGCGACGGCGCCACCATGGCGATTGTCGTGGTCGAAAACAAAACCCGCAATGTCGTCGCTTGGCTCGGCGGCACCAATTACTGGGGCAAAGCGGGACAAATCGATCTTGCCCGCCGTCCGCGTTCGCCTGGCTCGGCGCTGAAGCCGTTTATCTATGGCCTCGCCTTCGACGATCTCATCCTGCATCCTTCCACCATGATGGAAGACGCGCCGATGAATTTCGGCGATTATGCGCCGCGCGATTTTTCCGGCGACTTCCAGGGTCAGGTCACCGCCCGCGATGCGCTGCGGATGTCGCTCAACGTGCCCGCGGTGGCGGTGCTGGAGCGCGTCGGGCCGCTCGCCTTCACGCTGGCGCTGCAGAATGCCGGGGCCAAGCTCTATTTCCCCACTGCCGATACCGCCCCCAATCCGGCCTTTGCCCTTGGCGGTCTCGGCATTTCGCCCGCCGACATCACCATGCTGTATGCCGGGATCGCGGACGGCGGCGAGGCGCGCGCGCTTCGTCTGGTGGAGGGAACGCCGGAGGCGCCAGCGCATCGTTTGTTCGGACCGGTTGCCGCCTACTATCTGCACCAGATCCTGATCGGCGTGTCGCTGCCGGAAGGCTGGGCGATGGGCGAGGGCCTTAACCGGGCCCGCACCATCGGGTTCAAGACCGGCACGTCTTACGGCTTCCGCGATGCCTGGAGCGTCGGCTTCTCCAATGATTACACCGTCGGCGTTTGGGTCGGCCGCGCTGACGGTACGCCGCGCTCCGGTCATGTCGGCGTCGATACCGCGGCGCCGATTCTGCTCAAGGTCTTCGGCCTGTTGCCCGCCGATCACGAACCAGCGCCGATCCCGCCCGCCGGTACGATTGTGGCCGAAAACACCGACGCGTTGCCGCCCAGCTTGCGCGTCTTCACCCGCACCACGGAACAGCCGGTGGAAAAGGTAGCCCCGTTGCCGCCGCCGTCGATCACCTATCCGCCCAACGGCACGGTTGTGCCGCTGCCGGGACCCAAGGATCACGACCAGACCATCATGCTGAAGGCTGAAGGCGGCCGCGCCCCGCTCACTTGGCTGGTCAATGGTCTTCTGGTCGGCAGTTTCGACCGCTTTCAGCCGGCGCTTTATCTGCCCCAAGGCGAGGGCAACGCCCGCATCACGGTAGTGGATTCGGAAGGCCGCAGCGACACGACTCAAGTTCGCTTCAAGCGCGAGAAATAGCCGCTAGCGGCGATGTGACTTGACCCGGCGTAAGCGCTGTCACTAAATCGGCGTCCAAGAAAAAAACAGTCTTCGCGAGGAACCTCATGAAGCTCATCAAAACCCTTGCCCTCGCTGGCGCGCTTGCACTGGTGACGGCGGCAAGTTCCGCTGCGCCGAAGGTCAAACCCATGCCGGCGCCAGCACCGGTTGCCGCGCCCATCGCACCGCCCGCAATGGCCTCCGGGTTCGCCGGTATCGATTCCTTTGTGCAGCTTGGCCAGATGGGCCCGGGCGTGAATGTGCTGTCGGAAGATCCGGGCTGGACCGATGCCGCCAAGGCGCGCTTCAAGCCGGAGCTGTTCAAGAAGATCAAAGCCGCCGGGTTCGGCACGGTGCGCATCGTGCTGACCGCCATGAGCCATATGGATGATTATTACGTGCTCGAAACCGGTTACCTCGGCCGCCTCGACACCATGGTCAACGCCGCGCTCGATGCCGGGCTGACGGTCATTCTCGACGAGCACGATTACAATTACTGCAGCAAGGACACTTGGGGCTGCCGCCAAAAGCTGAATGCGTTCTGGGCCCAGATTGCGCCGCGTTACAAGGATGCGCCGAACCGGTTGATCTTCGAGGTTCTCAACGAGCCGCATCAGGATTTCACGCCGGAGATGTGGAACGATCAGATCAAGCAGACCCTGCCGATCATCCGCGCCTCCAATCCGGTGCGCAATGTCATCATCGGACCGGGTAGCTGGAACAGCCTGTCTTTGCTCGACAAGCTGGAGCTGCCGGTTCCGGACCGCCATATCATCGTGACCTTCCACTATTACGCGCCGATGGAATTCACCCACCAGGGCTCGCCGTGGGTGCCGCAATATAAGCTGACGGGTCAGACCTGGGGCTCCGCCGCCGATCTGGCGCTGCTGGCGAAGGACTTCGACACCGTCAAGGCGTGGAGCGACAAGTGGAACCGTCCGATCTTCCTCGGCGAATTCGGCGCCTTTGAAACCGCACCGATGGAAAGCCGCATCCGTTACACCGACACGCTGGCGCGCGCCGCCGAGAAACGCGGCTTCGCTTGGGCCTATTGGCAGTTCGACAAGGACTTCATCGTCTACGACATCGCCAATGACAAATGGGTCGAACCGATCCTCAACGCGCTGATTCCGCCGAAGAAGTAAGCGGTAACTACCCCGCCACGGCTTTCCACAGCACGGCCAGCGTTCCGTTTTGCCATAAGAGCCGTGCGCTCATGGCGAGCGAGGTCACGATCAGGAGCGGCTTGATCATGCGCGTGCCGTGGCGGAGCACCAAGCGGGCGCCGATCGCTCCGCCGGCAACCATGCCGCAGGCCATCACGATGGCGATGATCCAGACGATGTGGCCGGTGAAGAGGAAGAAGATCAGCGCGCCCAAATTGCTCATGAAGTTGTAGAGCTTGGCCTGCATGGTGGCCTGGTCGAGCGCCAGCCCGCCCAGACCGACGAAGCCCATGGCGAAGAAGGTGCCAGTGCCAGGGCCGAAAAATCCGTCGTAAGCGCCGACCAGCGGTACCAAGGTGACCGCCAGGGTCGAGACCTTCACCCGCGCCGGGCCTGGCTTTTGGCCGATGTCGTCGCTGAGGAGCAGCCAGCCGCAGATGGCGATCAGGAAGAACGGCACCAGCTGCTTCAGCACGCCGGGATTGATGAAGGTGAGACTCGCCGCGCCACAGGCCGCGCCCACCATCGACAGCAGCGCCGGTTGCCACAGCTTGGCGATCGGCAGGCGGCCGCTGCGCCAGAAATGATAGGCGGCGCTGAGCGGCGAGAAAATCGCGCTCATTTTGTTGGTGGCCAGCACCGAAATCGGCGGCAGGCCGGTGGCCATCAGGCCGGGGATAGTGAGAAGCCCCCCGCCGCCCGCCATCGCGTCGATGGTGCCAGCGACAAGCGCCAGCACGAACAGGCTGAAAAGCTGTAACGGATCGGCCATTCCCTCTTTTTTCAGAGGGCGGCCGCGCGCGCAACCGTCATAGAGCGCTTTCAGGAAAAGTGGACTTTCCGGTTTTCCGTCGGAAAGCGCGACAATCAAAGAACCTACCGGCCTGCGACTTGGCTGTGCGCTTCCATCGCGATGCGGGAGAGTATGTCTTGGGTGGCGTAACCGTCGGCGGGCAGGGCATGCGCCTTTTGCCAGCCGCGCACCGCGGCGCGCGACTTGGCGCCGATCAATCCGTCGGCCTTGCCGATATCGAAGCCGAGCGCCAAGAGCGAGGTCTGCAGCGCCAGCCGCTCGTCGCGGCTCAGCGGCAACAGCTGCCGCGGCCACGCCGCTACCACCGCGGGCCCGCCTTTGATCTGGTCGCCGAGCAAACACACCGCCAGCGCATAGGACGCGGCGTTGTTGTAGCGCAGCACGACCTTGAAATTGGGGAACACCACAAACGCCGGGCCGTTCGCCCCCGCGGGCAGGAAAATGCTCGCGGTCTGATCCGCGGCCGGAAGCTCAGCACCGGCAATGGTCTTGACGCCCAGCTTGCGCCACGCCGCCACCGATTTCACGACATCAAGATCAGCCTCGTCGTAGGCAAAGCCCGTCGGCAGCGCCACTTCATAGCCCCACGGTTTGCCGTCGCTCCAACCCGCACTGGCAATCACATGCGCGGTGGAGGCGAGCGCATCGGCCGGGCTCGTCCACAGATCGATCCGGCCGTCGCCATCGCCGTCCACGGCCTTGCCCAGGAACGTCGTCGGCACGAATTGGGTCTGGCCGAAGGCACCCGCCCAGGAGCTGGTCATCATGCTGGCCGCATAATTCTCCCGCTGCATCATCTTGAGGGCGGCGATCAGTTGCGGCCGGGCATAATCCGTACGCGGACCGTCATAGGCGAGCGTGGCCAGCGCCTCGAACATGTTGTAGCGGCCCATGCCGCGGCCGTAGTCGCTCTCGTTGCCCCAGATCGAGATTAGGATCTCCGGCGGCACAGGATAGCGGTCATGAATGCGCGTCAGAATGTCGGCATCGCCCACTATCAAGGCGCTGCCGCCGGTGATGCGCTCGGCCGAGACCGCGCTGTCGATATAGTCCCAAATCGGCCGCGAAAATTCCGGCTGGTTCAGGTTGCGGTCGAAAACGCGTTGGTTGCGGCTGATTGTCCGCGTCGCAGTGTCGTAAACCTCCGCGGTGATCCCGCTCGCGAGCGCCTGGGAGCGGAAATCCTTGAGAAATGCGGCAAAGGCGGCATCCTCAACCACCGGTGAGGGGGTTGGGACCGGAATGCTGGTCTCTTGCGCCCCATAAGCTGCGGCCATGAGGATGAGGCCCAGGACATAGGCCAGAAACAGGACAATTCCACGCACTTTAATTGCGCCCCCCTTGGCTCAATTCGGGTCATTCTTAGCACGGTCCCTTGGACCAATTGCGACGGAATCCCCACAGTTGACACCTAAATCTGCGCCGACTAGAACCGCGCCTCTTCGGCGGGGCCAATCTCGCATTTTTCCGAAGTTTCAAAAGGCGTGCCATGAAGATCCGCAACTCGCTCCGCTCGCTCAAGAAGCGCGACAAGGACTGTCGCGTGATCCGTCGCCGCGGCCGCACCTACGTCATCAATAAGAAGAACCCCCGTTTCAAGGCGCGCCAGGGTTAATTCCAGGCCACAAAACGGACATTCGGGCTACCCGGGCACCGCTCGGGTGGTTTACGTTTGCGCCATGCGGAAGTTTCTCCTCACACTTGTGTTGCTGCTGCCGTTGGGCCTTTTGGGGGGCGTTGCGGGCGCCGCGGCTGGCGGCTCGCCGCCGCAACCTGTGGACAAG
>WSSedL1CaDRAFT_10000417_pt1 | contig 30101 bp, 31 predicted proteins | sample WetSurSL1Cattail_FD_9464 | JGI IMG/M metagenome (IMG submission 9464)
AACCAGGTGGATTCGATCAGGGTCGTGCGCGTGTAGTCGAGATCGAACACGGCGCGCAGATGCGGCAGCAGCGTGTTATTGATGACGGTGATGAAGCCCCAGATGAAGAACAAGCTGGCGAGCAGCGCCAGGGCCGGCTTGTAGGGCGTGTTGTTGCCGGAACTGACAGTGAGTGTGGCGGTGCTCGTTATTGGCGCTGGCATAGTTCACCTGACTTCATGATGTGGCGTTGTGCGCCGACCGCACATCCGGCACTTGGGCTGGCTGACAAAGGTTGGCATTTGCCGAGGCATACGCGCGGCGGTTGTTCGGCTGACAGAATATCTCGCATGCACCGAAAAGCCGGTCTTGCGTGCCTGCAGACCTATCAGGCCGTCGGTGAAAGCGTCAATTGAATTGTCGTACAAATTTGTGCGATGCGGCGAATCTAGCCAAATAGGATCGCCCGCCCTCCGGGGTGCGAAGAGCGGGCGTTCTCTACTCGCTATTCGCCCCTCACATCACCTTCGACAGCATCTGGCTGAGGAAGTCGACTTCCTGCTTGAACAGCGGATCCTCGTGGCACAGCGCTTCCACCCGGCGGCAGGCGTGCAGGACGGTGGTGTGGTCGCGGCCGCCGAAGCGCCGGCCGATTTCGGGCAGCGAGCGCGTCGTCAGTTTGCGGGCGAGATACATCGCCACCTGACGCGGGCGCGCGACGCGGCGGGCACGTTGCGGCGAGTGAAAGTCACGCACGTCGAGCTTGTAGAACTCGGCTGTTTTGCGCTGGATATCCTCGATCGACGTCTTGGCGGCCAGCCCGCCGATCATGCGCAGGCCGACGGCTTCCTCGGCCATCTCCGCCGTCACCGGCTTCTTGGTGAGGTCGGCATAGGTGGCAAGCTTGGTAAAGATAGCGATGAGATCGCGCGGGGATGCGTTTTCAAGATCGGCGATGCGCTCCAGCACGTCGTCGGGAATGGCGACGCCGGGACGCAGGCGCGAGAACTCGGCGGCGCGATAGCGCAGGATCGCCAGGGCCGTTTCGCGGTCGGGTTTGCCGAGCTGGATCACCAGGCCACCGGAGATGCGGCTCTTGACGTCGGCGCCGAGGCCTTCCAGCGCTGCGGGGGCACGGTCGGCGGCGATCACCACCTTGCGGCGCAGATCGGCCAGCGCATTGACGGTGTAGAGGAACTCCGACGCCGTCGCAGCCGAGCGGCAGATGTGCTGCAGATCGTCGATGATGAGGACGTCGGCGCTGCGCAGCTCTTCTTTGAAGTTGAGCGTGTCCTTGCGGTAGAGGGCGCCGAGGAAGTGGCGCATGAAATCTTCGGCGCGCAGGAACAGCACCTTCTTGGTGCGCTTCCGAAATTCCAGCGCCGCGGCGTTGAGCAAATGGGTTTTGCCGAAGCCGANCCCGCCATGGATGTAGAGCAGGGGGATGTCGCCGCCACGGCCTTCCGCAAAGGCGCGCGCGGCGCCATGGCCGAACTCATTGGCTTGGCCGGGAATGAAGCTGTCGAAGGTCTGCTGCGGATGCAGCATGCGGCTCCACAGGCCCTGCACGGCACTGGTGGGGTCCGGCGCCAGGACATGCGGCATGTAGGAGACGTTGGAGGGCGGGATGGAGGGCTGCGGCGTGATGTGCACGGGCTCTTTCGAAACTTGCGTCGCCACGGCCGAAGATGCCGCGGTGACAACAACAGAGAGCGACGCCGGTTCGGCATTTTCAGCGCGGAAGGCGCGCTCGATCCGGGCAATGTAGTGATTGGCGACCCAATTGCGCACGAACTGCTTAGCGGCGCCGATTTTCAGGTCATCCTTGTCCCAGGCTTCCAGGCTCAGGGGCGCGATCCACGCCTCGAAAATCGGATCGCCGAGTTCCTTGCGAAGACGCTCGCGCACGCATACCCACCGTGCCGGCCAATCTTTCGAAGTCGGCTTGCTTGTCGATTGTCCCATATCCCATACCCGCATATCAGATGCGCGCGTTGTTCGGCGCACCGCTTGTTTCTTGTTGAAGTCCGGACTCTTTTTCGGTCCGGTCTATCGGCCTCCAGAGCGCCGTCCCCGCGGCGCCATCAAACTTCGCATTGTGGCATCCTCCCTTGTTCTTATGTCTGCACCCATGGAAGGCTCGCAGCCTTCCAGCCATTGTTCTTGCCGCGGTGGTGTTCGGTGTCGAGATCGCCTTCGAACCCACCTGCGATGTTGAAACTCTTTGTGTAGCCTGCGGCCGTCATCGCCATCGCGGCGGCACGCGACCGCGCGCCCGAACGGCACAGGAAGTAGACGGCGATGTCTTGATCAGGACCTAACGCGGCCCGGACTTCGTTCGTGAACGCGGTGTTCGGGCCCATCGACGGGAACATCACCCATTCGATGCAGTGCACCCGGCGCCCCAGCACGGTCAGATCGGGCAGGCCCACGAACGCCCACTCTGCGGCCGTCCGGACGTCCACGAGCTGGGCCCCCGGGTCCGCTTGCAGTGCCGCCCAGGCTTCCGCGACGCTGATATCGCCTGCATAGCTGGAAGGAGGGGTAGTTGCCATCTGAGAACAGTCCGAAGAAACACCGACGCGCGTACGAGCGTGCCCGGCGCCTGAAGTAGTATATTTGCGGTTTTACTTAACTTTACTACGAAGCCAGCCCAACTGGACTTCGCGACGCGTACAACACCTTTATCTGTACTTTGGTTTTGTTAGGCATTGCTTTCGTCTCGCGCCCTCACCATGGCTAACCTTAAGCAAAAACCTGGGAGCGACTCAAGGGAATAAACGCGGAACGTCGAAGATTATGTGACGAATCGATGATGCGGGCCGTATTCCTAAGCGTATGTTCTTTATACGGAAAATTCGAATGCTGTGGTTAATTTTGCCGAATCAGAGGCTTACCGAAACCGAACTGTCATGCTGCACTGCACTGCGGCCTTTTGCTGTGTTCGTCAGCGCACGGACAAATAAAAACGGGCCCAAGTCAGTCTTGGACCCGCTTTGGCAAATTGTGCAACAGTTAAGCGACGTTGGTCACTTTGACAGTTTTGCGACCCGCTTGGAGAGCCGTGAAACCTTCCGTGAACCGGTGTTCTGGTGGACCACGCCTTTGCTGACGCCACGCATGATCTCGGGCTCGGCGGCCTTCAGGGCCTCCAGAGCGGCCTTGGCGTCGCCAGTCTCGATGGCTTCCTCGACCTTGCGCACATAGCCGCGGATGCGGGTCTTGCGCGAATGGTTGATGGCCTCGCGCTTGGCAGTGGTGCGGGTGCGCTTCTTGGCTGAGGCGATATTCGGCATTGATCGGTTTCCTGAACTTAAGAGGCGGCGCGTATAGCCCGTGGCGGGCCTTGGGTCAATTCATTCTGGGCCGCCGGGAGCGGGCTATTTGTCCTTGAAGGCCGGTTTACGCTTTTCGGCGAAGGCGGCCATGCCTTCTTTCTGGTCTTCGCTGGCAAAAGCGGCATGAAAGAGGCGGCGCTCAGTGCGAAGACCTTCGGCCAGGGTGGTCTCATAGGACCGGTTAACCGCTTCCTTGACCATCATCAGGGCTGGGACCGACTGCTCAGCGATTTTCTGGGCGATTTTCAGGGTTTCGGCCATCAGATCGGTGACCGGGACGACCCGGCTGACCAAGCCTGACTGTTCTGCCTCGGCAGCGTCCATCATCCGCCCGGTCAGGCACATGTCCATGGCCTTGGACTTACCCACGAAACGGGTGAGGCGCTGGCTGCCGCCCATGCCGGGCAGCACGCCCAGGGTGATCTCCGGCTGGCCGAATTTGGCGGTGTCGGCGGCGATGATGAAGTCGCACAGCATCGCCAGTTCGCAGCCCCCGCCGAGCGCATAGCCGGACACGGCGGCGATCACCGGCTTGCGGATGGCGGCAATGCGGTCGCAGGCGCCAGCGAACCAGTTGGATTTGAACATGTCCATAGCGGACTGCGATGCCATTTCCTTGATGTCGGCACCGGCAGCAAAGGCGCGCTCCGAACCGGTCAGGACGATACAGCGCACCGCCGGGTCGGCATCGAACGCCTCAAGCTGCTCAGCGAGTTCGGCGAGCAGGGCACTGTTCAGCGCATTGAGCGCCTTGGGCCGGTTCAGCGTGATGACGCCGACCGCACCTTCCATCGTCACCAGAATATTTTCCATGAGGAACCCTTAATCATCCAGCGGTTTGCCGCGGCCACGTTTCAATGCCGCATGTTTCTTCTTGTGCTGCAACCGTTGTTCCTTGGCGCCGCGCGAGGGCTTCGTTTTGTAGCGTTTTTTGGGCTCGATGGTGGCGGCGCGGATGAGTTCGATCAGCCGCACGCGAACATCCTCGCGGTTCCGGTTCTGGTCGCGGAACTTGCGGCCGACCAGGATCAGTTCGCCGTCCTTGGTGAGCCGGGATTTGAGCGCCGTCATCAGGCGAAAGCGCACCGGCTCCGGCAGCGACCGGCTGAAGGCCACATTGAAACGGAGCTGCACCGCGCTCGACACCTTGTTGACGTTCTGACCACCGGGGCCGGACGCGAGCACAAAACTCTCCTCCAGCTCGTTTTCGTCGAGCGCGATCTCGGGTGTGACGCGAATCTCAGGCATGGCCGATCATACAATGTTGTCGTGGCCGGCGACTGCGGGCTATCCAGGTGGAGTTGTTCCATTGCCCGCGAGAAATTCGGGTTCTCGCGAAATATTTTTCGTGCAAGTCATTGGCGTTTGCAGCGCTCAAAACGGGAATTTACCGCCAAGCCTTTGATAGAGCGTCAGGAATTTTTCGCAGAAGAAATTTTAAAAACCCCCTTGAAGTGTGCGGGAGGTATCCCCATTTCTTCCATATCACCGTAGCTGTGGACAGGCCGTTCCTCGCCCCCCGAGAGCGGCCTGTTCTGTATCTGATGGCTCTCTCCGTCATGGCCGCCCTTGAGGCGGCCATCCAGTCGGCGAGCGTCTGCGAGCCGAAAAAAGCCTGGATGGCCGGGTCGAGCCCGGCCATGACGATGAGGGGGCCGCTGGTAGTGTCCTAATTTGGATTTGGCCGCCCACCAGACCTTCCCTGCATAGCTAGTCCTGATTAGCTCACCCCATGGGCGGCAAGACAGGCGTCAAAGGTGTGAAGTGGAAGTGTCCGTGGGACTGGCGGAGGCGCCGGACCAGGGCTGAGAAACTGGCAGGATCAGGCTTAGACCCCAATTCCCTAAACGTGGGCGTGGCATCTATGCGGCCCCACCAAACCATTCTCATTACTTGCGAAAAAGAATCATTGCGCGAATCAAAATTACTCGATTGATTCGGGTTTGCTTAGAACGCCGACGGCGGCGCTACCAACGCCGCCGTCGATCTCCGCAGGGCGATAGAAGCGCCGCGCGGAATGCTCTTGCAAGGCCCCGATAGGACTCCAACTCGGGGCTGTGCGTCAAGCGGCGCTTCACCACATCTTGCATAAGGGCAAGACCGTATGAAGCGTACCCCAAGTAAGCCCGTAACTCCCGAATTGGCCGCGTACATCAAAGCACTTCTGGCCAAGGGTCTTTATCAGCATCAGATCGCTGGAATGGTCGGCGTCAATCAAGGCCGTATCAGCGAGATTAACACCGGGAAAAGAAATCCTGACGTGCTGCCGGATCAGGGATCATTCAACTTCTAATGACGGTAATGGTGGCGGCTCGCATCGCGGGCCGCCATTCCGTTTCTACCGCGATGTCTCTTCGACCAACTCCTGCAACGTCCAAAGCCGGTCCTCGACGCCTGCCGCCATCGCCGGAGTGATGCGCAGCGACTTGTGAATGCGCACCATGTTGTAGTGCGCGAAGTGCAATCCGACCGCGGCCTTGAGGTTTTCCAACTTCTTGGAAAAGCCCAACGTGAGGCGGGTAAACCGCTTCATGCTCATGCGCATGTTGAGGTTTTGGCGCTCAACAAGCGACGTGCTCATGGTGGCAAGTTCCGGCTTGCCGAACACTACGGTCTTTTCAACCTTCTTGACGGATGGCGGGGAATAGCGGCCGGGGCCGGTAGGCTCTGCGTCGTAAAATTTTACCACCTGCCCGAAGTCGGCCTGACCACCGAACGCCTCAACAACGGCGGCGACATAGGCCGGAAGACCGTCCGCGGAAATCTGGACTTGGTTCGTGATGCGCGGCGCCAGATCGTGCATGAACGCGACGGCGCATTTCTTGGACCGCTTGCCGACCAAGTAGGACGGGACCAGCTTCGTTTCCGGGTCAAGTGCCACAAACGTCCATTGGTCGCCATTCTCGGTCGGATCGTATTGCGTGCGGAAAGAAAGACGGCGCTGCTTCAAGCGGCAGAACGTCCAGATTTCATCAACTTCCAAGCGGCGGCACGACAGGTTCCGCATCTTTTCGTCCATGAGGCGTTGGCAGCCTTGGCCAACGTCAACACCTAACCGCATGATTGTGTCGCGGTGCGTATTCGTCATCCGCTCAACTGACCGGATGGAATTGCCCTCAACTAGGGCTCCGATGATTTGGCTGCGGCGTTCGATTGAAAGGCGGTTGACCATTTCTGCCCCCGTGTTGGTAGGAGAAATATATGCTTGCATTTAAAAAATGCAAGCATAATATCATATCATGGTGCAAGCATGGAGCAAAAAAGATGGCCGAAGATGACGTACCAGGAGGGCGGGCAAGAGGTGGGCGTGCGCGCCGCGACGCCCTCTCGCCGGAGCGCCGGAAAGAGATTGCGTCGAAAGCAGCAAGTGCCCGCTGGGACGGGAATTTGCCGGTCGCCGAACACGAAGGCGACTTCCCTTTAGGGACATCGCAGGTTTCCAGCGCCGTCCTAGGCAATGGTACGCGCATTATTACCCAAGCGACGTTCCTCCGAGCGCTCGGGCGATCACGGTCCCCAAAGGCAGGAACGGGCGTTCTTTCGACGGTCGACGAACTACCTTTTTTTTTGCAGGCAGATGTTCTTAAGCCATTCATTTCAGACGATTTATTGCAGTCGACGACCCCTATCTTTTATCGCACCAAGTCAGGCGGCAAGGGTGTTGGATATGATGCCCGCCTCCTTCCCATGGTTGCGGAGGTGTATCTGCGTTTCCGTGATTCAGAACTGAAAGAGCGCAAGACAGTACCGGCACGATATGAGCGGATGATTGTCGCATCGGATATTCTGATCCGGGCGCTAGCCAATGTCGGCATTATTGCGCTCGTCGATGAAGCGACTGGCTTCCAAAATTTCCGTACCCAAGATGCCCTGTCGCGTATTCTCAATGAATACATCGCCAAAGAGTTGCAGCCGTATATTCCCACTTTCCCGGCTAAGTATTATCAGGAAATGTTCCGCCTTCGTGGGCTAGATTACCCGAAGGACACTGTTAAACGGCCTCAATATTTCGGCATTCTCACTAATGATATTGTTTACAGACGGATTGCGCCTGGTGTTTTGGAGGAGCTTAAAGCCGTCACTCCGAAACTGGCGTCCGGCCGACTTTCGGCCAAGCTTTTTCAGCGCCTTACGAGAACGCGAGGCTACCCTAAATTGCGTGAGCACCTTGGGGCGGTAGTCGCATATATGGAGCTTAGTGAAGATTGGCACGACTTTATGAGGAAGTTGAATCGCTTCAAGCCAAAGTTCGAATTGCCGAAAGGCCATGTCGCTGGACAGCTATCGTTTGACTACGACAGCAAGGACGACAGCGGGAAGGGGCTTTAATATGGCTCAGAAAGGAGATTGTTTCCTGCGTAAAGAACGCGGCAAAAAATCGTGTTATATTGGTGGACCATGAGCGACGTTGATCCCAAAGAACTTAAACAAGCCGTCGAATCCCAGCACGGCGGGACGGCTTCGTTTGTTCAGGTGGTGCCGATCCACGAGGAGCACGAGGGGAAAACCGTATGGGACGGCATTGTCTCGGTCTTCGACCTGAAAGACAGCCCTAGCGGGGCTACACAGGCTTATGCGTGGTCGTATGATCGGCCAGGCGGCAAGCGCCGGTTCTTTGCCGTGCTGCATATGGGGCCGATTACAGGGCCGCGGGAGGCCGTGAGAGCGGCTATAGTGGCGGAGGCTAGGGGGTAACATGAACTCGGCACTCGATCCGGCCACACTTGCGACTCTCGGCGGCATCATTGCGGCGTTTGGCGCGGCGATGTTGTTCTTTCGGATACAACGTGAGCTAACCATGGGGGATGGGGGCGAAATTGTCTGGTTGCCCTGGGCAGACTGGCTTTTAGTCGCCGCCACGATGATATCGCTTCTTCTGGTTATCCTTCCGATCACCATTTTTGCCGAGTTGAAGCTAGCCACTGTTGCGTCTGGTGCTGCGGCCATAATGGTGGCTGGCTACGTTTTGGCCATATTAGCCCACTATCGGATCATTTTTGGGCGACGGTTCTTGGTCTTTGGAGGGCTTCGGACTGGGCCGCGTACAAACCCCGAGCCGTCTGAATTGATTTTGGTGCTGGCGACGCTTGGAGTCGCAGCATGGATTTTCGCTCGCGGCCTCGCGCACTTTTCAAATTAGGACACTACCGGGCCGCTGGCATCCCTACTTTTGGCACTTCGGGCAATAAAAGGTGCTGCGTCCTGCCTGCACGATGCGCTTGATGGTGCCACCGCACGCGGGGCAAGGTTCGCCTTCGCGGTCATAGACCTGGAAGTGATGTTGGAAATTGCCGAGAGCGCCGTCGGCTTGGCGGTAATCGCGCAGGGACGAGCCGCCGGCCGCAATGGCTTCCGTCAGCACCATCTTGATTGCATCGGCCAGCACCGGAATTTCGCTACGGCGCACTTTGCCCGCCAGTCGCTTGGGCGAGAGGCGCGACCGGAACAACGCCTCGCAGGCATAGATATTGCCGATCCCGGCGATCACCCGCTGATCGAGCAGAGCGGATTTGATCGGCGTCTTTTTGCCCTTCAGCGCCGCCGCCAGGTAATCGGCATGAAAATGGTTCGACAGCGGCTCGACGCCGAGCCCGGCGAACAGCTTGTCGTCCTCCAGCGTGGCGGTCGCCACCAAGGTCATCAGCCCGAAGCGGCGCGGATCGGTGAAGACGATACGGGCGGGGGCGTCGGTCTCGAACACCACATGGTCGTGTTTGCCGGTGCCTGCGTCGGCCGGTGCGGCGTCGTAGACATATTGCCCCAGCCGCCGAACGGCGCCTTCGGCGTAGACCGCCAGGCGTCCGCTCATGCCGAGATGGATCACCAGCGTTTCGCCGCCTTCAAGGTCCGCCAAGAGATATTTGGCACGGCGCCGCAGCGTCTTTACGCGTTTTCCCGTCAGGCGGGCGGCGAAGGCTTTGGGAAAGGGCAGGCGCAAGCCGCCACGCCGGGTTTCGACCTTCGTTAACCGATGGCCTTCCAGCGCCGGGGCAAGCCCGGTACGGACGGTTTCGACTTCTGGCAGTTCGGGCATTAAAGTGCGCGCATGTCTGACTCTCCCATCGATCATACTGCCTCTTTCGGTTTTCGCGATGTCCCCGCGGGCGAGAAGGAAAAACTGGTTCGCGGCGTGTTCTCGTCGGTGGCGCGCAATTACGACCTGATGAACGATCTGATGAGTGGTGGCGTCCACCGGTTGTGGAAGGATGCCATGGTCGCTTGGCTCAATCCGCAGCCGCGCCTCAAGTGTCTGGATGTGGCAGGCGGCACCGGCGACATCGCCTTTCGCATCGCCAAAGCTGCTAGACGCCGGGGCGGCGATGCCGACATCACGGTTTGCGATATCAACGCGGAGATGCTGGGCGAAGGCGTCAAGCGCGCCGAAGTCCTCGGCGAGAAGTCCATCGGCTGGGTTGTGGGTGATGCCCAGGCGCTGCCGATGCCCGACAACAGCTTCGACAGCTACACGATCGCCTTCGGCATCCGCAACGTCACCCGCATCGAGAAGGCGCTGGAAGAAGCGCAGCGCGTCTTGAAGCCAGGCGGGCGGTTCCTGTGCCTGGAATTTTCCCAGGTCGTCGTGCCGGGGCTCGATGTGCTCTACGACAAGTTCTCGTTTCACATCCTGCCCAAGTTGGGCGAGGCGGTCGCTGGTGATCGCGATGCCTACCAGTATCTGGTGGAAAGCATTCGCCGCTTCCCGCCCCAAGCCAAATTCGCCCGCATGATCGAAGCGGCGGGATTGAGCCAAGTGAAAATCCGCAATCTCAGCGGCGGCATCGCCGCCATGCATTCGGCCTGGAAGATCTGATGGCGGGACGGCTCACCAATCTCTGGCGCGTCTGGCGGCTCGCCCGCACGCTGGCGCGGCATGATGCGCTGTTCCCGGCCGAATATACGGCGCTGATGAGTTCACGCGCGCGATTGCTCCGGCGTCTTCTGGGCAGTGGCCGCGTCAAAGATGGCACGTCGCCCGGCAAGCGTCTGGCGCGGGCGCTCGAAAGCCTGGGCCCGGCCTATGTCAAGCTCGGCCAGGTGCTCGCCACGCGGCCCGACGTGGTCGGCAGCGACGTTGCGGCTGGGTTGGAAGGCCTGCAGGACCGGCTGCCGTCGTTTCCCTCGGCCGCTGCGCGGGCGGTAATCGCTGAGGCTTTCGGCCGGCCGGTCGAAGCGATGTTTGCGCGCTTCGGCGAGCCGGTGGCGGCGGCGTCCATCGCCCAGGTGCATGCCGCCGAGACCAACGACACGCCGTCCAAACGCGTAGCGGTGAAGGTGCTGCGTCCCGGCATCGAAGACGAATTCGCGCGTGATCTTGAAACGCTGACCTTTGCCGCCCGGCTGGCGGAGCGGGTCTCGCCCGAAGCGCGGCGGCTGCGGCCGGTCGCCATGATGCAGACGCTGGCGGAGTCCACCGTGTTGGAACTCGACCTGCGCATGGAAGCGGCGGCAGCGTCGGAACTGGCTGGACGCATGGCGTCCGATGAAAAATTCCGCGTACCAGAGGTCGACTGGACCCGCACCTCGGAGCGCGTCCTCACCACCGAATGGATTGACGGCGTGCCGGTGCGTGATGTGGCTGCGCTGAAGGCGGCCGGTCACGATCCCAAACAGGTGGCGCTGATCCTGATGCGCAGCTTCCTCACCCAGGCGTTGCGCGAAGGCTTTTTCCACGCCGATCTGCATCCCGGCAATCTGTTCGTCGATGGCAAGGGTTCTCTGGTGGTGGTCGATTTCGGCATCATGGGCCGGCTTGATGCTGCCATGCGCCGCTTCATGGCCGAGACCCTCGCTGGGTTCCTGGCGCGCGATTACGTCCGCGTGGCAGAGGCGCATTTCGAGGCCGGGTTCGTGCCGGCGCATTTTCCGCTGCCGACCTTTGCTCAGGCGCTGCGGGCCGTCGGTGAGCCGGTGTTCGGCCGTCCGGCGCGCGAGATGAGCATGGCGCGCGTGCTGCAACAGTTGTTCGAAACCACCCGCCGCTTCGAGATGCAGGCCCAACCACAGCTCTTGTTGTTGCAGAAGACCATGGTCGTGGTGGAAGGCGTGGCGCGCAATCTCGATCCCGATTTCGACATCTGGGAAGCGGCCAAGCCAGTGGTCGAGAAATTCATGCTGGAACGCTTGTCGCCGCAAGCCCGGCTCAAGGATGTGGGCGAGGGACTTCGGGCGCTCGGCCGGGCGGTGCAGGAGCTGCCAAATTTCGTCCGCAATACCGAGATCATTTCGTCGATGCTGGCCGGCGGCGGTCTCAAGCTGCATCCCGAAACGGCGCGCCAGATCGCCGAGGCGCAACTGCATCAGACGCGCTTTGCCCGCGTTTCGTTATGGCTGGTGGCCGCGGCGGCCGGTATCGGCGTGGTGATCTGGCGACTTCTTTAGATAATGCGGATATTTCCGGCGTCACAGGTGCGCTGGTTTCCGGATTCGAGATAGTAGACCCGCACATACACGGTGTGACCAACGAGTTCCGCCATGTCGGGCACGCGGACATGAATGGTTCCCGGCGTGATCGTTTGGTCGGTAGCCAATACGCCTTTCATGCCGGCGGGCGGTTCGTTCATGGCGAGGTACAACACGACCAGGATCGAGTCGCTCGCCATCTGTTCGATATTGGTGCAACTGAGGCCGAGGTATTGGCCGCGCGCGACTTTCGGAATCCCATTGGCAGGAACGGCCGCCGCTGTCCTCGCTACGGGCAGGACGAGTTCGTTCACATATGGCGGCATGGCCCAAGCCTCGCCAACCATCAGCGCAGCCGCCAAAAATGTCGCCGTGCGCACGATTTTCCTCCCCGCGGTGCTTATGTCCTCTGCCGGGACAAACAAACGAACCGCCAACTCAATAAGAGTGCTGCCGTCATTAGGGCAAAAGCAAGGCCGGTCCAGACGCCGATACCCTGCCAATTCAGGCCGACCCCCAGTCCCAAACAAAGCGGAAAGCCGACCAGCCAATAGGCGGCACCGGTGATCCACATCGGCATGCGCGCATCTTTGAGGCCTCTGAGGCATAGCGACGACACCACCTGGATGCCGTCGAAGATCTGGAACGCCGCAGCGATCTGCAGGAACTGCGCCGTCAGGGCGAGCACGTCTGCATTTGCTGCGTTATCGGCAGCGAAATAGAGCGAGGCGATCTGATGCGGGAACAGCGCCAGGATCACTGCCGTCGCCGACATGAAACCGGCCCCGATGGCCACGGCCGTGAAGCCGGCGCGGCGGGCACCAATCATGTCCCCGGCGCCGGCTGCCAGACCGACGCGGATCGTCGCCGCCATGCCGACACCGAGCGGTACCATGAAGGTGATCGACGGCACATTGATCGCAACCTGATGCGCCGCCACTGACACCGCACCGAAGGTACCCATTAGAAGCGTTGCGGCGTTGAACAGCATTGCCTCGAACAACACGGTCACGCCGATCGGGATGCCGAGGTGGAAAAGCTCTGCGAACTTGGACCAGTCGGGGCGGAAAAAGCGCCGGAAGATGCGGTATTTGCGCAGGTCGCCGGTCGCGAACACCACGCCGATCATGGCCAGGCAACTGAAGGTGTAGGAGCAAGCGCTCGCCATGCCCGAGCCGAACAGGCCGAGCTTCGGCATGCCGAAGTGCCCGAAGATCAGCGCGTAATCGGCGACGGCGTTGAAAATGATGGTGATCAGCATCACCCATAGCGAGGCATTCGGCCGCTCCAGCGCCGTCACGTAATTGCGCAAGACTTGAAAGCCCAGCGAGAACACCAGGCCACAGCTCAAGGGCCGTACGAATTGGCTGGCGGCGTCGGCCAGTGCCGGTTGCTGATGCAGGAAGATCAGGATGGGCTTGGCGAACATCAAGGAGGCGGTGAGCGGGATCGAGACCAAGCCGACCACCCAAAATCCCATGCGCACGACGGCGCGCACGCCGGCCCGGTCGCCGCGCCGCGCCCCTAAGATGTGGGCGATCAGTGGCGCGATCGCCGCCGTCGGTCCGAGTCCGAACAGCCAGGCCATATAGAACACGGCGTTGCCCAGCGCCGCGCCTGCCAGCGCCTCCTTTGACAGGCGGCCGAGCATGATGACGTCGGTGGTGAGGATCGCCATCTGGGCGAGTTGGGTCGCCACCAGCGGCAAGGCGAGCTTCATCAACTCGCGCGCTTCGCTCAGGAAGGGCGAGGCGGCAAGGCGGCTTTCGATCGTGGGCGTGACTTCCGACATGACACAAACACTTTGAAATCAAAGAAACAAAAAACCCTCCGGAGCAGGGCTCGGGAGGGTTCCGCAAATCCGCTTTGGGACGGGTCTAGCCGAAACACACCTCGCGAGCCGCGACGGCGCTTACGCCGCGCTTCGGGGCAAACATGTGGGACGAGATGTTCATTCGCCGGCTCGCTGAAACGCGCAAAGGCCAATCCCTTGCGCTCTGGCTGCCGCACCTAACCCCGCCCCGGCGGGAAGTCAACTCGGGCGCACACATCTCTCGCCGCCGGTGCAAAGAGGCAACAAAGAGCGGAACGAATCAGCCCGCGGCACTTTGTCGGCGCGAGAGGTTCCTGTAAGATGACTCGCTTGGTTGGATGATGCCATGACGCCGTGGACTATCGCCCATCGCGGGGGAGCGCAGCTTCGGCCGGAGAACACCTTGTCCGCTTTCGCGGATGCGGTCTGGCGTGGTTGTGACGGCGCCGAACTTGACGTCCAGCTTACCGCCGATGGCGAAGTGGTGATCTATCACGATTGGCGCCTCAAACCGGAGCACTGCCGCGACATCCACGGCTTCTGGATCAAAGAACCGACACCGCGCATCAAGGACCTGACTCTTGATGAACTGCGTCAGTTTGAGGTGGGCCGCGCGCGCCCGGAAAGCGTCTACGCCAAGGCCCATCCCGATGTGCACTGGCAGGACGAAGAATGTGTGCCGCTGCTGTCGGAGGTGATCGCCGTGGCCAAGACGGCACGGTCGCCCTTCCGGCTGATCGTTGAACTGAAAACCTCGTTTACCAATCGCGAGGAGGCGGCCGATCCGGCAGAGCTTGCCGCGAAGAGCATCGCTGTCTTGAAGCAGCAGCACTATCTCGACCACACGATTTTCGTCGGCTTCGATTGGGCGGCGCTGATCGCGGCCAAGACTTTGGCGCCTGAAACCGAATGCTGGTTCACGACGTTGCCGCTCAGTTGGTTTCAGCCCGGCACACCGCCGCCCCAAAGCGATCCGCCCTCCGAAGCGGCGCTGCAGATGTTGCGCTATTGGGCCCATGACGGCATTTCGCCCTGGGCCGCGGGTTTTGATGCGATCAAACACGACGATTCGCTGCTCAAGGCGATCAAGGCGGCGGGCGGCGACGGCTGGGATCCGATGTGGGTCGACATCACGCCGGAAAATGTCGCCGAAGCCCGCGATTTGGGTCTCAAGCTCGCCACCTGGACGGTGAACGAACCCGCCGAAATGATGCGGCTGGCCGGTTTCGGATTGGATGCGATCTATACCGATCGTCCCGATCTTCTGATGGCGACGCTCACGTCGTAGGTGCGCGACCTGCGTCGCCTGGGATTTCCGGTCGCAATTGCGCCAACGGTGATAAGTAGTACATCTTATAGGTATTTTTTTAGGCGGATTGTCTGCAATCCGCAGCATTGCGTTAAGTTGACCGTCATCGCTACTTCGTAGCTTGTCGCGGAACCTGCAAGCGGAAAGCTACGAAGTAGCGATGACGTGCGTATCGGAATGGATGGAGAGTGGCGAGGCCCACTCGCGTTACCTGCGCGTGGATGCCTTGACCCATCCCCTCGCTCCGATTGCCGAGCGCTTCTGGGACGCCCGTCCGGGCGACGGGATCGTGATCGGTCGTGATATTCCAACGCGGCCTATAGCGCGGTTGCTCAGCTACATCGCTATCTATCAGCCGATAGAAGGCGGAACGGACTTCAAGGTACATTTGGCCGGAACGGCCGTCCGCATCCGCTTTGCACGCGAAATTACCGGCGCCAAGTTGTCGGAGTTGTTCGCCCCGGAGGATTTTCGGGTGCGGTATCAAGCCATGATGGAGGTCATCGACAAGAACGAGCCGCGCAGAGCCTGCATCACCCATACAGCCGGCGACGTCGATGTGTTTCGTCTCGAACTGCTGATGCTTCCGGTATGGTCGCCGGACCGCTCGACGCGGTGGACCGCTGTGTTCTGCTTTTACTTCTAAAGCGCTACCAGAAAAGGTGAGAACTTGTTTTCCGTCAGAATTAAACGCGGGTGAGCTTGTGCGAGATTTCGAACGTCGTCTCGTTCGAAATCGTCACTACCTCGTCGCCGAGGCGCGCGATCAGGGTCTCAAACTTGCGACCTGGACGGTGAACGATCCCGCCGAAATGGCGCGGCTGGCCGGGTTCGGATCGGATGCGATCTACACCGATCGTCTCGACCTGCTGATGGCAACACTGACGTCGTAGCGCTGCCGAACCCGACATGCTGAATCGGTGTTATCTAATCGGTGGGCGCGACTTGCCCATGCCATCGCGCCTTGCGTGTCGGCTTTATGCTGCGGTCTCTATCAATCCCACCAAAATGCCGTTTTTCAGTCCACATTTCTTAAAGTGCGGTTGACCGTTACGGCCTAGCCTTTGTCGTGCGGAGTTAAGTTGTAAGTGTGATGAACAGATTTGCGGTTTGGACCGAGGGCGGAAAGGCGGAAGCCGACTTTCTTCCGATCGAAGCCATGATCCACCCGGACGCCGAAATCGCGATGCAGTTCTGGCGGACGCGGTCCGCCGATGGCATCCGCATCGGACGCGACGTGCCTTCGCGCGCCATCGCGCGGCTGCTCAGCCGGGCGATCGTTTGCGAGCCGCTGCCGGACGGCGGCGATTACCGCGTGCAACTTGCTGGCAGCACCGTCGTCCAGCGTTTCGGGTACGACATCACCGGCGAGTGCATCTCGGAGATCTTCGATGATCCGGCGGAATTTAGGATCCGCCTCGACATGCTGAACGAGGCCCTCAAATCCGGCGAACCGCGCATGATGCGCATCATCCACCACGCCGGCAGCGTCGAACTGCTTCGTCAGGAGGTCGTGGTACTGCCGGTGACGGCGCGGGGCGGCAAGGGCCGCCGGGCGCTTGTGTTTGCCTTGTACTTCTAAGCGTGGTCGCGCAACTGATCGGAAAACCGCTTCACACTTTTCCGGTTGCGCTCCTTACAGCCCCTCGAACAGCGCCGTGGAAAGATAGCGCTCGGCGAAGGAGGGGATGATCACGACAATGGTCTTGCCGGCCATTTCGGGACGGGCGCCCACCTCCAAAGCCGCTGCCAGTGCCGCGCCCGACGAAATGCCGACCGGAATGCCTTCGCTGCGGGCGAGCTTGCGCGAGGTCTCGAACGCCGTCTCGTTCGAAATCGTCACCACCTCGTCGATGAGGCTACGATCAAGCACCTTCGGCACGAACCCCGCGCCGATGCCCTGGATTTTGTGCGGGCCAGGTTGGCCACCCGACAGGATCGGGGAATCTTCCGGCTCGACCGCAATCATCTTGACGTCCGGTTTCTTGACCTTCAGCAGTTGACCGATGCCGGTGATGGTACCGCCGGTGCCGACGCCGGAAATCACCACGTCGACCTTGCCGGCGGTGTCGTTCCAGATTTCCTCGGCGGTGGTGCGGCGATGAATGTCGGGATTGGAGGGGTTCTCGAACTGTTGCGGCATGATCGCGTCAGGGTTGGTGGCGACGATTTCCTGTGCCTTCGCGATGGCGCCTTTCATGCCCTTGGACGCTTCGGTGAGCACCAGTTCGGCGCCCAGGAAAGCAAGCATCTTGCGCCGCTCGATCGACATCGACTCCGGCATAACGAGCTTGAGATGATAGCCCTTGGCGGCGGCGACGAAGGCGAGCGCGATGCCGGTGTTGCCGCTGGTCGGCTCAACCAGGATGGTTTTCTTTGGCGAAATCTTACCCTCGCGTTCGAGCGCCTCGATCATGGCGACGCCGATGCGGTCTTTGACCGACGCCAGCGGATTGAAGAATTCGAGCTTAAGGAGAATATCCGCTTTGACACCGGCTTCGGCCGGCAGGCGCCTCAGGCGCACCAGCGGCGTATCGCCAATGGTTTCGGTGATCGAATTGAAAATCCGGCCGCGGCCGGGCTTGCGGTCCGTCATGGTTTCTCCCTTTGGTTTTCAGAGCGCTTCCCGAAAAGTGGGAAGCGGTTTTCGGACAAGAAGCGCGACAATCTAAATCGTAAAGTCAGACGCGATGTGGTCGTCCACGCTGACGCCGGCGGCGCGCGCCTTCTGACACAAGTCTTCAACGGTGATGGCCTCCAAACGGGTCATCACCTCTTCTTGCAGAGTTTGGATGAACGGCGTCACGATCCGGGCGCCGAGTTCGGACTTCGGCAGCACGTCTTCGGTGTTCTCNTCNTCGGCNAGTTCCGCTGCGCGGACGATGTCGCCGACCGAAATACGCCGCCGCTCCTTGGCGAGGCGGTAGCCGCCGCGCGGCCCGCGCACGCCTTTCAGGATGCCGGCGCGCACGAGTTGCTGCATCACCTGTTCGAGATAGCGTTGCGGAACGCCTTGGCGGGCGGTGATTTCCCTGGCCTGGACGGGTTCGGGCCGCGCATTGAAAGCGATATCGATCACAGCTTCGAGGGCCAGAAGAGTTTTGCGTGACAATCTGAGCATGGTTTCTACCGGTAATGGGTTCCCGTGGAGCCGAAGCCGCCCGCTCCGCGCGCGCTGTCGGGAAGTTCGGAAACTTCCTCCAGCTCGGCGATTTCGTGGCGGGCGATGATCATCTGGGCGATCTTCATGCCGCGGGTGATGCGGAACAATTCGTCACCGTGATTGATCATCGGGCATTTGATTTCGCCGCGGTAATCGCTGTCGATCGTGCCGGGCGCGTTGATGAGGGTGATGCCGTGCTTGAGCGCCAGACCCGAACGCGGCCGCACTTGCGCTTCGAAGCCGAGGGGCAGGGCAATGGCAATGCCAGTCGGCACCAGCTTGCGCTCGCCGGGCTTAAGTTCGATCTCGGCGTCAATAGCGGCGAGCAGATCGAGTCCGGCTGAACCTTCAGTGGCGTAAGTCGGCAGCGGCAGGTCCGAGGCGTGGGGCAGGCGGAGAATGGAAAGTTTCATGCCGCCGTCTCCAGCGCCTTGGCGATACGCGCCACCAGGCGGTTTGCGATGTCGTGTTTGTCCATTTCGGGCCATTCCTCGCTGCCGTCCGCGCTGATCACATGCACCTTGTTGCGGTCGGCACCGAACACTCCGTGGCTGACATCGTTGGCAACAATCCAGTCGCAATTCTTCTTGGAGCGCTTCTGCACCGCTTGCACCACCACGTTCTCGGTCTCGGCGGCAAATCCTATGACCAAGCGCGGACGCAGTTTGGCGCGGGCGATACTGGCCAGGATGTCGGGATTGGTCGCCAGCTTGATCGACGGCGGTGGACCGGAGGTCTTCTTGATCTTGCCGCTTGCGATTTCTTCCGGCCGCCAATCGGCCACCGCGGCGGTGAACACCGCGACATCGACGGGCAAAGCGGATTCCGTCGCCGCCAGCATTTCGTGTGCTGTCTCGACCTTGATGAGCTTCACGCCAGCAGGCGGCGCGATCGCAACCGGGCCGGACACCAGCGTGGTCTCGGCTCCCGCGGCCGCCAGCGCCGCAGCGATGGCGTAGCCCTGCTTGCCCGATGAGCGGTTGCCAAGGAAGCGCACCGGATCGAGCGGCTCATGCGTTGGTCCCGCCGTCACCAGCGCGTGCACGCCTTTGAGCGGTTGCGGGCCCAGGATCAGTGCCTCGATCGCCGCCAGGATTTCGAGCGGCTCCGCCATGCGGCCCGGGCCATATTCGTTGCAGGCCATCGCGCCTTCGTTGGGCCCGACGAAGTGCACGCCGTCCGCCTTCAGCCGCGCCACGTTGCGCTGCGTCGCCGGATGGTTCCACATCCGCACGTTCATCGCGGGTGCCATCAGGACCGGCTTGTCGGTGGCGAGGAGGGAGGTCGATGCGAGATCGCTGGCAAGCCCGCCCGCAGCCTGGGCAATCAGATTGGCGGTGGCCGGCGCCACGACCACCAGATCGACCATCCGCGTTAGCTGGATGTGGCCCATCTCGGTCTCGCTGCCGAGATCGAACATGTCGGTGTGCGCTTTGTGGCCAGAGAGAGCTGAAACCGTCAGCGGAGTCACGAATTCGGTGCCCGCTTTGGTGATGATGGTGCGCGAGTCGATGCCGCGCTCCTTGGCCCGGCGGATCAGGTCGAGGCATTTGTAGGCAGCAATTCCGCCACCGATGATCAATAAGATGCTCTTGGACATTTGGGTCCCACAAACCCCGGTTGTTTCCCGGAATACCTATATATAACGTCTAACCGGTGTAGTTTCCAGTAATTTCCGTTCAAATATCTTAACTGAGTGCTTACCCGTCCGTGATCCAATCGGCAATGACCGCGAGAAGGCGCTTTTGGGATGGCTATTTCCGCCCATCATTTGTGCCAATTAGCCGGAGAATTGGCCGCCGAACATGGCCTGCTGGCGCGCGACTATGCCCAACGCGCCTACCGGACTCTGGATGTCGAGGGTCAGTACGACCGCGCCCAATTCTGGTTTGCCCTGTCGATTCTGGTCGATGACGTGATGTTGCGCGGCTTGGACCCGGATAACGGGCCTTCCATTCAATAACCAGTTGCGCCGCGCGCCGTGAACCGGTGAGACTACGGCGCGGTTTATCCCAAGAGTGGCCATGCCTCTCGATCCTCTGGTGCGGGCGTTTCTCGACCAGCTTCCGCCTCGGCCTAAGGCCTGGGAGGTCACGCCGGAAGAGGCGCGTTCCGGTTTTTGCGCCATGGTGAAGGCCTACGGCGCCAAGGACGTGCCGATCGGCCGTGTCGAAACCGTCACCATGCCTGGGCCGGGTGGCGCGATGGCGCTCCGGATTTATACGCCGGTGGCGGCGGGCAGCGAGGCGTTGCCGGCATTGATCTATTGCCACGGCGGCGCGTTCCGGCATGGCGATTTCGAGGCTTATGAAACGACCTGCCGCTTTCTTGCGGCCGAAGCGAGCTGCCGCGTCATTGCGGTCGATTACCGGCGCGCCCCGGAAAATCCGTTCCCGGCGGCGGTGGAGGATGTGACCGCTGCGGTGGCGTGGATCGAGACCAATGCCGCTACACTCGGTATCGATCCCAATCGCACGGCGGTCGGTGGGGATTCCGCCGGCGCCAATCTGGCGGCCGTGGCGTGTCAGCTTGCCGCCGCTGCGGGCGAGCCGCACATTGTGCTGCAGATGCTGCTCTTTCCGGTGACCCAGCTTGGCGCCGCGTTCCCGTCGTTGACGGCCTATGGCGAGGGCTACAATCTCGACAAGGACGGGCTCGAATATTGTTACGGCCTTTATGCGCCGAAGGAAAAATGGAGTGATCCGCGTATCTCGCCGCTGAATACCGGTAAACTCGCCGGACTGCCGCCCGCCTTCGTGATGCTAGCCGAGTACGATCCGCTGCACGACGAAGGTCTCGCTTATGCCGAAAAGATGCGCGCGGCGGGCGTGGCGGTATTGCTGGTCGATTGGCCCGGCGTGATTCACGATTTTATACTGTATCAGGCCGTGCTGCCGCAGGCGCGCGAAGCGCTGGTCGAAGCGGCCCGCGCCCTAAAAAGCGGTTTTAGTCTGTCGTAGGGTCAGGCCGCCCACAGCGCGGCGTTGCCGGTGTGGCGCCAGATGCGCAGGAAATTGAGTGCCGCTTCGGCCGCCGCAGGCTGGCGCGTCATGATCTCGTTGATTTCGCTGGGGCCCATGTCGGCCATGATGCAGTCGCGGCGCGCCAGCCACGCACCTTCGACATCCGGCCCGCGGAAGCTCGAATAGACGCGCCCAATCCCGACATGGCGCAACACGCCGAGCACACGGCGATCGCATTGGCCATAAGGAATCGCCACCGACCGCACCGGCGCCTGGGTGATCCGTGCCAACCGCTCGACCGATTGCGTCACGTCGCGGGCGATTTCCGCATCGCTGGCATTGAGCCAGTTGAGGTGCGCGCAGCCATGTGAACCGATTTCCATTCCGGCGTCGTGCAGTTCGCGGATATCGGCCTCGGTGACATAGCCGGGCGTGCCGATGCGATCCGACGGAATGAAGAACGTGGCTTTGAGATTGGCTTCTACAAGCATTGGCAGGGCAATGCGCGCGTCGGTGTCGTTGCCGTCGTCGATGGTAAGTCGCGCGCCGTGCGCCTGCACCGCGTCGAGCACGAACGCAAAGGTGCCTTCGCTGATCCAATAGGATCGCTCCTCGGGATCGAGGCGCTCCGGTGCGGGTCCGATTCCATGCAGCATCAGGCAGGCGCTCATGCGTGCGCTCCCGCTGCCCGTCCGCCGGCGCGTGCTTCGGCACTGATATGAGCGACCAGCGACAAAGCCAGGCGCCCCTTTAAAGTCAGCGGTATGACCGCGTCATAGGTGTCGGCGAAATGGCCGCCGAACGCCTGTTTGAAACGGGCGATATTCATCTGTTCCTGGTCGTCGGTGCCGCGATAGACGCCGCCGAAATCGTAGGTCTTGGTACCCTCCACTTTGAAGCGCAGCATGTCCTGCCAGTGGTGCAGGCGATGGGCGCGGCCGACCATGTTGTTCCACTTGGTGTCGCGCAACGGATCGATGTCGGAGATCGTCGTGTGCAGTCGTGCCCGTTCGGGCGTGCGCACATAAGCGTGCCACGACAGGATATGACCTTCGGGATTGCGGCTCACGGTGAGTTCGAACAGGTCTTGCGCGATGAGATCGCGGATTTGGCCGATACCAAGTGCCCCCGCCTTCTGTTTGCGGTGCCACAGTTTCCAATAGGCGGCGAGGAACGCGTTCCACACTTCTTCGGTCAGCGGCGTCACGCTTTGCACAGTGATGCCCTCGCGAGTCGCCTGACGCATGACCTTACGGGTGTTCGGCACCAAGCCAGCAAGCAACGTCTCTTCGGACTCGGTCAGGTCGATCAGGATCGTCGGGCGGTATTCGTTGACGACACCCGGAAACGGTGACGGCAGATCGCACAGCTTCAACACGTCCACCGCCGGCGGTGTTGCAGGTGTGGCAAAGAAGGCGACCTGAGTGCGCACCAGGCAGCGCCATACACGCCACGCAAAAGACGTAGGAGGAATGAAGCCCATAGCTGACAAGCGAGTGTTACACCGGTCAATCTACGCGTATGGGTGGTAACGAGTGGTTAAGGGTCGATTTTTCCTGGGTTTAAAAAGCCGGACGGATCAAGCGTTTTCTTTACGGCAGCAAGGATTTCGTGGCCGCCTTTGCCGATGTGCGAGGGTATTGAACCGCCGCTCGCCCGAACGGCATCACCCGCCGCCGTTTTTAGCGTTTCGCACTGCTCGATATCGCAGCCGATGGCGCGCGGATAAATCCAGGTGAAGGTGATCGTCGCGCGGTCGGGTGCGGCGTGACGGACATGGCCCATCACGATGCCATGGGCGCCTTCGCGCGGTGCCGTCTCGCAGATCGCCGCGTTGATTCCGCTAATGATGGCATCGTACAGCGCGGGCAACCGCGACCAAGTCACCTCTGTTTCGAGCCAATCCACTCCGACGCCGCGATCGAACAGGCTGTCGCGCCAGTACAGCGCCTTGACGCGCGATTGCCGGAAGATTTCACCCGTATGGTCCTCGGCGTCGCGGACGCCGAACTTGCTCGCGACCGCGGCAAACCTTTTGCGCAGGAATGCGACCGTCTGTGCGTCGCCCTCGAATCCAGCGATCGCCAAACACGGTGCGTCGGCGAACCGGCGGCCCTGAAATCGCGATAACGAAAATCGTGACGGCGGCTTTTCGAGATTGGCATAGAAGGTGAGGACGCGGGTTGTCTCTGCGTCGCAGAGTTCGAACTGGGTCCCGCTGCAGCCGTCCAGCACCGCCGTACGTATCGCCGCCAAGGCGCCGGAAAAATCATGGAACAGATAGCCGCGTTCCTCGCGTACGTCGGGCAGGCGGCGCAACTGCAGGGTGGCTTCGATGACGACCCCAAAGGCGCCTTGCGAACCCGCGATCAGATTCTTCAGCGGTCCGGTCTCGATCATGCCGAGCGGCGTCGCGATTTTGGCGTCGATCAGTCCGTCTGCCCGGCCGGCGCCGATCCGTCCGCCAAGGGTCGAGAATTCGAACTGTGGTGTCGCGCGGCCGAACGAAAGCCCTTTTGTCTTCAGCGTGTTCTCGAAGGCAGCGCCGGTGATGCCCGCCTCGGCCGTCGCCGTGCTGGAAATGGGATCGATCACGATGATCTGGTTCATCCGCGTCAGGTCGAGCGTGATGAGGCTGTCGAAATCCCCGCGACTCGGCGTGACGCTGCCGCTGGTACCGCCGCCGAACGGCACCACCGCAATCTCTTTGTCCGCCGCCACGGCGAGGATCGCCAGCACTTCTTCGGGCCCGCGCGGATAAACCACCGCGTCCGGCGCGGTGGAAAGACTGCCGCTGCGCAAATGCAGGAGATCGGCGCTGCTACGGCCGCGGGCATGAAAGGCGCGCTCGTAAACGCTGTCGCGCACTTGATCTGCGCCGGCGATGCTGCTCAACGCAACGCGATTTGGCAGTGTCAATTTGGAGGCGGGTAGGGTGAGTTCTTCCAACGGACGCGGCGGCGTTGCCAGTAGTGCCGGCATGCCGAGTTCGGCGGTGAGCCAGGCCCACAAATCGCCGCGATCGGCCACGTCATCCTTGCGCGCGGCCCAGCCCCAGCCGTTCCAACGCAATTGCGTGCGATCCAGACTCATATCGCCTCTCCATCAGGATCAGCATCGCATATTCTGGGGGCGCCGGAGAATTCCCGAATGTTGGCGGCGGGCCGAAAATGAAAATGGCCGCCTCAAGAGGCAGCCATTGACACGGCGCATTCACGCCCAATTTCGCGACAAGGCAGATTACTTAATCTTGCCTTCCTTGAATTCCACGTGCTTGCGCAATACCGGATCGTACTTCCGGACCGTGAACTTCTCGGTCATGGTGCGGGTGTTCTTCTTGGTCACGTAGAAAAAGCCCGTGCCGCCCTCACTGTTGAGCCGGATTTTTGCCGTTGTCGGCTTCGCCATAGGGATCTCCAATAAAAACGCCCGAAGGGTGCGCAACCTACTGACAGGCCGCGGGAAGTCAAGGCGACGGAACGCCGGATGAGGTGCTTTCCGGGGTGAAAACCACAAATTACCGCGGCAACGGCCGAAAATCCTGATCCTTCAAGGCCGTAGGTGCCTCGGGACGGCCCTCAATGTGGTCTAATCACATTGGGTCAAATGGGAGATTGCCCGGAAATTGCCCGTCCGGAGACTTTTGACCGTCTGGCCGTTGGTCTCGAACACCATGCCCTTGGTGTGATCAGGGCTTTCCGCGATCACGGTATGCCAGGACGGGTCGGCCGGGTTGGGCTTTATGTGCGCGTCGGGATAGGCCTTCAGCAGCTCCTCTTCGCGCGATCCCAGCCCGATTCCCGCCTCGGTTTGGAACAGACGCGGCCGCGGATCGGTGCCGTAGAATTCGACATCGACGCGTGTGAGATATCCGGACTCAAGCGTGAACGAGAGACCCATCGACCCCAAATGCTTGTTGGTGATCCGGGAACAGCCGCTATTCCTAGCCTGGTCGTAAGCCAGCTTTTCATGGATTACCTTCTGCAACTGGTCGATGTCGATTCCAACCTTGGCGGGCCCAATGCCTTCTTGGCTGAGGACCCACGATTCCACGTCGCCGGCAAATGCAGGCCCACCGGCCAAAGCGACAAATACAAGGGACAGAGCAAGTGTGCACTTCATTGCTACCCTCCAATAGATCAAGCAGGACGGCGTGGCGTCCGGGTCACTAGTTGCAGCCGTTGGCGTAATTGATCGCCGGGTTGGCGCCCGCGCGCATGCTTTTCACCGTCTTGCCGTCGGTCTCGAACACGATGCCTTTGGTGCGGTCAGGGGCTTCAACGATGATGCTGTGCCAGGTCGGATCGGCCGGATTGGGCTTCACCTTGGCGTTAGGATAAGCCTTCAAGACGTCTCCTTCGCTCGCGCCCAATCCGATGCCGGCATCGGTCTTGATCGTCAGCGGCAGGGGGCTCTTGGCAAAATAGTCGACATTGACGCGCGTCAGCTTTTTGGTTTCGATCATGAAACTGAGGCCCGTCGGCTCTAGCATCGGCGTGGTGAGGATCGAACAGCCGTGGTTCTTAAACGGATTGTAGCTCAGCTTGTCGTGCAGCAGGAGTTCGACGCGGTCGACGTCCGTGCCAATCGTGACGTTGTCGATGCCGTCCATGCTCAGCTTATTGGGATAGTCAAAGGCCTGGGCCGAAACGGTGGCCGCCAAAAGAGCGGACAAGACAAGCGCGCACTTCATCGCCAACTCCCGATACAGATGTGCCAAATTTAGAGGATGGCGTGGCGCAAGTCCCCCACACCTATCGTTAATTAGACATCTTGCGACAATCTAAATGGATTAGCGCCGCCGCTTGCTGCGCGGGCGGACCACCGGGGGCCGGCGGTGTTGGCGCGGCGCTTCATTGGCTTCGGCGAGATCGAAGCGGAGGCCCCCGGTCAAGGGCGCCGCTTCCGCCAGCCGTACGTGCACGGTATCGCCGAGGGCGTAGGTTGTACCGGTGCGCTCGCCAACCAGGGCGTGGCGGCGTTCGTCGTGATGGAAATACTCCATGCCAAGCACGCGGGCGGGAAGCAGTCCCTCGGCACCGGTATCGGCAAGGCGCACGAACAAGCCGAAGCGGGTGACGCCCGTGATACGCGCGTCAAAGGTGGCGCCGACGCGGTCTGCCATAAAGGCCGCAACATAGCGGTCGGTGGAATCGCGTTCGGCTGCCATGGCGCGCCGCTCGGTCATTGAGATATGAGCAGCGGTTTCGCTGAGGCGCGCAATTTCGGTGTCGGTCAGACCGCCATCGCCAAGCTTGAGCCCGCGGATCAGGGCGCGATGCACGATCAAGTCCGCATAACGGCGGATCGGCGAGGTGAAGTGCGCGTATTTCGCCAGGTTCAAGCCGAAATGGCCGGCGTTGCTGCTGTCATAGATCGCTTGCGCCTGGGTGCGCAGCACGATGTCGTTCATCACCAACTCGTGCGGGCCGTCTTTGACATTGGCGAGAATGCGGTTGAACACCGCCGGTTTCATCACCTGGCCTTTGGCGAAGCTGACGCCGATCGTGCGCAGGTAATCGGAAAAACCGAACAGCTTTTCTTTGGAAGGCTCCTCGTGGACGCGATAGATCAGCGGCGTGCGAGCTTTTTCCAACGTCTCGGCGGCGGCGACATTGGCCAGCACCATGAACTCTTCGATGAGTTTCATGGACTCCAGCGCTTCCTTGAAGGCAATCGATGCGATCTTGCCGTCCGGCCCGATCTTGATCTGGCGTTCGGGCAAATTGAGTTCGAGCGGAGCGCGGTTGCCGCGCTCCTTGAGCAGCGTCAGATACGCCGCCCACACATTCTTCAATGCTTGACGTACGGTTTCCGGCATATCCGCGTCGGGTTTGTTGTCGAAGGCGCGCTGGGCTTGAGAATAGGTGAGGCGGGCGGCCGAGCGCATCATGCCGCGCAGGAACTCGTGATGCTTCTTGCGGCCGTTGGCGTCGAACACCATGCGCACTGCCATGCAGGGGCGGTCAACGCCTTCCTTCAGCGAGTTGAGATCGGCCGACAATTTCTCCGGCAGCATCGGCACGACGCGATCGGGGAAGTAAACCGAATTGCCGCGCTTGTAGGCCTCGCGATCGAGCGGGCTGCCCGGCGTCACGTAATGGGCGACATCGGCGATGGCCACCATGGTAACAAAGCCGCCTTTGTTGCCCGGGTCGGTATCGGGCATTGCCCACACCGCATCATCGTAATCGCGCGCGTCGTCAGGATCGATGGTGAGAAGCGGAAGGCTGCGCAAATCCGTGCGTCCGGCCATTGCCGCGGAACCGGAGGCCTCGGCTTCGGTGATCACCTCTTTGGGAAAATCGGTCGGAATGCCGTGGGCATGGATGGCGATCAGGCTGACCGCCCTGGGCGCGTCCATCGAGCCGATGCGCTCCAAAACGCGGGCACGCGGAAATCCTGATGACCTGCCCGCAAGGGGCTCGCACACGACGAGCTCGTTATCTTCGGCGCCGCCCAAATCGTGCTTATCGACGTTGAATTCGGTTCTGGTTTTACGGTCGATCGGCGCGATCCGTGCGGCGCCATCGACGAGGCGCACCACGCCCAGCACCTTATGCGCGCTGGCGCCCAGCCGCTTGATGACCTTGGCCTCGAAGCCGTCGCCGCTCGGGGTCAGACGCGCCAGCACCCGCTCGCCGCGGCCGATGGCTTCTTCCGAGACCACGATAATCTGCGGTGGCGCGTCATTGGACTCCCAGCGGACCGGCTTGGCCAGCAGTTCGCCGTCGGGGTCCTGGCCGGTGATGTCGAGCACCGCGACTTCCGGCAGCGTGCCGGGGCGCTCATAGCCGCGCCTGCGGCTGCCTTTGAGCAGGCCTTCGCCTTCCAGCTCTTTCAGGATTCGCTTCAGAACGATGCGGTCGGAGCCCTTGATGCCGAGTGTCTTGGCGAGATCGCGCTTGGTCGCGCCAGGGTCTGCCGCCAATGCATCAAGCACGCGCGCCCGGTCAACGACGGGAGCATTTTGAGGTTTGCCGCGGACCATGAGGTTAGCCCCCAAATCCCGGTGTCATCCCCGGCGAGCCTTCGCGAAGCGAAGGGGCGGGAAGGGGACCCAGGTCCCATCGGCAAACCGGTGCAGAAAGCGTGTCGAGATCGTCCTTTTTGATCGTCCAGGCGTTGCCACCTGGGTCCCCTTCCCCGCGCGCTGCTGCGCAGCACGCGGCCGGGGATGACAGGCGCATCATTCCGCCGCCGCTTTCACGGGTTTCTTTTTCGCTGCCGCCTTCTTCTTCACGGTCTTCTTCTTAGCGACCGGCTTGGCTGCAGGCTTGGCCTTTTTGGTATCGGGCTTGTTCGCCGCTGCCGCCTTTTTTGCTGCCGCCTTGGCCGCTTTTTCCGCCTTCTGCTTCTGCTTGGGGCTGGGGCCCTTGGCGGCGCGTTCGGCGATCAGTTGCAGCGCCTGTTCCAGCGTCACGGCGGTCGGTTCGACACCGTTCGGCACGGTGGCATTGGTGACGCCGTCGGTGACGTAAGGCCCGTAACGGCCCTTCATCAGTTTCACCGCGACGCCCGCGGCGTTGTTGCCAAGTTCTTTGAGCGGCTCCGCGCCACGGCGGCCGCCGCCGCGCGCTTTCTTTTCGGCGAGGATCGTCACGGCGTGATTGAGGCCGATGGTGAAGACGTCGTCCGGCGACTCCAGCGAGGCATAGGAGCCGTCATGGGCAACGTAAGGCCCGAAGCGGCCGAAATTCGAGGTGATCGGTTTGCCAGATTCAGGATGGATGCCGACTTCGCGCGGCAGCGACAACAGCCGCACGGCAAGCTCCAACGTCACGGCAGTGATGTCAGTGCCTTTGGGCAGACCGGCGCGTTTGGGCTTGTCGCCTTCGCCGCGCTGAACGTACGGCCCGAAACGCCCGGACCGCAGCGAGATATCGTCCTCGGTGCCGGGGAATTTGCCGATCACTTTCGGCTCGCCCGAGCCTTCGCCGTTGGTCTGGCCAAGCTGGCGGGTGTAGCGGCATTCGGGATAGTTGGAACAGCCAACGAATGCACCAAAACGCCCTAATTTCAGGCTCAAACGACCGGTTCCGCAGGTCGGACAGACGCGCGGATCGGCGCCGCCCTCCAGTGGTGGGAAGATGTGCGGCCCGATCACTTCATCGAGCGCGTCGATGACTTGCGAAATTTTCAGGTCCTTGGTGTCGCCGATGGCGGTCGAGAAATCGCGCCAGAAATCTTCGAGCAGCGTCTTCCAATTCAGATTTCCGGCCGAAACCTCGTCGAGCTTTTCTTCGAGATCGGCGGTGAAATCGTATTCGACATAGCGGGGGAAAAAATTGACCAGGAACGCGGTGACGATGCGGCCCTTGTCTTCCGGAATGAAGCGGTTGCGCTCCAGGCGCACATAAGCGCGCTCGCGCAGCACCGACAGGATGGACGCATAGGTCGACGGCCGGCCGATGCCGAGTTCTTCCAGCTTGTGCACCAAGCTCGCTTCCGAATAACGCGGCGGCGGTTCGGTGAAATGCTGCTCGGGGAGCGTCTTTTCGATGGTGGCCGGATTGCCGGCGACGACGCGCGGCAGGCGGTTGCCGTCTTCGTCGCTCTCGTCGTCACGGCCTTCCTGGTAGAGCGTCAGGAAGCCATCGAACAGCACCACGCTGCCCGTGGCGCGCAGAGTCACTTGCTTGTCGGAGGACACAACATCGACGGTTGTGCGTTCGAGTTCGGCGCTTTCCATTTGGCTGGCGATAGCGCGCTTCCAAACCAGTTCGTAGAGCCGGGCCTGATCGGAATCGAGCTGCTTTGCCACGCTTTCCGGCGCGCGATGGAAGCTGGTCGGGCGGATCGCTTCATGCGCTTCCTGCGCATTTTTCACCTTGGAGGTGTAATGGCGCGGCACCTTCGGCACATAACGTTCGCCGTAGCGTTCGCCCATCACCACACGAGCTTCGTTGATGGCGCTGCCGTCCATGGTGACGCCGTCGGTACGCATATAAGTAATGAGGCCGACCGTTTCGCCGCCGACATCGATGCCCTCATAAAGCTGCTGAGCGACTTGCATCGTGCGCTTGGCCGAGAAGCCGAGCTTGCGCGAAGCCTCCTGCTGCAGGGTCGAGGTGATGAACGGCGGTGCCGGGTGGCGCTTGACCGGCTTGGACTCGACCGAGCCGATCGCGAACTG
>WSSedL1CaDRAFT_10000418_pt1 | contig 30084 bp, 25 predicted proteins | sample WetSurSL1Cattail_FD_9464 | JGI IMG/M metagenome (IMG submission 9464)
TACACCGGCAATTTGAAGAAGATCAATGCGCAACTTGAGGCTGACGCGGCGATTATTGAAAAACTGCGCAGTTATAATGAAAACATCTTGAATAGTATTAACCCGGGTGTTTTAACCTTGAATTTAGAGGGACAAATTACTACCTTGAACAATGCCGGAATCAAAATATTGCAGTTGGAAAAAGTTGAAGCAACCGGCTGCACGATTGCGGATGTATTTGCGTCGGAACACCCGGTTGGTCTGCTTTTGCAATCACTGGTTACAACGCCTGAGGTTTGCCGGGGTAGGGAGATTGCCATAGGGGACGAGTCCAAAGAGACATTATTGGTGTTCAATGCGGCCCTTCTTTATGAACAAAATATGGAATTAGTAGGAATTGCGGTAACTTTTGAAGACGTTACCGAGATGCGCTACTTGCAGATGCGGATTAATGAGTCGGAGAAGCTGGCGGCAATGGGTGGTTTAGCGGTAGGAATGGCTCATGAGGTACGCAACCCGCTGGGCGCCATTAAAACTTGTGCGCAATTTTTGAGGGACAAATTTGAACCGGAGGATAACCGCTACAAATTCCCCCAAATTATCATTCGTGAAGCGGAGCGGCTGGATCAATTGATAGAACGTCTGCTCAATTTTACCCGCCCGGCGGAGCAGGATTTTCAATATGAAGATATTAATGAAATACTCGATAATGTTGCGGTATTGGCTTCATTAAAGGTGAATGATCGCCGGCTTACGATTAAGAAAAGTTTTGATCCCAATATTCCTAGGTTGTTTGTCGATGCTAAAAGGCTACAACAGGCCTTTCTCAATATCATGTTAAATGCTATCGACGCCATGCCGGATCTAGGAACACTCTCGGCTATGACAATTTATGATCAAGAAAAGCGGCGGATCAAAATTGAGATCAGCGATACCGGGGAAGGAATCCCGGTAAACCTTGTGGATAAGATCTTTGACCCGTTCTTTACTACCAAGATTAAAGGAACCGGACTGGGATTGGCTATTGTACAACAGATTATTCTAGAACATAACGGTTTGATTAGTGTTCAGAGTAAAGTGGGAGAGGGGACCCTGTTTACAATTTTTTTACCGCTTTAATTTGTGGAAAGGATTAGTAGGTTGCAATCGGAAATAATATCGGGTCCAAGTTTGAGTGTGAGTTTTTACAAGGGAGGGGTATGGGATGGCTCGCCGATATATTTGGAATTTCATGATTTTTATGTGCTTAATCGGGTTAATCTTATTTGGAGGACAAGGGGGAGCGACCACGGATAGTAAAAAGATTGGGGTGGTCCTGCTCACCAGAGAACACCAATTTTTTCGCGAGTTGGAGGAGGGTTTAACCAATGAAGCCAAAAAGAATAATCTTAAGGTCCAGATTTTATTTGCGGAGTACTCCCATAATAGACAGGTACTAATGGTTGATGATTTGATCGCTAAAAAAGTCGATGCCTTGATCATATCGCCTTGTGATTCAAAGGCGATCGGCGATACGATTGAAAAGGCGAACGAGGCGGATATCCCGGTTTTTACGGTTGATATCGCCAACCTTTCCGATAAGGGAAAAGTCATAACTCATATCTCTTCCGATAATTTCGAAGGCGGACGGCAGGCTGGACGGTTAATGGCCGATGCCCTAAAAGGTAAAGGCAAGATTGTGATTATCAACCATCCCAATATAACTTCATGTATCGACCGGGTCAATGGTTTTCGTGATGTAATCAAGGACTATCCTTCCCTGCAGATAGTAGCGGATATCCCTGCCTGGGGACAGCGTTCCAGGGCGATGAGTATTATGGAAGACTTATTACTAATGATGCCCGATGTGAAAGGCGTATTTGCCATTAATGAAGACTCGGCATTAGGTGCGGCTCGCGCTATTGATGCAGCGGGTAAGACCGGTAAGATTATTGTAGTCGGTTATGATGCCACCCCGGAGGGGCGGAAAGCAATAGAGAGCGGCAAGATATATGGAGAAGTTATTCAATATCCCAAAGAGATTGCCCGTTTGTTAATTGACGCCGTTTGTGACTATTTCGATGGGAAACCGGTAAAACCTTATATTCCGGTGAAAGTGGGAGTATTCACCCGATAAAATGTTTTTTGGATACTGATGTCGGCAAACGATTATTTGATGCAGGCTTTTTGGGAGGATGAGCATGGATGAATGCCAGAATTTTGGTAGTAGATGACGACTTGGGAATGAGAGATACGCTGGAAGCGGTACTAATTGCCGAAGGGTACCAGGTAATGGTGGCATCGGACGGAGCTGAAACGGAAGCTGTTTTGGATCGGGAGTCCTTTGATGTAATGCTGCTTGATTTTAAAATGCCTGATTGCACCGGTGTTGAATTATTGTCGCGGATCAAAAGATTGGCCCCTAATATGCCCATCATTATGATGACAGCTTATGGCACGGTTAAAGTTGCAGTGGAGGCCGTAAAACAAGGCGCTTATGATTTTATTACCAAGCCTTTTGAATTGGAAGAAATGCAGTTATTGATTAAAAAGGCCTTGGAAATGAAGAAACTTACCGAAGAGAATCACGAATTACGAATGTTGCTAAAGGAGAAGTTTATTTTTAAAAATATTGTCGGCACCAGCCTTAAAATGCAAGAGGTATTCGAAATCATCAAAAAAGTGGCTGGTTATGATGTAACGATATTGATTACCGGCGAAAGCGGCACCGGCAAGGAATTGATTGCCCAGGCGATTCACTGTAACAGTTCCAGACGGGAAAAACCGTTTATCAAATTAAATTGCGCCGCATTGCCCGAGTCGCTACTTGAAAGTGAGTTATTTGGTTACGATAAAGGGGCTTTTACCGGTGCAGTTACTGCCAAACCCGGACGTTTTGAGCTGGCGGAAGGGGGTACCTTATTTTTGGATGAAATCGGCGATACCAGTTTAAATATGCAAACTAAACTACTCCGGGTAATTCAGGAGAAAGAATATGAACGGGTTGGGGGTAGACAGACCCTTAAAGCCGATGTAAGAATCTTGGCGGCTACCAATAAAGATTTGAAGCAAGCAGTGGAGGAAAAGCTATTTCGGGAGGATTTGTATTACCGTTTAAACGTGGTTCCGGTCCATTTGGCTCCGTTACGCGAAAGGAAAGATGATATTCCGGTCCTGGTCCGCCATTTCATCAAGGAATTAAACCTGTTGTTTCAGAAGGACATCACCGCGGTATCCAGTGAGGCGATGGCTTGTCTGACAAAGTATAATTGGCCGGGGAATATCCGGGAATTGAAAAATACTTTAGAAAAAGCGGTCCTGCTAGGAGAAGGCAAAGTCCTGCGCATGGAGCATTTACCGGAGGAAATCCTTACTTATGATCAAAAAAGTCCTTTGGAAAACGATAATCCTTCGCTGGATAATTTGGAGAAGGAACACATAACCCAAATATTGACCGAAGTTAAATGGAATCAATCCAAAGCGGCTGAACTTTTAGGAATCCACCGCAACACACTGCGGGAAAAGATCAAGAAATTTTCTTTGAAAGAGGGCTGATAAATTCCTTAGTTTTAGTGAGATAATTTGAACAATTTTCATGCAAAGCCAATTAATAAATGCACATATTTTGTGCATTTATTTTTGTTTTACATGGCGTTACAACTTATTCATTAGATTTTAAACTCGTCATATATGGGTTGGCATGATTCTTGCTTTATATATTAAATAGAGCCAAGCTCGAGTATTGCCATCCGGAGGGGGTAGAGGGGGTATCGGAGGAAGTAACAAAAGGCTGGTTTGTTTTCGAGTAGAAATCAAATTAAAAAACAGGAGGATTTAAATGAAAAAGTTATTAGTAGTTATGCTCGTGTTAATGATGGTAGTTTGCTTATTTACCACTAGTTTTGCAGCTAAAAAATATACCGTTGCCGGTATCGTTTTCCAAGAAGACCAATTTATGAAAACTATTTTGGCTGGTATGAAATCGGCAGCGGCAAAAGAGGGTATCACGCTCCTCACAGCCAACACTGCGAACCAATTACAAAAAGAGATCGATACAGTTAATACTTATACAGCCAGAGGCGTAGATGCAATTTGCATCACCACTTTGGATGCCAATGGTTCTGTACCGGCTTTAAAAGCTGCTTACGATAAAGGTATCAAGATTGTATGCTTCAATAACGCAATTAACGCCGATTTCCCAGTTTCTACTCTCCAATCCAGTAACACCGACTTGGGCGCCAACTCCGGTAAGGCCGCTGCAGCATACATCAAAGCTGCGTTAAAAGGTAAAGCGACTATCAAAGTTGCAACTCTGAACTTTAAACCGCAATTGCCGCAACAGAGTGATCAACGTGAGAACGGCTTCTTAGATCAAATCAAAGATCTCCCCGGCGTGAAAATTGTTGCTCAACAATCCGCTTGGACCGTTGATATGTCCGTTCCGAAAGCTGGAGATATCATTACCGCTAACCCTGACCTTGACATCGCTTATGGTTGTAACGACGGTGGCACTAAGGGTTGGGTATTGGCAGCCAAAAACGCCGGCAAAAAGATCGCTGTATTCGGTATTGATGTAGACCAAGAAGCTGCCGATATGTTACTCTCCAACGACAATATCCTGCAAGCCGTTTGCGGTCAAAATCCTTATCAACAAGGTTATCAAAGCATCGAATTTGCTGTAAGCGCTCTTAAAGGCAAGAAAGTTCAGAAATCCGTTGTCGTTCCCGGCGCATTATTTTCTCGTACCAGCAAGACCCTTAAAGCTGACTTAGACAAATTCTTAAACGCCGCGAAGTAAAAAATATTAAAGTGGAGTAGGTAATTCAATGGATAACTTTAAACTGGAATTACAAAACTTAACTAAAGTTTATCCAGGTACCGTTGCTCTAAAGGACTTTTCCGCCGTTTTAGACGGCGGAAAAGTTTATGCACTCCTAGGAAAAAACGGTTCCGGGAAAAGTACACTGGTTAAATGCATATCGGGCGCCATCCAACCAACCGAAGGCAAAATGTTTATTAATGACCGGCCATTGGAACCCAAGTCACCGATCGATGCATTTAATCAAGGAATTGCCATCGTTTATCAAGAGCTTAGTTTGGTCCGGGATCTTACAGTGGCGGAGAACATTTTGCTCGGTCGTTACTTTAAAAAAGGACCCCATGATTTGGTAATCGATTGGGAAAAGACCAACCAGAAAGCGGCTGAGATTTTAGCTGCATTGCATATTGATATTCCCGTCCAGGCCACAGTTAGAAGCCTCAGTGTCGGTCAACAGCAGATGATCGAGATCGCCAAGGCGATGTCCTATAATCCGTCAGTTCTAATTTTGGACGAACCGACTTCCGCATTAGCTCAACATGAGATAGAAAGCTTATTTAATGTTATTCGTAGTTCCAAAGAACAAGGTGTTATTGTTATTTTCATTACCCATAAACTTCAGGAAATCCAAGGCGTAGCTGATTACGTTACTGTAATTCGCGACAGTGTTAATATTGGTACTATTCCCATCGCTGAAGCGACTCCCAAAAAGATCGTAGAAATGATGTTTGGTAAGGTTAGACAGCTTTCACGTCCTAATTTGATCGTATCCAAGGAAGCCGTTTTGGAAGTAAAGCAGCTAACTCGAAAAAATAAATTTTCAGATATAAATTTTAAACTCTATAAAGGTGAAGTATTGGGCATCGCCGGTATGCTTGGTTCCGGCAGATCAGAGTTGTTGCGTTCGATTTTTGGCGTCGATCATTTTGATAGCGGCCAGATTCTTATCAATAATACCCCGGTAACGAAGACGGATATCATTACCATGAAAAAAATGGGATTGGCAATGACCCCGGAAAATAGGAAAGAAGAAGGACTGGTCCAGGTATTAAGTGTCCGCGAAAACTTAAGTATAGCCAATATGTATCGAATGGCATCCCATGGTTTCCTTAATAAAAAAATGCAGGACCCTTATGTCGAACAGCAGATCACTAACCTTCAGATAAAAATAGCCGATTCCAATTATTTGGTTTCATCGTTAAGCGGTGGCAATCAGCAAAAAGTAGTGGTCGGTAACTGGTTAAATACGTCGCCGCAAATAATGTTTTTTGATGAACCGAGCCGTGGCATTGATGTTGAAGCCAAACAACAAATCTTCCAAATTATGTGGGATTTAAGTAGTCAAGGGTTAAGCTCGATTTTTGTTTCTACGGAATTGGAAGAGTTATTAGAGGTCTGTAACAGAGTATTAATTATGAGGCACGGCCGAATAGAACAGGAAATCGATCCGGGACAAGTCAGTCTTGATGAATTATATTCGCTTTGTATGGAGGCTTAAACAATGACGACACAGTCTGTTACTCTCAAAACATCTTCCCAATTTAAATTTCATCCGAGTAAATACATTTTAGAAGGGATCCTGTTATTACTTTTCGCGGTTTTAAGTTTTACCGCTCCCGGCTTTTTTAGTTGGCCCAATTTTTTTAATATTATTCGAAATGCGGCTACGAACGGAATCATCGCCTTTGGGATGACATTTGTGATGATTGCCGGAGAGATCGATCTAAGCGTCGGAAATGCCACAGCATTTTATGGATGTTTAGCTGCAGTATTAGTTCGGGATTTAGTGGCAGCTCATTTTCCAATGCTTGGTGTAGTAATATTTGCGGTTGCGATGTGCTTAATCGTAGGTATGCTGGCCGGATTTTTTATGGGCTGGGTACGTAGCCGTTTTAGTGTGCCGTCTTTTATTTCGGCTTTGGCACTGATGTTCGCTTATCGTGGTGGTGCTCACCTTTTAACCGATAGTTTTCCGGTTATTTCATTCCCAAATTGGTTTTATTTTCTTGGCAGCGGGTATGTATTTAATGTAATTCCGTTTCAATCAATCATTTTTGTGATTGTCTTTGCCCTTATGTGGTTTGTCTCCAAGTATACCACCTTTGGCAGAGCCGTATATGCAGTCGGTGGTAATGCCGAGTCAGCCCGTTTGAGCGGTATTAACGTCACTAAAATGCGCATGGGCATTATGGCACTAACCGGTATATTCTCGGCCATCAGTGGCTTGATTATCGCTGCTCAAGTTCAATCGGGTAATCCAACAGTGGGAGCGGGCGAAGAATTAAATGTAATTGCTGCTTGCGTTATCGGCGGTGTCAGCATGATGGGCGGCAAAGGCCGGATGTGGAGTACTTTTGTAGGAGTCATGTTTTTACGACTTCTCCTCAATGGTATGACATTGTTGAATATTAACGAATATTGGCAATATGTTGCCAAAGCGGTTCTGATCCTAGGCGCAGTTTTGATTTATCAAGCCCAGGAGACAAAAAAGGCTTAATATTATGTAAATGGCTTTCCAATACGAGAGAATCCTGTTAATCTATATTTAGAGGCTGCTTTTTGCAATAATGCCCTCCCCCTATTGATAAGGGAAGGCATTATTGTATCCAGAGCAAAAAAGAGCCAAAGCATTTTCAAAGGCCATTTTTGAAATAAAAGTTGCCTTTATCTCGGCATTCGTCACGTGCAATCGAGAAGGGGGATTTCCAAATAATGCTTCGACGTTATCTAAGTAAACTTCAAATTCGGCTCTCTTTNAAGTTNAAATTGATTTTTACCATTAGTATTATTGCTTTACTCTTGATGATAGTCGGAATCAGCGCATTTGTCGCTCAAAGATTGGTNGTCAATCAATTAAATTTAATGATGGACACCACGATTAANGCTGATCAAATACGTGAGGCAGCAAAGAGAATACCTCTGGCATTATCAAATTATGAATATGCGAAAAGCGCNAACGAAAAAANTGTCTATTCAAAAGAGATCCAGCGAGCCCTTTCCGAGATCAAAAACAGGTTAAAATTTTTGCATACGAATGTGAAGGAACAGAGTGGTCAGAATGTCTTATATACAATGGATCAATTATTGGCATCCAATAAGAAAACTGCTCAAGCGGCAATTAAATTTCTACAAAAGGGTGGCCATATGGGTGATGCCGATTATCTAACCGACCTTAATCAACAAGTGCTTTCAATTCGGGATTCGGCTCAAGAATTGATCGCCGATGAGTTAAATTACTATTATCACCTGCAGTCGGACTTGAACAAACAGGTAGCGCTTTCGGGATTTCTGTCATTACTGGCCTTTGTTGTGATTGGTGGTCTATGTTTGACCGGAGCCGTATTTTATATCAATCAAGTGGCGAATACTATCGTTCGAATTGCTCATTCGGCGCATGACATCGCCGACCGGAATTTAAACGTCCAAACCATCAAAACCAAATCCAATGATGAAATAGCAATCATGGCCGAGTCTTTCAACACCATGGCAGAAAATCTACGTTTAATTATCGGAACTATCAACTCTCATAGCTCGGAAGTTGCTATTTCGGCGGAACGTTTAAAAAATAGTGCAGCACAGTCGGCTGATTCCAGTGAACAGATTGCAGCCACTATTCAACAGGTGTCATTGGGCGCTTGTGAACAAGCTACCGAATCTCAAAAAACTGTGGAGGCGGCAAACCGGTTATTTAAAGGAAATCAGAATGTTATGCAAAATGCGGCCGAAGTTTTAACGGCTGCGGATAAAGCGGCTAAAGCGGCTCTAGACGGTAGCACCAAGATTATCGGCTTAATCGATCAGATTGGCAAAATTGAAGGCCAAATTTCATCAATTTCCTTAGTTACCGGCCATTTGAAGAAACGTTCCGAAGAAATTGGAGATATTTTGGGAGTCATTACTCAAATAGCCGAGCAGACTAACCTTTTATCTTTAAATGCTTCCATTGAGGCTGCCCGGGCTGGGGAGTACGGCCGAGGGTTTGCGGTAGTAGCTGATGAAGTCCGAAAATTAGCTGATGGATCCACTCAAGCAGTTCAGGATATTACCCGGCTTTTAAGTGAAATTCAAAATGAATCCTTGGACGTTGCTGAAAAGCTGAACCTGGGAGTTGAGGAAGTAAATACCGGCACCAAAATGGCTCAGGAAGCCAGGAGCGCTTTTGAAAAAATCGTCAACACCAGCAACGAATCGGATACAAAAGTTAAAATAATCAGTCAAGAAATCCAGAAGATGGTCGGCGAGGTTCAAACTGTGCAGTCAATGAGTGAAAATATCGCCAGTATCGCGGAAGAATCTTCCGCCGGGAGCCAAGAAGTGGCGGCAGCTGCCGAGGAACAAACCGCAACTTTGGGAGAGATCTTGAACTCCGCGTCGCAATTAAACAGTTTGGCAGCGAATTTACAGGAGATAGTCCAAAGTTTTAAGCTGTAATGCTAAGCTGCTTTCAATTTGATAATAATTCAAGAAGCAACGTAGGATTCGAGGATGCGTATTTAGTAGCGCCGCCGTTTGGCTGAGGAAGGAATCATTAGTTCCTCACGGTATTTACTGACGGTACGGTGGGAAATATGAATTCCTTTCATTTTTAATACCTCAGTTAGTTGTTCGTCGCTTAAAGGCGCCTTGACGTCTTCCTGGATAATTGCCGCCTTAAGTTGGTCCTTTACGTTGGTGGCGGAGACAGTCTCGCCGGCAGTTGAGTCCAGACCACTGCTGAAAAAATATTTAAATGGGAAAATACCACGCTCGGTATCCATATACTTTTCGGCTATCGCCCGACTTACGGTTGATTCATGAAGTTCAACCACATCGGCTATTTGGTGTAAAGTAAGCGGCTTTAAATAGAGAGGACCTTTTTCAAAGAAGTCCCGCTGTCGATCAATAATTGCGCGGGTGATTTGATAGAGGGTTTTTTTTCGTTCATCAATGCTGCGCATTAAATTAAGAGCTGCGTTTTGTTTTGTTCGTAGGTATTTTATGACGTCGCTGCCGGCATATTCCCGATTTTGGATGAGGTTACGGTAGAGCGGACTAATGAATAATTTAGCATTAGCCGGTTCATTAATCATGATCAAATAATCATGTTCCAGATTTCTAATCTTCACATCCGGGAGGATATACCCAATATCTTTTTGATCGCCAAAATTTCGACCGGGTTTAGGATCAAATGTTTTAATCAGATCAACAGCCGATTGAATATCGACGACGGGACATTTCAGATGATGCGCTATTTTTTGCAACTTTGCTTCGGCTATATCCTGGAGATAATTTTCAATGATTATTTTGGTCAGATCCAGAAATTGTCTTTGAAATCCTTTGACCGCTGTTAGATACTCTTGAAGTAGCCCTAATTGTATCAAAAGGCATTCTCTTAAATTACGGGCTCCGACACCAAAAGGTTCGAATGTTTGGATCAACTTTACCATGCCTTCTGTTTCTGCAACAGATACAGCGCAAATGTTCGCAGCATCGCTAATTTCGCATCGTAAATAACCGTCTTCGTCAATGCTTCCGATCAAGAACTCAGCCAGCATACTTTTTTTATCGGTTCGGGCAGTCAAATTAAACTGGGCTGTCAAGTGTTCGTGAAGTGAAGGCGCCAGAGTTTGAAGATGCTCATAGATGTTTTGGCCGGTAATAGTGATATTAGTAGGATGTTGCATACTATCGGCTATAAGATCCGCCTCAAAATATTCGGATTCGGTATTTTGGTCATTACGGACAACTTCTTGACTGACTAAATCATCCAGTGAGAAAGTTTCAGTATCGGTATTTTCTTCGGGGTTATCTGCGTTGTCGCTTGAGATATCTTCCTGCTCAAGCAGACAGTTATCGAAAATTTGCTGTGAAATGTGGGTTTCGAGCTCAGCAAAAGGCATTTTAAGGATAGCCAAGGATTGACGCAAATCTTGGGTAAATGCCAGCTTTTGTTTGGTTTCCAAAACTTGATTTTGCTGCATTTCTTCGCTTCCCCCAATTAAGCAAATAATAAAAAAGAACTAACGATGGGAACAGTTTTCACGGATAAACGGATAATATATAAATGTATTCTGTAGTATCTGATTGTTTCCTGCTAAGCAATTATCGGTAAAGTACGGGGTACCTATACGTTTGGCGCTATTTATTTGCTGGTGCTCTTTTCTGTTTTTGTAAAATATTATTGCAGACCCAAATTAAATTAAACTGGTATTTAGCTTATTCTGGTGAGAATTTTGCTTGACGAAACGATAAAGCGATGGTATACTTTTTATAACTTAAACAAGTAGAAGCCATCCGCTTCTCACCTAAGAACTAACGTTACTTAGGTCCATAACACCAAGGTGATTATTGGCGTTTTAGCGGGTGGATCAACCCGCTTTTTATTTTGGGTATTTTTTGGGAGGTGGCTATTAATTAGTAACGAGTTGCGAATTAATGAGGAGATCCGGGCCAAGGAAATCCGGGTAGTAAGTTCTGATGGGGAACAATTGGGGATTATGTTGGTTAAGGATGCTCTGAGAATTGCTCTTGAGAAGGAACTGGACTTGGTTGAAGTGGCTCCTACCGCTAAACCACCGGTCTGTCGAATTATGGATTTCGGCAAATACCGTTATGAGCAGAGCAAACGTGAACGAGAAGCTCGTAAAAAACAAAAAGTTATTGAAGTTAAGGAAATTAGAATGACTCCTAAGATTGAGGATCATGATTTTCAAGTCAAGGTAAAGGCTGCCCAAAAGTTTCTCAAGGATGGCGATAAAGTTAAGGCGATTATTCGTTTTCGCGGCCGGGAGATTGTTCACGCGGATTTGGGCAAGATTCTTCTAAAGCAACTCTTTGAGGGTGTTCAAGAATTTGCGATTATGGAGCGAGAGCCCAAAATCGAAGGTAAGAATATGATTATGATTTTAGCTTGCAAAACAGAATAAGGAGGAACGTCGATTATGCCGAAAATGAAGACCCATCGCGGCGCTGCTAAACGGCTCACAGTGACCGGCAGTGGCAAAGTTAAGAAGAATAATGCATTTAAAAGCCATCTATTGGAATCGAAAAGCCCTAAACGCAAACGAGGCTTACGGAAAGCCGGGATTGTTGCTCATGGGGATATGAGAAGAGTTAAAAGGATGCTTGGACTATAATTATTTTTAGATAGGGGGATGTTCTAATGCCAAGAGCAAAGGGTGGTTTTACTACCCGTCATCGTCATAAAAAGATTTTAAAAATTGCTAAAGGTTATCGGGGTTCTAAAAGCCGGATTTTTCGACCGGCTAATGCTCAAGTTCTTAAATCTTTAGCTTACGCCCTACGGGATCGTCGTGCCAAAAAACGTGATTTTAGGAAACTCTGGATTACCCGGATCAATGCTGCAGCTCGGCTTAACGGCATGTCTTATAGTACTTTTATTAGCGGTCTAAAAAAAGCTGGGGTTCAGGTTGACCGAAAGATATTGGCTGATTTGGCAGTACATGATGACCAGGCTTTTAAAGATTTAGTAACTGTTGCAAAGTCAGACAAATAATTTCTATATAAATACAAATTTAAAGGGGCTGTCTCAATGGAGACGGCCCCTTCCTTTTTTTTATTCGGACTTTATGCCTTGTTCTTTGACCGGTAAATTATTCCATACCATAATATCTACTCGGCGATTGAAATACCATGCAGATTTATTATGTTCCTTTTTAAGCGGGAAATCTTCGCCATAAGCAAAGCAGATGATTCGGGAAGAGTCTATTCCATTAGCAACTAAGTATTCTTTTACTGCCTCAGCTCGGTAGGCTGATAAGCCCATGTTATAGATTTTATTGCCACGCTCATCTGTATGACCGCTCAAGGAAATATATAATTCGGAATTTCCTTGAAGAACTTTTATGGCTGCATCAAGGTTCGTTTTTTGTGCTTGATCAATGCTGAATTTATCAAAGCCAAAGAAGATGGAATTCAATGATTTGTTGAGATCCTCCACAGTAGCGGCCTCATCAGTGACAGCCTCATCGGCAGCAACTTCAGAAGGTTCCTCAACGGGAGCTTCCTCCACAGTAGCGGCCTCATCAGTGACAGCCTCATCGGTAGCAACTTCAGAAGGTTCCTCAGCGGGAGCTTCCTCCACAGTAGCGGCCTCATCAGTGACAGCCTCATCGGCAGCAACTTCAGAAGGTTCCTCAGCGGGAGCTTCCTCCACAGTAGCGGCCTCATCAGTGACAGCCTCATCGGTAGCAACTTCAGAAGGTTCCTCAGATACTGTTTGATCTTCATTAATTGATGGCTCAGCTGTATCTTCTTCGGTAACAGCTGGATCATCGCCGGCATCAACTATATTTGCATCAGAACCTGCGTCTGCAGCAACTGTCTCAATTTGGTCCGGGGCAGTGGTTTCAGTAGCTGTGCATAGTTGAGGATAGAAAAAGCCAATCGCCAAGATACATAATGTGAATAAACTCAGGACTATGGCAATGCACAAAGACTTTTTGATTTGCACTTTATTCACCTCCATTTTTTAAATTGCAAAGCAGGGCTATATGTAAATGAAATATCCCTCCTTTCTCTATATAAAAATTTGTCCGCGAGCACCATAAAAAAATGTGGACAATTTACTTAAATGGCAATAAAAGCCAATCAACAAAAAACAAAGCAGCTTGAATAATGCAATGTTCTTTTTGCTGATTCATTTTTATTACAAAGATGACCACTTTATACCATTGATTTTAGGCAAAGAACGATGACTTTATACTATTGATTTTGGATGATGAAACATAAAAGGATTAAATTGTAATTTATATTGTAAAGGACCAGTTAGTCTAACTATTGCAACACAGTTGATAATATGTTTTGTCTTGAACGCTTCCTCTTTTAAATTTTAGGCTATCCTATTTTTGGTACCAGAAAGCGATGAAATAAATTTTTGGGTTTGTTCAAATTTGTTTTGGTTTTTTGATTATGCTGAAAGGCCATTTGATCATTTATAGGGATTTGGGCAATAATTTAATGAATTTGTTATTACAATCTTTTGGATTTTGCAGGGAAAGCAATTGGTTCCGCCGAAATATAAAAATAATTTCGTGACCAAATATAGGGGTTATGCTTGACAGGGTAGAAAAGAATAGTAAAATAATCATGTACCATGATTTTCGACCCATTAATTCGGGATTTCTTAGTAATTTTGCTAGGTTGATTATTGAATATTTGATTTTTATCTTTTTTTAGAAGAAAGGTAGAAATCGATTCCAAGCGAGGGGAAATTATGGAAAAAATGATTTTACTTGCCATTCTGATACCGATTATTGGTGCTTTTCTTTTACCGATAATCGGTCATTTTTCGGCCAAAATTAGAAATTTATCGGCGCTTATAATGGTAATCGCTTCGTTCCTGGCTTCAGTGTCACTGATTATTCCAATTTTGGCTGGTGATATCCCGCTTTTTTCATTGAAATGGGTACTGGGTTTTGATCCGGTATTCACAGCCGATGCTTTAGGGGTTTTTATGGCGCTGGCCTCTTCCTTCTTGGGAATTATTATAGTGCTTTATTCCTTCGGATATATCCAACATGACCAAAATCAAAATGAATACTATATGATGGTTGTATTATTTTTGGGTTCCATGATGGGATTGGTTTATTCCCAGAATTTAATTTTTATTTATCTTTTTTGGGAAATTGCTGCGATCTGCTGCTGGCGTTTAATTGGATTTTACCGGGAACGGGAGATTATATTAAAGGCGGATAAGGCCTTTTTGATAACTGTCTTTGGCGCCTTGGCAATGCTANTGGGTTTTGTTATTTTGTATAATGATTTTGGCAGTTTCGATTTACGGGTTATGCATGGTAAGGCGGCACCCGATCTGGCAGTATTGTTGATTATGTGCGGTATCTTTTCCAAATCGGCCACGTTACCTTTTCATTCGTGGTTACCGGATGCTGGCGTCGCCCCTTCTCCAGTGACCAGTCTATTGCATGCTGCGGTGCTGGTAAAAATCGGCGTTTTTGTCTTCGCCCGCCTTTTTGTAGGGAATTTGGTACTTTCGGCTGTGTGGGATCAGGTGCTCCCGATTGTGATTGCAATTAGCGCAATTGTCTCCGGCGGTGCCGCGCTAATTGAAACGGACATTAAACGGATTATTGCCTACTCGACAGTAAGTCAGCTGGCATTTATCTTTTTAGGATTATTTACTCACAACCCATTGGCCATAGCTGGAGGTTTGCTATATATCCTTATGCACGGATTGGCTAAGGGAGGTTTATTTCTTTGCGCCGGAATCGTTGAACATAACACACATACCAAAGACATCCGAAAAATGGGTGGCTTATTTAAAACAATGCCGGTCACCGCGATATCTTTTGCGCTTTGCGCTCTTTCGGTGATGGGGATTCCTCCTTTCGGCGGGTTTTTTAGTAAACATATGGTGATTTCTGGTGCAGCCGAGGGCGGAAATATATGGCTCACCGGAATTTTTATTTTGGGTGCCTTTTTAACCGTACTTTACCTGATGAGATTATTTACAGTAGTTTTTATGGGGGATATTAAGATTGAGGCCCGTGAAGGAACACCGACAATGCTATATGCGGTAGCTGTTTTAGCAGGGTTATCATTAATCAGTGGTTTTTTGGTTCGTTTTCCGAATGAATTTATACAAATTGCCTTACGGCAGATGATGGGGAGTTAATAATGAGTATTTTACTGTTGTTAATTTTAATTCCAGCACTTTATGGTATTCTCTTGTTGGTATACCCATCCAAGGTTAAAAGTTTTTGGGAAGTTATCAGTGTTGTTATCTCGGCTTATCTGATTTTCTTGGTGCTGAATATCTGGGGACAACCGCAGAACGTGATCATCCCCTGGGCCGGCTTTGGAATGGATTTTCAACTTAGGTTTTATCAATTCAGTCAATTTATTGTGACCGCGATTACTGTTTTTGTATTCTTGGGCACTTTATATTCAACCCGTTTTATGCTGGATCATCCGCATAACAATCAATTTTATGGTTTTCTCTTTTTGACGGAGGCCATGGCAATTGGCGCGGCCTTGGCAAATAACTTAGTAATTATGCTTTTTTTCTGGGAAGCCTTACTAATTACTCTGTTTACTATGATCAACCTAGGTAAGGAAAAAGCCTTTAAGACAGCAGTGAAAGCTTTTGTAATCAGCAGCCTTGGTGATCTTTGCCTGATGCTCGGTATTGGCATCACGGAAGCCCTAGCTAAGACATTAGTCATGACGGATATCCATTTGGAAACTACCGGACTGGGCGCGGTTGCTTTTGTATTTATGCTAATCGGCGCAATGGCTAAAGCCGGGGCGATGCCTTTTCATAGCTGGATACCTGACGCCGCCGAAGATGCTCCATTGCCATTTGCGGCTATTTTGCCGACAGTCATAAGCCAATTATTAGGAATTTACTTACTGGCGCGGATTGTATTAGATTTCTTTACTCTCTCACTGGAAATGCGATTACTGGTAATGTCGATTGGTGCGATTACTATTCTTTTTGGTGTGATGATGGCTTTAATCCAGAATGATTTTAAACGATTGTTATCATACAGTGCCATTAGTCAAGTGGGTTACATGCTCCTTGGTATCGGCACCGGCATCCCGATTGCCGTAGCCGGCGGACTTCTTCATATGCTCAATCATGCTATGTTCAAGAGCTGCCTATTCTTTACAGGCGGTTCCCTTGAAAAACAGACCGGGTCTACTGATCTAAATAAGCTGGGTGGTCTTTGGAAAAAGCTGCCGGTTACTTTTGGATGTTTTGCGGTAGCAGCCGCAGCGGCTTCGGGTATACCTCCTTTTAACGGCTTTGTCTCCAATCAAATGATTTTTGAGGGCACCCTGCAGAGTGGTTACCGAATTTTCTTTGTTGTAGCGATACTCGGAGCATTATTTACTACGGCAGTATTTTTAAAGCTCGGGCATGCGACCTTTTTTGGCACAAATCAACCGGAGAGTGAGCAATCACGCGAGGCTCACTGGACAATGCTTACTCCGCCAATTATTTTGGCTTTAGGTTGTATCTTTTTCGGGGTTTGTTATGCTTTCCCACTGGATTATTTAATTAAACCTTCACTAAGCGATAGTCTGCGGGAAGGTTTGGCCCTAATTCATTTTGCGTTTCGGTTTGATCAATTGCTATGGTTTACTTTATTTACTTTAGCGATTGCTTTTATTAATCATATAATCGGGGTTAAGCTCGATGGCCGGGGGTTGGGTGCCGTAGAACATATCCGTAAGGCGCCGCTATTAAATACAGTATACGACTTGGCTGAGCGCAGGACCTTTGATCCTTATGTTCAAGGAAAAGTAGTGGGTCGTTACGCAGCGTTGGGCTTGTTTGGGGTTGATCGGGGCATCAATTGGATTTATCAAGAATTTGTGCCAACAGTGGCTACCTTTGTCGGCAAAGCCCGCCGTTTTCATAATGGTCTTTACGCCAACTATCTATCATGGTCCTTAGGAGGATTTGTACTGCTGGTTGCTTATTATATCTGGTTCTTCTAGAATTCTATAGTTAAAAAATAGCCGAGTGCCATAGGGGGAAGTGCCGTGCTTTTAGGATTTGTATTTGTACCACTGCTTGGAGCAGCGATAATGCCATTTGTACGAAAGATTTGGGCCAAGGGTTCCACATATCTTTCAGTCGTAGTCAGTACTTTTTTGGTGGTAACAACCGGTTGGATAGCTTATCACAATATACTCACCCAAAACAGTTTAACTCTTGAACAATGGATATTTGGCCAGAGTATTGCCCTCAAAGTGGATGGCTTGTCTTTAGTGATATTGGCAGCTATTGGATTGGTTAGTTTGGTTACGGCAATTTATTCAGCGGGTTACTCTTTTCACCCGGATAGTCGCCCGGGCTTTAATGCATTACTGTTATTGATAGTTACCGGTATGAATGGCTTGGTGATGGCTACCGATCTGTTTACTCTCTATGTCTTTCTGGAGATCGTCTCTATAGCGGCTTATATTTTAATCTCTTATCAAACCGATGAATATGGATTGGAAGGGTCTTTTAAATATATGATGCTTTCTGCTGTCGCCACTACGTTTTTGCTTTTGGGGACCGCATTGTTGTTTGCTGTTACGGGGAGTGTCTCCTTAACCGACTTAGCGATCGGAGTGAAATCCGGTAATCTGATGGTTCAATTGGGTTTTGCCTTTGTGATGTTTGCATTTTTAGTAAAGGCAGGAATGATTCCTTTTCATGCCTGGCTACCGGATGCCTATACTGCCGCCCCGGCTCCGGTCTCTATTTTGCTCGCCGGAATCGTAACTAAAGTCGGCGGTGTATATACTTTGATGAGGGTTATTTTAGGAGTATTCGGCTTTTCCAAGTCTTTTTCAGCAATGTTGTTATTCATTGGAGCCGTATCTGCCGTATTCGGCGCTTTTTTAGCATTAGGTCAGAAAGATTTCAAACGAATGTTGGCTTTTTCAAGTATTAGCCAAATTGGCTATATTTTTATGGGTTTTGCCACAGGCTCTCCTTTGGGGTTAATCGGAGCGACCTTTCATTTTTTTAACCACGCTGTATTCAAATCTTTATTATTTCTAAATGCCGGAGCAGTCGAACAGGCGACTGGTACCAGAAAATTCGATGAGCTTGGTGGTTTGGCGAGCAGGATGCCAATAACCGGAACTACTTCGGTGATTGGCATATTATCAACGGCAGGAATTCCTCCTTTGGCAGGATTTTGGAGTAAACTGATCATTATTATTGCCTTGTGGCAGACGGGCTATCACTTGTATGCGATGATTGCCGTTTTTGCCAGCGTTGTCAGTTTGGCATATCTCCTTACATTACAGCATAGCGTGTTTTTTGGTAAGATCAAAGAAGGGTTGGAAGGAACTCAAGAAGTGGCGCCGGTGTTTTATTGGCCCGCAGTTATCATGGCTTCTGTAACTATTGCTTGCGGTATCTTTTTCCCGATAATCATTGATAAATTAATTTTACCGGTTAACTCATTATTTGGCTTATTGGTAAAGTAACGGAGGTATGGTTATGGAGCTTCATATATCGATACTTGTATTTTTATTTATTATTCCAGCGATTCTGGCTGCGATATGCAGGGATTTACTACGATCAGTAATTGCTTTACTCTTTTGCAGCCTTGGCTTAACCTTCCTTTTGTTTAATCTAAACGCACCCTTGGCCGGGGTATTTGAGCTCTCCGTCGGGGCCGGTTTGATCTCGGTATTGTTCATTAATGCCATCAGTTTGACCCGTCCGCTCTCGGCTGAAGAAAATTTGGCCCGGCGCAAGGACCACTATCGACGATTTATAGGGTTACCGTTTATTATTATCATCATAGCAGCGCTTCTTTGGTTTAATCAGCAGCAAATTTTCGGTAACCTTATTTTCAAAAAGACGGCCGAGAATGCCACCATTGGTCAGATCTTATGGGGATTGCGGGGACTGGACCTAATCGGTCAAATCGTAATTTTATTGGTAGGAGTCTATGGTATTGTGGTTCTATTTAAAAGGGGGCGGTCCAATGACTAATTATTTTGGCATCGATTTCATGGCTGTAATTTTAATAATCTGCATTGGATTATACACTTTGGTGATGGCCAAAAACTTGATAAGAATGTTGATCGGTTTTGAACTGATGACTAAAGGCGTGACTTTGGCCTTTATCAGTGCCGGTAACGCCAATGGAAGAATAGCCCTTAGCCAATCATTGGTCATCACAATGATCGTGGTAGAGGTCGTATCGATTGCTACGGCTTTGGCAATAGTAATGTTAATCCAACACAAGAAAAACTCATTGAATGTAAGAAGCTTGACCAATCTTAAGGGGTGAAAACATGGAAGGTGTTAACTTCTTATTATTTCCACCGGTAGCTTTCGCACTTTTTTTATTAATCGGTGCGTTGCTCTACGCATTTGGTGCTCTACTGGCTGAAAAAGGCAGTGATAATCAGGGGAAGCGACATCAGTATGCATGTGGTGAGGATGTTCCGGCAGCTAAGGTTCAGCCGGATTATTCGTTCTTTTTTCCATTCGCGATATTTTTTACCATTCTTCACGTGACGGCACTAATCATGGCGACATTACCGGTTGGTAATATTGCATTGATGGGCATATTCTATTTGATGGGGATTTCGATTTCTCTTTACACCCTGGTTGTGAGGTGAATTTAGATGCTTAAAAAATTAGTGAAATGGGCTCGGGTTAAGTCTCCCTGGATTTTGCATTTTAATACCGGCGCTTGTAATGCGTGTGATATCGAAATTTTAGCCGCGCTAACGCCCCGTTTTGATTTGGAACGTTTTGGAGTTCAGTTAAAAGCAACCCCAAGACATGCGGATGTGATTTTATGTTCAGGTCCTGTAACTAAACAGGCCAAAGATCGCTTAACCCGGATTTATGAACAGATGCCAGAACCGAAATTTGTTGTAGCTGTCGGCACTTGTGCCATTTCGGGCGGTGTGTTTGATGGATGCTATAATGTTGAGGGTGGAATTGATTCGACAATTCCGGTTGCCGCATACATTCCGGGTTGTCCGGCTAGTCCGGAGGCGATTATCGACGGGGTAGTCAAGTTATTGGAGCGGATCGATCAACCGGAGCATTTTCAGGAAGCGCGGCCGGTTTATATTGGAGAGGGTGAATCCAAATGAGAAACACGGAATTGATCGATTTTCTGCAATCGAAGCTTGCAAGTTCGGTGACTAATATTAGCACTCCCCGCGAGAAAAGAGTATTTGCAGAGACAACGGTTGATAACCTGGTTGCGGTGGCTACTAGTTTGAAAGAATGGGGCTTGTATTATTTAGGAACTATTACCGGGCTGGATAGCGGCGATAAGTTTGAAATAATTTATCATTTTTATGATGATTATGGTTTGATATTTAATCTAAAGGTGTTTACCCCGCGGGATAATCCCAAAGTTCCTACAGTGACAACTGTTTTTCCGGGGGTTTTTCTATATGAACGGGAACTGATGGATCTCTTGGGTATTGATGTGGAAGGAACACCGCCCAATCGTAGATATCCGTTGCCTGATGATTGGCCGGCGGGTCAATATCCGCTCCGCAAGGATTGGAAAGGGCTCCCATCCGTGGAAGAGGTGAGCAAATAATGAGTCAAATTAAAATACCGATCGGGCCACAACATCCGGCTCTGCATGAACCGGAAAGTTTCAATCTGATTTTGGAAGGCGAAACTATCGTTGATGCCGAGGTTAAGCTGGGATATAATCACCGCGGTATTGAGAAGGCTTGTGAAAGCAGGAATTATATTCAGGATATCTATCTTATTGAACGGGTTTGCGGAATTTGTTCCCATTCTCATTCAACTTGTTTTGTCCAGGCGGTTGAAGAGATCGCCGGAGTTGAAGTACCGCTGCGAGCCAACTATATTCGAACTATTATCGGCGAGTTGGAGCGGATTCACAGTCATTTACTTTGGTTGGGCGTAGCCGGTCATGAGGTTGGTTTTGAAACCTTATTTATGTATTCCTGGCGTGACCGCGAGATCATTATGGATATTTTGGCGTTAATCTCCGGAAATCGGGTTAATTATGCTATTAACACGATTGGTGGGGTTCGCCGGGATATCACTTCTGAAGAAGTAGCCCAGATCTTAGCCAATCTTCAGACCCTGACGGAGCGGACCGAGTTCTATCTTAAACTGGTAAATGATGAACCTACCTTTATGGGCAGATTATTTGGGGTTGGCAAACTTTCGAAAGATATGGCGATTTCCATGGGAGCAGTTGGACCGATGGCAAGGGGTTCGGGAGTTTCAAGGGATATTCGTCAAGATGATCCGTACGGAGTATATTCTCAAATCGGTTTTAAAATCGTTACCGATGATCATGCCGATGTACTAGGCCGGGTGATTGTCCGGGTTAATGAATTATTGGAGAGTTACCGGATGTTGCGCGTATTGGCGGAAAATCTACCGGAAGGACCGATCGCTGTAAAAGTACCTCGTAAAATTCCTGCAGGAGAAGCAATTGCTCGTTATGAGGCTCCGCGGGGTGAGGACATCCATTATGTAAGGTCTAACGGGACCGAGATGCCGGAACGGGTGAAGGTGCGCGCCCCTACTTTGGCAAACCTGGCTTCGATCCGGGAAATGTTACGTGGCGGCTACCTAGCTGATTTTCCAATTGTAGTTGCGGCTCTTGATCCTTGCTTTTCATGTACCGACCGGGCTATTCGGCTGGTTGACGGTAAAAATGACCATGTCATCGATTGGCGTCAATTACGGGAGTATAGTATTGGTTGGCATAAACAACGGGGAGTGGAGTTGTCGAAGATCGGCTGTTAGTTTTGGCAGTTGGCTATTAGCAGATAGCTGTTGGCTGTTACAAGTGGCTAAGAGCTAAAAGTTAGGATTTGCTGTAGATGATTGTTGGTCAAAACCTCTCTCGACGCCTTCAAAGAAGGCGAGCTTTCCCCCTAAAGTGGGAGAGTACCCTCACGCGCATTGTGCGTGTTGCCTTGGGGTCTAAATGCTTTTAGATAATAGCGGTTAAGGTTACCCTTCCACTTGAATCCGCTACTTTTTAATTGCTTCAAAGGGGAAGGGTCGCGTCCGAACGGACGCGCGGGTTAGGTTAAAATAGGCTTTGATTTTTCAACAATGATCTCTGACCGAGCTAATAACTAAAAGCTAAACGCCAATCGCTAACGGCTAAGAATTTAACTTACAATGGTGGTGAAGTTATGAGCGTTGAATGGACTCTTTTATACATGCTGATCTTCCCGGGCTTTCTATTCTTAATGTTTTATGGAATGATTTGTGAATGGGTTGATCGTAAATTATTCGCCCGTTTTCAAAATCGGGTTGGTCCGCCATGGTTTCAACCGGAAGCAGACTTTATCAAGCTGCTTTCCAAAGAGGTGATCATTCCGGAAGCTGCAGATAAGTTGATGTTCCGATTACTGCCGATACTTTCAATAGCTGCGGTTTTGACAGCATTTATGTATATCCCGGTTTGGAGTACGAAAGCGATCTTCCCATTTGAAGGGGATTTAGTCGTCGTTTTTTATTTATTGACAATACCGACTTTGTCACTTTTCTTAGCCGGTTGGAATTCTACTTCATTATTCTCAACACTTGGATCAGTCCGTAATTTGACTCAATTGTTTGCCTATGAAGTGCCTCTTTTGTTATCTCTGCTTGGACCGGGGCTTTTGGCCGGCACTTGGTCAATAAGCGGTATTAATGAATTTTTTCTGCAACATCCGGAGATGTTAGCGGTTAATTTTATTGGTTTCTTAGTGGCCTTAGTTGCATTACAAGGTAAGTTGGAACGGGTTCCGTTTGATATTCCGGAGGCTGAAACGGAGATAGTCGCCGGCAGCTTGACCGAATTCGGCGGTAGATTAATGGCTTTGTTCCGGTTGACTACGGATCTGGAGTTGGTGGTGGTTGCTGCTTTGGTCTCCGCGATTTTCTTGGGCGGTTCTTTCGGACTTCATCCGGTATTGGGTTTTGTTTTATTTATCGCTAAAACGTTACTTATTGTGGCTATTTTGACGGTTTTCCGTACAGTAATGGCGAGAGTGCGAATGGAACAGATGATGCGGTTTAGTTGGAAATACTTGGCCCCTATTGCGCTTATCCAGTTGTTTGTTAATATCATCATGAAAGCTTATTTTCTATAAGATAAGGTCCGGAATTTAAAAGTACGATTTATTATGTTAGTGGTGCAATAAACCGGACAAATATTTTTTGATAGAGGTGTAAGATATGAAGCACCCCGGTAAGATTATCCCGGAGATATTTGCTAGTCTCGGAAAACCTGCGGCAACGGTAAAATATCCATTTGAAAAAGCAGTCGTTCCTTCAAATTTTCGAGGCAAGATTTCTTTTGATGCCAAAAATTGTATCGGCTGCAAGATGTGTATGCGCGACTGCCCCGCTAAAGCCATTACCATTGAAAAAGTTGGGGAAGAGAAGATTTTTAGAGCGACTTTCGCTTTGGACCGCTGCATTTTTTGTGCTCAGTGTGTGGATTCGTGTCCCAGAAAGGCCTTGAAGAATACTCCCGAGTTTGAGCTGGCTCAGTATGATCGGGCCAAACTTCAGGAGACCCAAGAGTAATGGAAATTGTTCATCAGCTATGGGAGCGTATTCGGACTGGTCGTAAGATTGTCTTTTTGGGAGTGGGTTCGCCGTTGCGTGCCGACGACTCGGTAGGCCTTTATATTGTTGCCCAATTAGAACAAGACTTGACAAAAACCAATGCCGATAAATATCACTTTTATTTGGGTGAATCGGCTCCGGAAAATTTCGCCGGCGCTATTCGTAATCAAGCCCCTACGCATGTGGTCGTTTTTGATGCGGCAAATATGGAGAAAGCACCGGGTTCTTTTAGTTTAATCGAACCGGAAGCGATTACCGGAATCGGTTTTTCAACACACATGTTGCCGCTAAATGTACTAACGGATTATTTAATCAAAACTTGTGATTGTAAAATCGTGATCATTGGTATCCAGCCTAAATTGTTGGAATTTGGATATCCGATGACCTCAGCGATCCAGATGGCGGCTGATCAGTTTATCAGCGAGTTTTCAACGTCGTGTTCCGGAGAATCATAACCAATGAGGCAACCGATACGGTTGTTTTTTTTGGTCATTTTCAGATTAAATGGAATAAATTGTTATATTGCATGTAAGAAAAAGGGAATCATAAATAGTATGGCGAAGAGTAAATAGGTAATTTAAACCTCATTCCGGCAAGCTTTTATTTTAAAGGATTTTGAAGGTACTTGCCGGATTCATGTTAAAATAAAGGGGACACTAGATGAATCAAAGAAAAGTACCCGATGTTGTGATTCGGAGATTGCCTCTCTATTTAAGGACGCTGGAGATCTTGGACCCGGACGAGGCTCCGATTATATCCTCTGAACAATTAGCGAAGTTGGTTGGCACTTCATCCGGACAAGTACGCAAAGATTTGTCCTATTTTGGTGTCTTTGGCAAGCAGGGAGTAGGCTATCAAATTATCTCAATGCGGATGGAACTGCGTCGCATCCTCAAACTTGATCAGGAGATCCGGGTCGGATTGATTGGCGCCGGAAATTTAGGCGCCGCGCTCGTTCGTTATCATCAAAAGAACCGGGTTCATCAACCATTAGAGATTGTTGCGTTATTTGATGTGGATGATAAAAAAATCGGCCGCAAGATCGCCGATGTTGAAGTATTTGATATCGGTAAGCTTTCGTCGATAATCCGCAATTTGGATATCAAAATGATGATTTTAACCTTTCCTGCCGCAAATGTCCAGCAGGTAGTGGACATTTGTATTGCCAGCGGAGTTAAATCTTTTCTGAACTTTGTACCGGTTTCTCTAAAGGTACCCGCTGAGGTAAAACTGCGGACATCGGATGTAACGCTGGAATTACAAAGTTTGGCATACTACACGTAAAATGATGCCGGGAGGATAGCATGACGATACTGGAAGGGATTATCGACCGGATTACATATTATAATGAGGATACCTATTATACGGTAGCCAAGCTAAAACTGAAATCCGGCAAGTCGGCTACCATCGTCGGGAACCTGCCGCCTTTATATCTGGGTGAAGTTTTAACAGTCAAGGGTGAATGGGGCCAGCACAAAGAATTTGGTGAACAATTTGTGGTGACCGAATGGCAAGCTCAGGAACCGGAGACCTTATTGGGTATTGAACGTTTCTTGGGTAGCGGTTTGCTCAAGGGGATCGGTCCGGCCACCGCCAAAAAAATCGTGCGAGAATTTGGCCTAAGCACTTTGGAAGTTATCCATAATACACCGGAGAAACTTACTGAAATCCCCACTATCAATTCTTCCAAGGCTGAGCGGATTGCCCGCAGTTTAGGCGAGCATGTCGAGATTCAGCAGATTATGGTTTTTTTACAGGGGGTCGGGATTAGTCCCGGATATGCGTTAAAGATATATCACACTTATAACACGGAAGCCGTCAAAATTGTCAAAGAAAATCCCTATCGGTTGGCGGATGAGATCCATGGGATCGGCTTTAAAATCGCCGACCAAATCGCTCAAAAAATTGGCATCCAGAAAGATTCTCCCTACCGGATCCGGGCAGGGATTCGTTTTATATTGAGTGAAATTAGTGCTGAAGGTCATCTCTTTGCCTATGAGAATGAATTTTTGGCAAAAGCAGAGAAAGACATGGAAGTCACTGAGTTGCAGTTGGCTGCGGTGATTGGGGATTTAATCGTTAAAAAAGAGTTGTACCGTGAAAACCTGAATGACCGGAATATTATTTATCTGGCGCCTTTTTACTATAGCGAGGTTGGGGCGGTAAGTAGGATCAAGATCCTCACTGAGGTGGGATTTCCCCCGCTGATATTGGATATCGAACGGTTACTCCAGCAATATTCTTTAGAAAACAATATTACCCTGGCGCCTGCGCAAAAAGAAGCGGTATTGAAGGCCTTGGACAATGGATTGCTGGTGATTACCGGAGGTCCGGGAACCGGTAAGACTACCATCATTAAGGCCATCCTTTATTTATTTAAGGCAGCCAAATTGAATGTGATGCTGGCTGCCCCAACCGGGAGGGCTGCCAAACGCCTTAGCGAGGCTACCGGAGAATCGGCCAAAACCATTCACCGGATGCTCGGATATGGAGCAGAGGCTTTTGAGGAAAGTCGCTTTCAGTACAATGAAGATGAACCCCTGGAGACTGACGTATTGATCATCGATGAGTTTTCGATGGTCGATTTATTGCTCTTTTATAATTTATTAAAAGCGGTAACTCCGGGGACCCGGCTGATCATCGTCGGTGATGTCGACCAATTGCCGTCGGTGGGACCGGGTACAGTGCTGCAGGACTTAATTCAATCCGAATGTATTCCGGTGGTTCGCTTGAATGTAATCTTTAGGCAGGCCCAGCAGAGTTTGATCGTTTCCAACGCGCACAAGATCAATCAGGGTGAGTTCCCGATCCTGACAACGGATAATGATTTCTTTTTTATCGAGGATCAGGACCCGGAGCATATCGCCCGGACTATCCCCGAACTAGTCAAAGTACGGATACCAACCTATTTAAAATGCGATCCGATTGAGGATATTCAGGTTTTAACCCCGATGCGCCGTACAGTTACAGGGATTGAGAATTTGAATCTGACTTTGCAGGAGGCCTTAAATCCACCCAGGTTGTCCTTGGCAGAGTTGAAGGTCGGCAATATGACCTTTCGGATCGGCGATAAGGTAATGCAGCTAAAAAATGATTATCAAAAGATAGTTTTTAACGGCGATATCGGTAGGATCCGCCAGATCGATCCGGAGGACCGCCGAATCGTGGTAGGATTTCAAGAATTGGAAGGCGAGCGTACCATCCCTTATGAATCGGAGGATTTGGATCAACTGGTGCTCTCCTATGCGATTTCGGTCCATAAGAGCCAGGGCAATGAATATCCGGTGGTAATCATGCCGGTAACCACCCAACACTTCTTGATGTTGCAACGAAATTTGTTATATACCGCCGTGACCCGGGCCAAAAAGATGGTGGTGCTGATCGGAACCAAGAAAGCGGTTGCGATCGCGGTGAAGAACAATAAGATCGTGGAGAGGCATTCTCTGCTGAAAGAGAGGATCAGGGGAGCGGTGTGAAGGTATGATAAAATTTGGCGTAGAAATTCTGAGACATGGAAAACTGACAAATAATTATTAAGGGACTTTAATTTTTTTCTGCGCCTCAGTGTATCTGTGGCCTTAACCACATAGACAAGCGCGCGGATGAAACGCGCGAAGGCATAGAGGTGAAAATAAGGCCACCTTTTTTGTATGCGGTGTCATTGAAAGGCGTCACCGGGATGCGAAGCAGCTTACCCCCTGAACTACCGCAGCTTGGGGGCAAGATTAAGTCCCTTACCGAAAAAATTGTTGCAATTAAAGATTTTGTTGACTATCATATTTACTCAGGAAAACATTTAAATATTTTTACCATGAAGAGCATGAAGGTCATGAAGTTTTAGTAGAGCTTCGCTCTAATTCTTCATGTCCTTCATGGTGGAAAAAGATCTTTTCTTTGCATTTTTGGCCGCGTTCGCGCTCCTTGCCAGTGATTCTCTCCAGTTAGAATGTTTAGCCCTTTTATAGTCCTGAGCTAAAGGGATAGTCAATAAGATTTTTGAAGTTATTTGCCGGATTCATGGATAAATACTTTACAGAGAACAGCTGATTTTTAGCTGTTCTTTTTTTATCAGTCGGATTATTGCGAGTTTTTTATGATCTAGTATATAATTAAAATAATTTTATCTATTATAAATTAATTATGAAAATTAAAGAGGAATTAATTTTAACACAAAGAAGTATCAATTAAAAATTACACAAAAAATGGGACGCTTTAAAATTCTAAATCACCTGTTACCCGATAAATATTATCTATATTGAGTCCGGTAAGTACAAACCGGAGTTTGATAGTAAAGAGGGGATATTCAAATGGCAAATACATCGGTATCAAGACGGTTGTCCCTGTTAATCGGATGTCTGGGAATATTTTTAATATCAGTATTACCCGTCTCGGCTACAGGCCCCATATCGTACCAGTATAGTTATGGAGGCGATGGTAATACTTATACTAATTACTTCCTGCAAAATTCATATCCATATTCAATTTATATCTGGTGGCAAATTACCGTTGGTGATAGAGACCGCATGGAAAGTTGTACAGAACCCAGGTTTCAAATTCAATACTATTCCAACGGAACAGCAACTCAATCCATAGTATATGAAGCGTTTCACAATAGCACACGATCGGGCTGTTTTTTACTTCCAGCCAATACTGGTATTTGTGTTACGGTATATACTGGGCACTGGCACCATAGGTATTATCATAATTTAAGTTATCATAATGATTATGGAGGTTTTGATTGTTCATATACAATTACATATCAGCCTGATGAAGTCGCCCCAAATAGCCCTGGAATACCAGCTATCATAGATAACGGCGACGGCCATGTGTACCAATCCGCTGGAATTAGCTATACTAACTATCAGCCGGTTCCACTTACCTGGAAAGCAGCCCAGGATAACCCCTCCATATATAATGGCGTCGAGATTAAGAGCGATATCAAGGAATATATCCTCGATATAAACAACCTGGAACAATCACAGACTTATGGTACTAACCAATGCAGTCTTGCCACACTGGCTCAAGGTGAAAATAAGATTAAAGTAAAGGCCCGCGACAAAGCGGGTAATATAGGTTCCTTCAGTGAAGAATTGACTTTGTTCGTCGATCAAATCGCACCTTCGATCCCCGGCGCGCCGACTACGGTGAATCAAAATGGCTACACTCATGCCGCCAATTTAACCTGGACTTGGGACGCGTCAAGCGACACCACCCCGGGTAGCGGTTTAAAAGGTTATCAAGTCTATGTGGTCAAGGACGACGGCACTGTGGCCGTCGACTGGGTGAGCACCACCACCAATAGCTATAGCCAAGAAAGCATTGATGGTGCCGGATATACCTGTAAAGTCCGGGCCATTGACAATGTAGGCAATCTCAGTTATGAATCCATCCCGGTCACGGTAAAAGTTGACCGCTCAGTCCCACAAGTTTCTCTTACTGAGTATCCACTCCATCAAAGCGGAAACCAGCTCTCTTTAAGCTGGAACACCGTCATCGATACCGGTAGCGGTTTAAAAAATTATGAAGTGGCTTTAACCAGTACCGCTATAGCTCCCGATGATACCCAAGCCCAAGTCTTGGAAAACACTACGACCAGCGCTACTCAATATACCTTTGCCACCAAGATCAATTCTAAAGGAAAATACTACGCCTGGGTTCGAGGAATCGATCAATTAGGAAACCGGGGAGTCTGGCAAGGTACTGTCGCTTTTCCTAAATATAGCATCACCGGACCCGCTAATGGTGAATATATCGGCTCCAAACTGACCGTTGGTATACATTCCACTGACAGTGTCTCTTTGAAATTCCGGGCTGGATATCAGTTAAGCGGCGATAATTCAACGGTTCAATATAGCAACTATGATACAAGTACAGTGACGGTTAATCTGACTCAAGGAACATGGAAATGGTGGCTGGAGATTTATGAGGGAAACGACGCCGCCCCTCAAATAACTGAAAGCTTTAAAGTGACCGTCGACACAACGCCACCGCCATCGGAATCCAATACGTTTGTGATCAAAGCCACATCCGGCGGCCAGATTTATGATACCACCAATTACCCGACAAACATCCGGAACGTCTCCATCACTAATTTGAACTTGATTGACAACCCCGGCGGCTCCGGCATTAAGGGCATCTACCTATGGAACGGAACCGAAACAACGCCTCCGGTGAACGCTACATATAAAGCATTGGCGGATATTTCAACCGCTATCCCCTGGACCCTGGCGGACGG
>WSSedL1CaDRAFT_10000419_pt1 | contig 30061 bp, 27 predicted proteins | sample WetSurSL1Cattail_FD_9464 | JGI IMG/M metagenome (IMG submission 9464)
TCAGGGCGCTGGTTCTGGTCCAGCCCTAAGTCGGTGTTTTGGTTCGAAACGGGCGGCGATCATGCCGCGCTGGAGAAGGCGCTGCAGAACAAGACCTTCTACGATAAAGTTCTGTTCGACGTTTCCATCAGGGGCAATGTTTTGCGCACCACCTTCACGGCCGTGCGTGTGATCGCCGTGGAACAACAGGGCAAAGTCGAGAAGATCACGCTGCAGTTCAAGAAACAGACGGATCAGAGCATAACCTTCACCGCCGCGAAGTAGCGCGGGCGATTCCTGTATTGGCGTGTTGAACACTGCAAGGATTCGCGGCGCGTGGTTTTTTGTGTGCGGGCTATCGCTCTGCCTTCAGTGTCCTCGCCCGGGCTTCGAAGGCGCCCGCCATTTGCATCATCACAGTTTGAAATGCCCTTCCGGCGACGGCATTGAGCAGTGGGTTGCGGAATTCGAAAGCGATGGCAAACGCCACCTCGCAAGAGGTTTCGTTTTTCGCCGTGAAGCGCCAGTGGTTTTCGAGTTGGCGGAAGGGGCCCCGTCTACCGCTACCTGATTCCGTCTTCACGACGTCGATGATGTGGGCCGCGGGATCAAGGGTCACACGACTGATGTAGCGCTCGCTGACGCCGGCAAAGCCGACACGCATTTCGGCATCGAATTCGGTATCGCTGAGACGCCGTACGATGCGAAGGCCAGTCACCCAAGGCAAAAATTGCGGATACTTTTCCACGTCCGCCACCACGGCGTACATGAGATCGGCCGCGTACGGCAGTGTGCGGGATTCGCGATGCGACGGCATGACGGATTACTTTAGAGCCGCCCGCGCCGCCTTGAGCTCAGCGAAGTCGGCGTCGGCATGATAGGAGGAGCGGGTCAGCGGCGTCGCCGACACCATCAGGAAGCCTTTCGCGCGCGCGGTGGCTTCGAGGCCCTTGAACTCGTCGGGAGTCCAGAAGCGGTCGAGCGCGGCGTGTTTCTTGGTCGGCTGCAAATATTGGCCGATGGTCAGGAAGTCGACGCCAGCAGTACGTAGATCGTCCATCACCTGCATGATCTCTTCGCGGGTTTCGCCCAAGCCGACCATCAAGCCGGATTTGGTGAAGCCGTCGGGCACCAGATCTTTGGCGCGATCGAGCAGTCTGAGCGAAGCGTAGTAGCGCGCACCGGGACGAATGTTCAGATAAAGGCGCGGCACGGTTTCCAGATTATGGTTAAATACGTCGGGGCGCGCCGCCATCACGGTTTCGATCGCGCCCGCCTTGCCGCGGAAATCAGGGGTAAGCACTTCCACAGTGGTATCGGCGCTGGCGGCACGGATGGCATTGATGGTGTCAGCAAAGTGCTTGGCACCACCGTCGGGCAGATCGTCGCGATCAACTGAGGTCACGACCACATGTTTGAGGCCCAGCCGCGCCACGGCTTCGGCCACACGCCCCGGTTCGCCCGCGTCGAGCAGGCCCGGCAGGCCGGTCTTGACGTTGCAGAAGGCACAGGCGCGTGTGCAGGTATCTCCCAAAATCATCATGGTGGCGTGCCGGTGGGTCCAGCATTCCCCGATATTGGGGCAGCCGGCTTCCTCGCACACCGTGTGCAGTCCATGTTCGCGCACCACGCTCTCGGTCGAGGTATATTCCCGTCCACCGGGTGCCTTGACTCGAATCCATTCGGGCTTGCGCTGGACGGGCGTATCCGGCCGGTGCGCCTTTTCGGGGTGCCGCTGTTGGGCGCGGCGATCTTTCTCGTTTTGGTCGATGACGACGGTCATGAATATGCATATAGGACGCCCCGGACCTAGTGTCCAAGGGTACCTGCCCGAACGCCGGAATGGCTGCCAAGGTGTTGACAAGATTAATCTTGCTCTACCCCTGCGGCCGGGGTTCGACTAGGTTGCCGCCCTTAAAATTGCAGGACGGGTTGAACCCGCCCCCCCTCGGGAGAATCCACGTGAGTTCTGCTGGCGTCGCCGTCTTTGCGGGCAACCCAATCTCCCCGCAGGATCTTCTGCAGTGCAAGAAGACCATCTTCCAGGCCTTGCTCGATGCCCGCGATAAATTCGGCGGCAAGCGCGTGTGCCTGATCGACTCCGATGACCGCAAACTCACCTATGACGACCTCGTCCGCGCCACCCTCGCCCTCGGCCACGCCCTCAAGAAGGGCACCGCCCACGGCGAGAATGTCGGCATCATGCTGCCGACGTCGGCCGGCTCGATAATCTCGTTCTTCGGGGTGTCGGCGTTCGGCCGCACTCCCACCATGGTGAACTTCACCAGCGGCGCCGCCGGCGTGCTGAGCGCCATGAAGACCGCTGTGGTCAAGCGCGTCGTCACCGCGCGGCGGTTCATCGAACTCGCCAAGCTCGAATCCTTCGCTGCCGAGCTCTCCAAGAAGGTGAACCTCATCTATCTCGAAGACGTGCGCGCCAAGCTCGACCTTAGAGACAAGCTGGCCGCCGGCATCGGCCAGTTCATGCCCAAGCTGGTGGCGTCGAGCCCCCACCACGACAAGCCGGCGGTGATCCTCTTCACGTCGGGTACCGAAGGCGAGCCGAAAGGCGTGGCGCTGTCGCACAGAAACATCATCACGAATATCGTGCAGGTCTGCCGGCACGAGGCGTTCTACCCGCACGACGTCTGGTTCAACTCGATGCCGACGTTCCATTGCTACGGCTTGGTTGGCGCGCTCTTGGGCTTGGTCTCCGGCACCAAGATGGTGCTGCACCCGACCCCCTTGCGGCCGCACGAAATCGTCCAACGGGTGAAGGAAACCTGTGCCACCATTTTCTTTACGACCGACACCTTCATGTCGCAATACGGACGCATCGCCGAACCCGGTGAACTCAAGACCGTCCGCATGGCGGTGTGCGGTGCCGAAAAGGTGCGTGACGAAACCCGGCGTCTGTTCAGCAAAAAGCACAGTCTCGAAATCGTCGAAGGCTACGGCCTAACGGAGTGCTCGCCGATCGTCGCCGCCCAGCAGCCCGGCGATCTTCACCCCGGCACCATCGGCCGCATCATGCCCGGCATGGAAGCGCGCCTCGAACCCGTCGACGGCATCCCCGGTGCCGGACGCCTGTTCGTCAAGGGGCCAAACGTTATGCTCGGCTACATCAAGCCGGACCGGCCAGGATTCATCAATCCGGTAGAGAACGGCTGGCACGACACCGGCGACGTTGTCTCGGTCGACGAAGACGGCATCATGACCATCCGCGGACGCCTGAAGCGTTTTGCCAATGTTGGCGGCGAGACGGTTTCGCTCGGCGTGGTGGAGAATTGTGCCAGTTCGTTGTGGCCGGACACCATGCACGCGGCCGTTGTCATCGCGGGCGAGCGCAAAGGCGAAGAGATCGTCCTTTTGACCACCAACCGCCAAGCCAAGCGCACCGATTTGATCACTTGGGCGCAGGCGCACGGGGTAGCCGAACTCGCGGTCCCGCGCCGGATCGTTTACGCCGACGAAATTCCGGTGCTGGGGACCGGCAAGCCCGATTACTGCAAGATCGAGACGCTCATTAAGATCCAGCTCAAACCGGTCTAGATTCTCCGATCGCCGCGCTTTAGGACGGAAAACCGGAGGCCATAAAGCGCTCTACGGACCTACTGTACGGATCGGTCGGAACGCCCGAGCTTGCGTTTGTGGACCTTCCGCAATAGAGAGCCGCACCGGAATCGTGACGGCGGCATGGTTGTCTCTGGCAACTTGCCACTACCGTAAAGCGCCCGGTTTCGTTAGGTTTACCCAAGAACAGCCAAGGAGCAGGCACCACGCTTATATTTGGAGCCGCCATCCTGGGGAGGGGCATTTGGCCGTAACAACAGTCGCCGCAGCATCGGGCGAAGAGTTGGTGCCGTTCGACATGGTTCGAACGAAAAAATCCCTGTTCCAGGCGCTCGCCGATGCCCGGACGCGTTATGGCGGCAAACGACCGATCGTCGTCGACGGCGATGAGCGCGTGCTAACCTATGATGACATCGTCCGCGCTGCGCTCGCCCTCGGCCATGCGCTGAAGAAAGGCACCAAGCCGCGCGATGCCGTCGGGATCATGCTGCCGACATCCGCGGGCGCAATCATTTCGTTCTTTGCGGTAAGCGCATTCAATCGTGTTCCGGCGATGCTCAACTTCAGCAACGGCGCGGCCGGCGTGACCAGCGCTATCCGAACGGCGAAAGTGAAAAAAGTCGTCACCGCGCGCCGCTTCATCGAACTCGCCAAGCTGGAGAGCCTGGTCGCCGAACTGTCGAACGTGGCCGAGGTGGTCTATCTCGAAGATGTGCGCGAGAAGCTTGGCGTGATGGACAAACTGACCGCCGGTGTCGGTCAGTATCTGCCCGGGCTCGTCGCCCGCAACGGCGCGCCCGACGATCTGGGCGCCATCCTGTTCACGTCGGGCACGGAAGGCTTGCCCAAAGGCGTGGCGCTCAGCCACTCCAACATTTTGTCCAACGTCGAGCAGATCCGCGTGCACGTCGCGCTCTATCCCAACGACGCGATGTTCAACCCCCTGCCCACTTTCCATTGCTTCGGTCTGACCGCAGGCGCGCTGATGCCGTTGCTGTTGGGGATGAAATCGATCTATCACCCGACGCCACTGCAGCCGCACGAAATCGTGCGCCGCGTCAAAGCGCATGGCGCGACCATTCTTCTGACCACCGACACGTTCATGTCGCAATATGCCCGCGCCGGCGACCAAGGTGACCTCACCTCGCTGCGCTTGGCGGTGTGCGGTGCCGAGCGTGTGCGCGACGAAACCCGCCAGCTTCTGCGGCGCAAGTATTCGATGGAAATTCTCGAGGGCTACGGCGTGACCGAAACCTCGCCGGTGGCAGCCGTCAACCAGCCGGGCGCCATGCGACCGGGTACCGTCGGCCACCTGCTCGCGGGCATGGAGGCGCGTCTGGAGCCAGTGGAAGGCATTCCCAACGCGGGCCGACTTTTCCTCAAAGGGCCGAACGTGATGCTCGGCTATATCCGGCCGCAAAACCCTGGCGTGATCGAACCAACTCCAGGTGGCTGGCATGACACCGGCGACGTGGTTTCGATTGATGAGGACGGGTTTGTCGCCATCAAGGGCCGCATGAAGCGTTTCGCGAAGGTTGGCGGCGAAGTGGTGTCGCTGGCCGTCGTGGAAAACTGCGCCTCGGCGGTATGGCCGGACTTCGCTCATGCGGCCGTCGCCTTCCCTGACGGGCGCAAGGGCGAACAGGTTATCCTCGTCACCACCAACCCCGAAGCGGATCGGCTGGAACTGGTCGGCTGGGCCCACAATCACGGCGTTGCCGAACTGGCGATCCCGCGCCGAGTCATCCACGTCGCGGAAATCCCCGTGCTCGGCACCGGTAAGACCGATTACGTCAAAGTCGAAAAAATGGCCTTCACCGCGCCGGTGAAATAACCGGTACGATGCCTACGCCGTTTTCGCAGCCGCGGGCGGCGTCACCGAGATGCGGGCGCGGCCTTTGAGTTGCGGCATGCGGAAGACGTCCATGCCTTGGTGCAGCAGCCGCAGGTAATACAGCTCTTCCTTGCTGTGCAGGTTGAACGCCGCGTACTGCTTGAGGCCGTCGACGAATTCGATATCGGTGATGGCGTCTTCGAAGCGGTCATCCCAAGCATATTCCTCGGGGCTGGCTTTGAGGCCGGCGGCTTCGCTGAACAGCATCTTCGAGCGGTCGCGGATGATGCGCGGCAGTTCCTTGGGATAAAGATCAAACACGTCGCGTAGAGCCGCCTTGCCGGTCCCGCCGCGCACCAGATCGCTGGCGGCAAGCTGGTGCGCGTAATTGGCGAGCGTCGGATCGAGGAACGGTACGCGGGTTTCGAGATTGTGGTGCATCGAGCAGCGGTCGACGCGCTGCAAGCTGATGCGGTGCATCAGGCCAAGGCACTCCTCGCGCATGGCACGGCCGTAAGTCTCGTCGATGCCGAACGCTTTTTCGAGCGGAGCGTAGCCGCAGAACAGTTCGTCGGCGCCCTCGCCGCACAAGGCAACGCGGATGTTGTCCTTCTGAATGGCCTGCGACACGAGCAGCGAACACACGGCGCCGCGCACCAAGGCGGGCTCGAAGGATTCGGTGGTGACGACGGCTTCCGACAGCATGGAAAATGTCGCATCGCTGTTGGGATCGAACGGAATCTGTTTCAGGTCGAAGCCGGTCGCTTCGGCATACGCGGCGGCGAAGGGATAATCGGCGCTCTGCGGCCCGCCGACAAAATAGCCGGGCACCTCAGGTCGCACCTGGCGCGCGTAATGGGCGACCAGCGTGGAATCGATGCCGCCCGAGAACATGATCGCGAACGGCAGATCCGGCGGAATGTGGCTTTCTACGGCATCCTGCAACAAGGCGTCGAGTTCGTTTTTGTTGGACGGTTTGAATTCACCCGAGGGCGCTGTCACCGGCGACGGGAATGGCGCGCAGGTGTGATGGGTGAGGAGGAAACCGGGCGGCAGCGCCAGCACGTTGCCCTCTTTCACCGTATTCAGCAGGGGGCGGATTTCCGAGCAGAACAAAAAGCTGTTGCCATTCTGCATGACGTACAGCGGCTTGATGCCGAAGGGATCGCGCGCCGCGAGGAACTGGCCGGTGGCGGGCTCGTAAGCAACGAAGGCATACATGCCGCTAATCTTCTTCAGCGCATGATGACCCCAAACGCGCAGCGCATTGGCGAGGACTTCGGTGTCGGATTCGGTGTGGAACGGCACGCCTTTGGCGGCGAGTTCGGCCCGCAGTTCGGCGTAGTTGTAGATTTCACCGTTGAATGAGACGGCGAGCTTGCCGTCAAAAGAGGGCTGCGGCTGAATGGCATTGTCGCGATCAACGATGCGAAGCCGCCGCGTGCACATGGCGACGTTCTGGCTAGGATGGCGTAGCCAATCGGTAACATCACCGCGCGGGAGAAGACCTTCGATCAGGCTCTTCACGACCTCGGGCGCCCCCGGCCAATCGATCGCAACGGCAATTCCACACATATGTTTCTGCGCCCCTAAAAGCAGGGCGAGCCTAGCGGGACAGCCGTAAAACAGTGATTAACCGTAATGCGTTCGACCGGAGCCTGCCCCAGCGTTACGAAGCCATAAATTTTCGGCATGGCTGCATCCAGACAGCCATGCTCCTGCATCATACCAGTACCACGGCGAATTCGCGCCTTGGTAAGGTTTCGTTAACCGTCTCGGGTGTGGACTCCAAAATAGTTCGAACTCCCCACTACTCGGGACTTGCATATTGTGAAGTTCATGCTAGATTGAACTTAGCAATAGCCGAGAGGGCGGAAGCAAACGCGAGTGTGACGTGACTGATGAAACGCAATACACGCGGAAATTCCGTAAAGAGCTGATGGCCGGACTATCGTCCTTGGTCCTGCTGGCCGTGCTCGCACGCGCCGGACGGGAAATGTATGGATACGAGATCGCCAAAGCCGTGAAGGCCGAAGGCGAAGGCGGACTGATCTTCAAGCAGGGGGCGATCTACCCCGTGCTCAGGTCGTTGAACGCGCTGGGGCTGCTCGGGAGCCGGGTGGAAGCTTCAGCCTTCGGCCCGCCACGCCGCTACTACAACATCACCGACGAAGGCCGCAAAGCACTCGCCGAATGGCAATTCGCTTGGCGCGACATGCGCGAATTCGTCGACGATGCGCTGAAAGCCGGCATCACCCCGGGAGGGACGGGAAATGAATATCGCCCCACCGCCTGACTCGGTCCGCGGTTATCTCAGCGAGCTCAGGCGTGCGCTGAAAGGCGCCCCGCGCGGACTGATCGCCGATGCTCTCGCCGATTGCGAAGAGCATCTCAACATGGAAATCGCGCAGAATCCCGACATGGATGAAGCCGCGGTCATGGCCTCCGTCGTCGACACTTACGGATCGCCACAAGAAATCGCCGAGGAGTATCGCGATATGGAAGACGCCATCACGACACCCTTCCCCAAACAGCCCTACGCGGAAACGAGCGGCAGCAGCGGCGGTTTCTTCGGAGTCGTCTCTGATCCGCGTACCTACGGCGCCCTACTCTACATGCTGTTATCGCTGGTCACCGGCGTTTTCTATTTCGTTTGGACGGTCGCGGGCATTTCGATCACCGCCGGTACCAGCGTGCTGATCATCGGTATTCCGCTGGCGCTGGTGTTCCTGATGTCGTTCCGCATGCTCTCTCACGTCGAAGGACGCATCGTCGAAGGACTACTCGGCGTGCGCATGCCGCGTCGCTTGCCCGCCGTCAACGTCGAAGAAAAAATCTGGCCCCAGATCAAGGATGCGCTCGGCGACGTGCGCACCTGGACCTCGGTGTTCTACCTATTGCTGATGCTGCCGCTGGGCATTGTCTACTTCACGCTCGGCATCACCGGCCTGGCGCTGTCGCTCGGCATCACGGGAGTCTCGATCTGGAGCTTGGCGACGAACGAAGGCCATGTGCAGATTCCCAATGTGCCGGCGCTTCAGCATTTTCTCAACACCGCACCGGGACTTGTTCTGCTTGCAGCGGTCGGAATCTTGGCATTTTTCCTGGTGCTGCACATGGCTCGCTTCATCGGCTGGACTCATGGCAAGATTGCCGAAGGTTTGCTGGTCCGACTCTAGTTGTCGCAAATAGTCACATTACAACGATTTCAGGCTATGGCGCGTGATCCAAAACAGATCACGCGCTGTGTGCTTTTGCGGCCTCATTGTTGCATCACGCAGGACACACTGCATGCGACCGATTTACCGAATGCGTGCGGCTGATCGTTCGTACGTGGTGATCTCTATCGTTAATAGGAGAGTAATGGTTGACGCGCCAGCATACGCTGAGGCTATATGCACACTGCGTTTGGGGGCTCCGGAACGGTCTGGGACAACTAAAGTATGCGTCGATTTCTTGGCGCCAACCCTTTAGGGAGCAATCGTGAACCGTCGCAACGAATCGACGCCCGTTACCTTTGATGCCGAATGGCCAGTCTCCGGCCAAGACGCGACCGCCTTCAACAATGACCATCGCTGGACCGTTGTCTCCACATCGATCTCTGCGCTGATCGTCGGTTCGATCGCTTGGCTCGCGGTCTCCACCATGCCGCCAGTCACGGGCGGCACCGTCGAGAATGCGAGCCACGGATTCCTACCCTATCGCCTGTTCCAGCAATTGACCGACTCTGGATCGAACGCGCTGTTCGCGTCCGTTGCGTCGATGCCCGCAGACCGTCAGCAGACGTCCGGTCTCGACCGTGCGTTGAACACCGAGCGTGCCGCGCCAAAATCCACCATTGAAACTCACACTGTCACGCTCGATTCCGGCGACACGCTGGCGGGCGCACTGGAGAACGCGGGGATCTCGGCCAACGACGCCAATGCGGCCATCGCCGCCCTCGGCAAGGTTCACAACGCGCGTGCGCTACGCGCCGGGCAGAGCTTCGACATTACCTACAACACGCACCCCGACGTCGCTGCCAATAGTAACGATCCGTCTGCGGACGATGACGCCAGCGACATGTCGAAGGGTGCGGCGGTGCCGGGCGAGCCGATCTCACGGCTTCTTACCATCAAATTTTCGCCAACGGTCGATCACGACATCACCATCGCGCGGGGCGCCGACGGCACTTTCCAGGCGACCGACGTCGTCAAGCAACTCGTCAGCCATGTCCATCGCGCCGGTGGCACGATCGACGGCAGCCTCTATCTCTCCGCGATGCGGGCCGGCATTCCGACCGACGTCGTCGGCGAAATGATCAAGATGTTTTCCTATAAGGTCGACTTCCAGCGCGATCTGCAGCCCGGCGACTCCTTCGAGGTGTTCTACGACTACTACTACACGCCCGAAGGCATGCCGGCGCGCCAGGGCGCCATCTCCTATGCGATGATGAAGACTGGCGGCAAAACCATCGTCCTCTATCGCTATCAGGCCAGTCCCAACGATCCGGCGGAATATTTCGACTCGTTCGGCGAAAGCGTCAAAGGCATGCTGATGAAGACGCCCGTCGACGGCGCTCGCATCACCAGCGGTTTCGGCATGCGGTTCCACCCCGTGCTCGGATTCTCGCGCATGCATAAGGGCGTCGATTTTGGCGTTCCGATCGGTACGCCGGTGATGGCCGCCGGTTCCGGTACCGTTGCCTTCCTCGGTTGGTCGAACGGCTATGGTCGCTTCCTCAAGATCAGTCACGGCAGCGGCTATGCGACGGGTTACGGACATTTGTCGCGCTTTTCGCCTGGTCTGCATGTCGGTTCGAAGGTGCGCCAGGCACAGGTCGTCGCCTATTCGGGCAATACCGGCATGTCGACCGGTCCGCATCTGCACTACGAAACATTGGTGAACAACCAGCAGGTCAATCCGCTGCATTTGAAAATGGCGCAAGGGCGCAAGCTCGCCGGCAAGGATTTGCGCGCGTTCCAGGCCGAACGCTTGCACATCGATGACAAACTGGCCGCCACCAAGCTCGAAACCAAAGTCGCCGACGTGTCGACCGGGCTGCGGGCAGGGACGAAGTAGATTCCTCAACGTCAACTTCTGCGCGCGAATTTTCGTTCGTAAAGCGTACGAGAATCCTGCACACTTCCGGTAACGCCGACCCATCGTCCGGCGATCTGGGGAGTGAATTCCATGGCCAACGAACACACACCGCAGGTGAACCCTGCGGCTTTAGGACTAGCCTGCTTCGGTCTTACCACCGTACTGCTCAGCTTGATCAATGCGGGGCTGTTGCCCGCGGGCGGCGAACCCGTCGTGCTTCCGTTGGCCCTTGCCTTCGGCGGCACGGCGCAAATCCTTGCCGGCATTTTCGAAGTGAAACTCGGCAACACCTTCGGCATGACCGCCTTCATCGCTTACGGTGCGTTCTGGTGGTGGTTTGCCCTGCTGCTTCTGCTCGGCCATACCGACGTCCTCGATTTGAAGGACGCCCATTCGACCATCGCCGTCGCGCTGCTGTTATGGGGTGTGTTTACGCTCTACATGTGGATCGCCAGCTTCAAGCTGACGCGGATCGTCAACCTGGTTTTTCTGACGCTGTGGATGACGTTCTTCCTGCTCGGCGCCGGTTCTCTGTTCGTAATACCCGCGGTGTCGCAAACCGGCGGCTGGGTCGGGCTGGTGTGCGGAACGCTGGCGCTCTATGGCAGCTTCGCCATCGTAACCAATTCCACGTTCGGCAAGACGGTGCTGCCGGTGGGGTGAAGCGCCAACCAATACCGTCGTGGCCGGGTCAAGCCCGGCCACGACAAGTTGGGTTAATTCAGCGCCTTGCTCGGGGCGTTCTCGAAGTTGAGATCATCGGGGGTCGCGAACTCCTCGCCGTTGAGAGTCAGACCGGAGTGGCCGACGCTCACCTGCACCACCGATCCGTCGCCGATCTTGCCTTCCAGAATCAGCTCCGCCAGCGGGTCTTGCAGACGGCGCTGGATCACGCGCTTGAGCGGCCGGGCGCCATAGACCGTATCGTAGCCGGCATTGCCGAGCCACTCGCGCGCCTTGGCGTCGAGCGTGATCGCGATCTTGCGATCGGCCAGAAGCTTGTCGAGACGGCCGATCTGAATGTCGACGATCTTGTCCATGTTGGCGCGGCTGAGGCGATGAAACAGGATGATCTCGTCGAGGCGGTTGAGAAACTCGGGACGGAAGTGCGCCCGTACCGCGGCCATCACGTCGGCGCGGACTTCGGCGGTATCGGGACCGCTCATCATCTCGGTGCCGAGGTTCGAGGTCAGGATGATGACAGTGTTCTTGAAATCGACCGTGCGGCCCTGCCCGTCGGTGAGACGGCCGTCGTCCAAGACTTGCAGCAGCACATTGAATACGTCGGGGTGCGCTTTTTCGACCTCATCGAACAGGATCACCTGATAAGGCCGCCGCCGCACCGCTTCAGTGAGGACACCGCCTTCTTCATAGCCGACATAGCCCGGCGGGGCGCCGATCAGACGCGCCACGGCGTGCTTTTCCATGAACTCGCTCATGTCGATACGAACCATGGCGTTGTCATCATCGAATAGGAACGAGGCCAGCGCCTTGGTGAGTTCAGTCTTGCCGACGCCGGTGGGCCCTAAGAACAGGAACGAGCCAATCGGACGGCCCGCATCCTGCAATCCCGCCCGCGCGCGGCGCACGGCATTGGAAATAGCACGCACCGCCGGGGTCTGGCCGACGACGCGCTTTTCGAGCGCCTCTTCCATTTTAAGCAGCTTGTCGCGCTCGCCTTCCAGCATCTTGTCGACCGGAATGCCGGTCCAACGCGAGACGATCTGGGCAATGTGTTCGGGCTGCACCGCCTCGTTGACCATCGCGCTCTGGCGTTTTTCGTCAATCTGTTGCAGCTGCTTTTCGAGACCCGGAATGACGCCGTATTGCAGCTCGCCGGCGCGGGCATATTCGCCGCGGCGCTGGGCGATATCGACTTCAGCACGGGCGCGTTCGAGCCTTTCTTTCAGGCCCTGCACGTCTTGCAGCGATCGCTTTTCCGATTTCCACTTCGCGGTCAGAACAGACGATTGCTGTTCCAGCTCGGCAAGTTCTTTTTCTAGATGCACCAGCCGGTCTTTGGAGGCCTTGTCGGTTTCCTTTTTCAAGGCTTCGCGTTCGATCTTGAGCTGGACCACGCGGCGGTCGAGTTCGTCGAGTTCGTCCGGCTTGGAGTCGACCTGCATGCGCAAGCGGCTGGCGGCTTCGTCCATCAAGTCGATGGCCTTGTCGGGCAAGAAGCGGTCGGTGATGTAGCGGTTGGAAAGCTGCGCCGCGGCGACAATGGCGGAATCGGTGATGCGCACGCCGTGATGGACTTCGTATTTCTCTTTCAGACCGCGCAGGATCGAAACGGTGTCTTCCACCGTCGGCTCGCTGACGAACACCGGTTGAAACCGGCGGGCCAGCGCCGCATCTTTCTCGATGTATTTGCGGTATTCGTTGAGCGTGGTGGCCCCGACGCAATGGAGTTCGCCGCGCGCCAGCGACGGCTTCAGCAGATTGGACGCATCCATTGAACCTTCCGACGCACCAGCCCCAACAAGCGTGTGCATTTCGTCGATGAAGAGGATGATCTGCCCGTTGGCAGAAGTGATCTCGCCCAGCACGGCCTTCAGCCGCTCTTCAAACTCGCCGCGATATTTGGCACCGGCGATCAGCGCGCCCATGTCGAGCGCCATCAGCCGTTTGTCGCGCAGGCTTTCCGGTACGTCGCCGTTGACGATGCGCAGCGCCAAGCCTTCGGCGATAGCAGTTTTGCCGACGCCGGGTTCGCCGATCAGCACCGGATTGTTCTTGGTGCGGCGCGACAGCACCTGAATGGTGCGGCGGATTTCTTCGTCGCGCCCGATCACCGGATCGAGCTTTCCCGCGCGCGCCAGTTCGGTGAGGTCGCGGGCATATTTCTTCAGCGCGTCATAAGCGTTTTCGGCCGTGGCACTGTCAGCGGTGCGGCCCTTGCGCAAATCGGCAATCGCCTTATTGAGGTTTTGCGGCGTGACGCCGGCATCCTTCAAGATGCGCGCGGAGTCGCCGGCGGACATCGCAAGCGCCAGCAGCAGGTATTCGGCGGTGACGAAGCTGTCGCCGGCCTTGGTCGCGATCTGTTGCGCGTTCTCCAATAGGCGAGCGGTTTCGGGATTGATGTAGACCTGGCCCGAACCGGAACCCTCCACCCGCGGCATTTTCTGAAGCGCGTGGGCAACGGCGTCACGGACCTGCTCGGGACGTCCGCTCGCGGCGGCGATCAAGCGGGCGGCGAGCCCTTCCTCGTCGTCGATCAGGACCTTCAACAGGTGTTCGGGGGTGAAAAACTGGTGGTTGGAACGAAGGGCAAGCCCTTGCGCCGACTGAATGAAGCCACGCGCCCGTTCGGTGAATTTCTCAATTTCCATATCTGCCTCTCAAGCCCTTGGCCCAGGCTCTGCGGATGCGGCAGCCTAGGACGAGTCCGGTCAATAGGCACGGCCCCATCTGGGCGCCGTACCCGGCAGAATATGTGGGAATTGGAAGAGAGATCTTCAAGGCAACTTTCCTCCCCCGCGCACGGGGAAGGAAAATACCTTATTCGGTCATCTCAGCTTCGTCGCCTTCGTCTTCTTCCTCGCCGTCATCTTCGCCCTCGGCCAAGGTGAAGGACGGGGTGCTGCCGGTTCCGGCCACCGGCGGAACGCCCGGCTGGTCGCCAGCGCCAGCCACCGGACGCGGCTGTTGGGCGGCCTGCTGGGCCTGCCACTGTGCCTGCTGCGCCTGGGCGGCGGCCATGATGCGATAGTAGTGCTCGGCGTGTTGAAGATAGCTTTCGGCCATGATGCGGTCGCCGCTGGCATTCGAATCGCGGGCGAGCTGCAGGTACTTTTCATAGATATGAGAGGCGGTACCACGGATTTTCACTTCGGGGCCGCTCGAATCGTAGCTGCGGTTCGGGTTGAATCCACCACCACCGCCGCCGCTGCCATTGCCGCCGCCGCCACTGATGTGACCGTTATGACCGTTCTGCGGCCTGCGGCCGCCTCTCCGAGATCGTTTCACTGTATCCCCTTGGGTTCGGACCGAAGCGCACTTTGTGGACCATTACGTCCACTGCGCGCGCGCAGGCCGCCTTGCATAAATAACATTCGAAATACGTCTTTCGCAGTGCCAGAGGCCGGGCGCGATTTACGCGCCATATCCGCCGGGCCCTAAGGCCACAGGCTGGGCGCCTCTCCCCAAGATTGGAAACTAGCTGGAAGCCAGGGTCATTCCAACACTTTTTTCGCCGGTGCCCTTACCGCAAGCCCGGTAACCACAACTCGCGGGATTCCCGCCAAGTCTGGGGCGACATGATGGACCGACAATCCTTCCGCCGCCATCAGGGATTGTGCTGATTCGGCCTGTCCGGCGCCAATTTCGACAAAAGCCGTTCCCGAGCCCAAGCGCCGAAACCCGGCCGCCAAGGCTCTTACCGCGTCAAGGCCATCCGGCCCGCCGTCGAGGGCGCCGAGCGGCTCGTAGTCGCGCACCTCGGGTTCCAGACCCGCGATATCGCCTGACGGGATATAAGGCGGGTTCGAAACGATCACATCCCAAGGCCCGCCCGCCAGATCGTTCAGCCAGTTGCCGCGGCGGATTTCGGCGCGGGCCGTAAGGTCGTGACGGGCTATGTTGCGCCCCGCCACAACAAGCGCTTGGTCAGAACCATCAATACCTAAGCCGCGGGCGTTCGGATATTCCTTTAACAACGCGACAAGCAGACATCCCGATCCGGTTCCGAGGTCGAGAATCTTCAGCGGTGCGGAACTGCCGGGGAAACGGTCGAGCACCTGCTCGACGATGGTTTCGGTTTCGGGGCGTGGGATCAGAATGCCGGGTTCGACCTCGAATTCCAGGCTCCAGAATTCCTTCGCCCCGATGATGTAGGCGACCGGCTCGCGCGCCAGGCGGCGCTTCACGAGGGCCTCGAACTGGCCGGGATTGCGCTGGGCGTAATCCCAGAGCAGCCGCGAATCGAGCCGGGGATTGCCGACACCCGCCGCGCTGAGACGGCGGATCGCTGCGGGACGGGGATCGCTCACGCTTCGTCCGATTCGAGTTCGGCGAGGCGGCCAGCCTGATCTTCGGTGACCAGGGCATCGATGACATCGCTGAGATCGTCGCCCGAAATGATGCGATCGAGCTTGTAGAGGGTGAGATTGATTCGGTGGTCGGTCACCCGCCCTTGCGGGAAATTGTAGGTACGGATGCGCTCGGAGCGGTCGCCTGAGCCGACCAGGGACTTGCGTTCGCTGGCGCGGGCGGAATCGATCCGCGTGCGTTCCATGTCGTAGAGGCGGGCCTTAAGCAGCTTCATGGCCTGGGCCTTGTTCTTGTGCTGCGATTTCTCGGTCTGCTGCGCGACGGCGATTCCGGTGGGAAGATGGGTGATGCGCACCGCACTTTCGGTCTTGTTGACGTGCTGACCACCAGCGCCTTGGGCGCGATAGACATCGATGCGCAGATCCTTGTCGTTGATAACGACGTCGACGTCTTCGGCTTCGGGCAGCACGGCAACGGTTGCCGCCGAGGTATGAATGCGCCCGCCCGCTTCGGTCACCGGCACGCGCTGAACACGATGGACGCCGCTCTCGAACTTGAGCTTGGCAAAAACGCCCAGCCCCTGCACATCCATGACGGCATCCTTGATGCCGCCAAGATCGGATTCGGAAAGGCTCATCAGCTCGATCTTCCAGCCCTGCAACTGGCAATAGCGCTGGTACATTTTCAACAGGTCGCCGGCGAACAGCGCCGCCTCGTCGCCACCGGTGCCGGCGCGAATTTCAAGGATGGCAGAGGAATTGTCGGCGGTGTCTTTGGGCAGGAGCTGAAGCTTGAGGGCGTGTTCAAGCTTTTCCAGCGTGACTTTCAGTTCCGCCCTCTCCTCTTCCGCCAGCGAGCGCATCTCGGAATCCGTGGACGGATCGTTGAACAGAGCGTCGGCATCCTCGAACTGCCGCTGGGCCCCGCGGTAGGCGGTGGTGGCTTCCACCACCGGCGCCAGTTCGGCGTGTTCCTTCGACAGCTTGACGAAGGCGGGACCGGCGAGACCCGACGACAGCTCCGCCTCCACGGCGTGGAAACGGTCGAGCAGACGTTCGAGCTTGTTGGTCGGGATCATCAGAGGTGGCAGATACCACGACAGGGCGGCGCACGGAAACCCCGTCCCCGGCGAAATCGCTGTGCTAGGCGTTCCTGCGCTAACCCTGGCGCTTCCGGTTCACCCACGGACTCGCCGCGGCGAGCTTGAGGCGGAATTCTTTGCGACCGTAATCAATCGACACGGTCTGGAATTCGCGCAGGAAGTTAAGGCCGATCAACAACGCCGGTTGGTCGGCAAGGTCCCAGATCTTGAAGATATCGAGATCAGCGATCCCGATTTCGCAGCCCGAAAATTCGAGATTGCCGAGCAGGATGGTCGACACCTTCACCACTTTGCCGGTGCGCGAGCCACCGGTGATCCCGGTCAGCTCAATGTCGCGATCACCGGCATAACCGGGACCGATCCGCATTAACGCCTGGCGCAGCGCCTCATTGCCGACCGAAACCTCGGCCCCGGTGTCGAGGAATGCGGTTGTCACCACGCTGTCGACCCGGCAGGCGAAGGACCGCAAATGGCCGTCGTCGCCGGGCGCGGCAATTAGCGACTCGGTGCTCGTGTGATCGACCCACTCGGCCGGCAGACAATCAGAGACGCGCAGCGTCCGCTTTTTGAAATCGAAGATCACGCGATGCTTGCCGATGGCGTCGAGGCCGAGGAACCCGTCAGCCTTGAGCAGCGCGCGCGGCAGCACCGGCATCTGGAGATTGTCGCGCACCACGGCCCCGAAACGAAGCTCGTCCACCGGCACGCTGGGCGCCGATACCGCGCGGATGATGCCCTGTACCGTCACCGAATGGCCGACCGGCAGACGCAGCGCCTTAGCCACATCATCCGAAATCACGCTGTGGTCGGCGCCGGTATCGACGACAAAATGGAACGGCCCCTTACCGTTGATGCGCACGGCTGTGGTGAGCTGGCGATCCTTGATCTTGACCTGGGCCGGAAGCGGTTCGAACCCGTTTTGGTTTTCGGCGAAGGCGGCCTTGGCGAATGCGAGCGAAGCAAGTCCGCACCCGATCAAATGCCGGCGCGGCAATGCGATCCTGGACTGCATGTGTTTCCCCCAAGGGGCACCTCTCATGCGGCGGAGATGCCTCAGTTCACACTAGCAGAAACAGGATGTCTCTACAGTTCATTTCTGCGCGAGGAGGACGGTCAGGACAGGTGGTCAGTCGGTGGGATCGTTGCGCGCGGCTTCGATTTCGGCCGCTTTCTTTTCCACCAGCTCAACGACGTGCTCGATCAGATCTGGATTCTGAATACGGTAGACCGGCTTGCCGTTGAGATAGATCTGGCCGTGGCCCTTGCCGGCACCACCGCCGGTGAAGCCGATATCGGTGCCGAGCGCCTCGCCCGGGCCGTTGACGACGCAGCCGATGATCGACAGCGACATCGGCGTGGTGATGTGTTTGAGGCGGTCTTCCAGCGTCTTGACGGTGTTGATCACGTCGAAGCCCTGACGGGCGCAAGACGGGCACGAGATGATGTTCACACCGCGCGAGCGCAGACCCAGCGACTTCAGGATATCGAAGCCGACGCGCACCTCCTCCACCGGATCAGCCGACAGTGAGACGCGGATGGTATCGCCGATGCCGCCCCACAAGAGGTTGCCCATACCGATCGCCGACTTCACCGTGCCGGAGATGAGGCCGCCAGCTTCGGTGATGCCGAGATGCAAGGGGCAATCGATCGCTTCGGCCAGGGCGCGATAAGATGCGACGGCCAGGAAAGCGTCGGACGCCTTCACCGAAATCTTGTATTCGCGAAAATTGTTGTCGTCGAGGATGCGGGCATGGCTGAGGGCACTCTCAACCATCGCTTCAGGGCACGGCTCGCCGTACTTTTCCATCAGCTCTTTTTCGAGCGAGCCGGCATTGACGCCGATGCGTATCGCGCAGCCGTGATCTTTCGCAGCCTTCACCACCTCGCGAACGCGATCGGCCGAGCCGATGTTGCCGGGGTTGATGCGCAGACACGCCGCGCCCGCTTCCGCCGCTTCGATGGCGCGCTTGTAGTGAAAGTGGATGTCGGCCACGACCGGAATCGTAGAAGCCTTGCAGATCGCCTTCATCGCCGCGGTGGCGTCTTCGTCAGGGCACGAGACGCGCACGATGTCGGCGCCCGCCTCTTCGATGGCACGAATTTGGTCGATGGTCGCCTTGGCATCGGCCGTGACCGTATTGGTCATGGTCTGTACACTGATCGGAGCATCGCCGCCGATGGCAACCGGCCCGACATGAATCTGCCGGCTCTGACGCCGATGGATTTCGCGATAGGTGCGGACGCTCATGGCAACCCTTTAGCCTGTAAGGTTTTGTCTTGTCACGCTTCTTAGCCGAAAACTGATACCAACTTTTCGGCAAGCGCGCTACCGGCCGTGGTTACCACCATTGCGATCCATAATCGACTGCGGATCGAGCGAAATTTCTTCCGCCGTTTCCTGGGACTTGCCGGCTATGCCCAGCACAGCGCCGTCGAGTTCGACCTGCACTGCCCCTGCATTCGATGTGGTTAATGTGAGGCCCACTATGTTGGGCACGCGATAGCTGTCGCCGGGCTTCAACATGCGGTTCTGGTAGATTCGGCCACCTTGGCCTTGCACCAGAATGCGCGTGGCGTCGCGGGCCCGCAGAACAACGCGAACCGGCTTACCGACGTCGCCATAGACTTGACCTTGCGGCGGTGGCGCGGCGACAACGGGTTGTTCGGGAACGTCGGCTGTCTGCTGCCCGCCGGGCTTCGCCGCATTCGGCTGCCCCGGAACGGCAGCGTCCGGAGTTGCGTTGGGGTCAGTCTGTCCCGCCAGAACAGCGGCCGCAGATTGCGCCAGGGCCGGTGCCGGCGTTTCGACGGGTTTCACGATCGGCTTGTACGCGAGGGAATGCTTGACCATCGTCGGCGCCGGCTCGACCGTCTTATCGTTGAGCATGCGGTCGGCGGACGCGGCAAGTTGATAAGCGCCGTAGAGCACGAGCAGCACGACGATGCCGGCCATGATCTTCCAGCCCTGCGGCATGCGATGTTCGTCGTCGTCGATCACCGTAATCGGCGTCAGCGCCGGATCGGCGCGGCCAGCGATCTCGGCCTTGAAGCGTTCGACGCATTGCACGGCATCGAGCCCAAGATAATCCGCATACGAACGAATGAACCCAACCGCATAGGTGCGGCCCGGCAACGCTTCGATGCGATCCTCTTCGAGGGCTTCGAGATGATCTTTCCGAATTTTGAGTACGCGCGACACTGCCGCCAGATCATCCCCACGCCTGAGTCGTGCGGTGCGCAGATCCTGGCCTACCGTATCGAGCGGCGCGTCCACATCGTCAGAGATTTCGCGCAAGTGGATGCGCCTGCGCTCGAGAGCACCGTCATCATCCAAGGTAAGTCGCGTAACTTTGGTCATGAAGTGAAAAGCACCCGCTCTGCGCCGCCATCAATGCGCGCAACAGTGACTATCTTGTTGCTTCGATTAGTAACTTATATTGTGCAGTCAAGCCACGGAAATATAGGTTTTTGTGGTTAGTTCCAGTACGCCCCAAACGTGATCGCGTTGCCGTGCCTTAAGCGGCACGTCGCTGCTGACAAAAATTGCGGCCCTGAGCGAGCGCAACATTCGTGACCCATTCCAGTTCGCACCGCAGTGTCATCCACGGGCGTGCGGGTTCCTTATTTCAGAATAACGCCGTGTTCGGCCGCGAAACCGATCAGCCGGGCACGCAAGGAATGGTCGGCCCGGTCGCACAACTTTCCGACGTATTGGGTAATCTCGCTGCAGTTGAGGCTCCGGATCATCATCTTGACCGGCCCAACGTTGCCAGGAGACATCGACAGAGAACGAATACCCAATCCGATCAATGTCATAGCATCGAGAGCCCGGCCCGCCATCTCGCCGCAGAGCGACAGATCCCCGCCGGTTTCCTTGGCGCTTTCGACAATTTGGCGGATCAGCGTCAGCGTGGCCGGGTTCAGCGCGTCGTAGCGGCGCGACACTCGCGGATTGGTACGATCGGCAGCAAAAGCAAACGACAACAAATCGTTGGAGCCGATTGATACAAAATCGGCGCTGCGCATGAGCTGTGGCAACATGAACGCGAGCGAGGGCACTTCCAACATGGCGCCGACCAGAACTTGACGCGGCTGGCGCTGGCCTAAGAGGCGCGCGCGTTCGATTTCGCGATCAACCAGCGCGCGCGCAGCATTGAATTCGGCAACCGAGCTGATCATCGGCAACAAGATGCGCAGCACTCTGCCTGCTGCTGCGGCAATAAGCGCACGGACCTGGTAACGGAGCAAAGCCGGACGGTCGAGGGCAATGCGGATCGCTCGCCACCCCATGGCCGGGTTTTCCTCCCGTTCCCAGCGAGCGTAAGGCAAGACCTTGTCGCCGCCGAGGTCGAGGGTGCGGAATACCACCGGCTTATCGCCCGCCGTATCCAACACCTCACGGTAGAAATCTATCTGGTGCGACAATTTCGGCATATTATCGCCGATCATGAATTGGATCTCGGTCCGGAACAGACCGATGCCGTCAGCGCCCGATTCTGCTAGGTGCGGCATATCGAGCAACAGGCCGGCATTCATCATCAGCTTGATGCGGATGCCGTCCTTGGTTTCCGCCGGCAACTCGCGAATGGTGGCGAACTGGGCGACGCGATGTTCGCGCAAGGTCCGTTTGGCAACGAACGCGTGGACGATCTCTTCGCCCGGCCGCAGGTGTACTTCGCCGCTCTCACCGTCGACCACCATCATGTCGGCGCCACGCGCCGCATCGGTGATACCCTTGCAGTCGCTGACCATCGGCAGACCCATGGCCCGCGCGACGATCGCCACATGCGAGGTGGACGCTGCCTCTTCCAGCACCAACCCGACCAGACGGTCGCGGCGATAATCGAGCAATTCGGCCGGCCCCATGCCGCGCGCAACGAGGACGGAATCGTACGGCAGATCTTGACCCCGGCGACCAATCTCGCCGACCAGATGGCGCAAAAGCCGCCGCGCCAGATCATCGAGATCGTGCGCCCGCTCACGCAGTAGCGGGTCATTCATCTTCGCGACACGCATGCGGGTTTCATCCTGCACGCGTTCGACCGCTGCTTCCGCGGTGAGCCCGCCGTTGATGGCATCGCGCATCTTCTGGCGCCAGCCGGCATCGTGGGCAAACAGGCGATAGGTCTCGATCACCTCGCGGCTCTCGCCGGTGAGGTCGAGTTCGCCGGAATCCAGCATGTGATCGACGGATTCGCGCAGCTTGCCGATCGCCTCTTCAAGACGCGCCAGCTCCACCGCCGGATCGTCGGCAATCATGCGCTCGACTTTGACGCGCGGCTCATGCAGCACGACATGACCGACGGCGACGCCGTCCGAGAGGCCTTCGCCGCTGAACTTGCGCGGCCGGTCGGGTGCCAACTCGGGCTCGTCAAGTTCAGTGACGTTGAACAGCACGCCCTGCGCCACCACCTCGGCCAGCACCATGGCGACGGTCTGCAGCGCTTCGACTTCCTCTTCGGCATAGGTGCGAGCGGCACGGTTTTGCACCGTCAACACACCGAACACCTGGCCGCCGCGCACGATCGGCACGCCGAGGAAGGAATGATACGGGTCTTCGCCGGTTTCCGGGCGATACGAGAATTTTGGATGGTTCGGCGCGTTGGAGAGATTGACCGGCTCGCCAGTGTCGGAGACGAGGCCGACCAGGCCTTCACCGGACCTCATACGGGTGTGATGCACGGCCGCCGGATTCAAGCCTTCGGTGGCGAACAGCTCCAAGGCCTTGCCGGCGCGACGCAGATAGATCGAGCAGACCTCGGCAACCATGTTGGCGGCGATGACCGTGACCAGCTTGTCGAGTCGCTGTTGCGCGCTCGTCGCCTCGGCCATGATCTCGCGCAACCGCCGCAGCAGCGTCCGTGGACCAGCGGCGGCAACGGGTGCCATGTCAATCGCCTCCCGTCATACGACGTCCAGCTCGTAAGCCGAGTGCAGCGACCGCACGGCGAGTTCGACGTATTCTTCGGGGATCAGCACGCTCACTTTGATCTCGGAGGTGGAGATCACCGAGATGTTGATGCCCTTTTCCGACAGCGTTTTGAACATCAACTGGGCCACGCCGGGATGGGTGCGCATGCCGATGCCGATGATCGAAATCTTCGCCAGCTTGGCGTCCGACGTGATCTCGCGATAGCCGATTGTCGGCGCGGCCTCTTCCACCGCCTTCATTGCGCGCGACAGTTCGGTGCGTGGGCAGGTGAAGGTTAAGTCGGTGCGCTTGCCGTCGTCGGAGATGTTCTGCACGATCATGTCGACATTGATGCCGGCATCGGCGAGTGGCCCGAAAATGGCAGCGGCGATGCCGGGGTGATCCGGAATCTTCATCAGCGAAATCTTGGCTTCTTCGCGCGAATAGGCGATGCCGGTGACCGGTTTCTTTTCCACGATGTCTTCCTCGTCGCACAGAAGCGTGCCGCCCGCGTCGGGATCGAACGTCGACAAAACCCGGACGGGCACGCGGTGTTGCATAGCGATTTCCACCGAGCGCGTCTGCAAAACTTTGGCGCCCAATGAAGCCATTTCGAGCATTTCCTCGAAAGCGATCTTTTCCATCCGCCGCGCCTTGTCGGTGATGCGCGGGTCGGTGGTGTAGACGCCGTCGACGTCGGTGTAGATGTCGCAAAGATCGGCCTTGATCGCGGCCGCGACCGCAACCGCGCTGGTATCAGACCCGCCGCGGCCGAGCGTCGAAATGCGCTCGCCTTCGGCGATGCCCTGGAAGCCAGCGACCACGGCGACGGTGCCGGATTCAAGGCAGGCGATCAGATTTTCCGGCGGCACATCTTCGATGCGGGCCGAGGCGTGCATGGCCGAGGTCTTCATCGGCATCTGCCAGCCGAGAAACGAGCGCGCCTTGACCCCGATGGCACCGAGCGCGATGGCAAGCAACCCGCTGGTCACCTGCTCGCCGGAAGCGACGACGGTGTCGTATTCCTTAGGGTCGTAATGCTTGTCGAGGTCGTTAATCAGCTTGACCAGTTTGTTGGTCTCGCCAGCCATGGCTGATACCACCACCGCAACCTGATTGCCGCGGTCGACCTCTTTCTTGACCAACTGGGCCACATTGCGGATGCGATCCAGGTCGGCCACCGAGGTCCCGCCGAATTTCATCGCAATCTTCGCCATGGCCCTGCCCGTTTCACGAACCGTTTGTTGCGTCATACATAACCGCCCGTTTCCCAGGGCTCAACCCGCGACTTCGCCTCCCCTGCGGCCAAGAGGTGCGATATAAGGTGCCCTATGACCAACCCAGCCCCCTCCGCTCCGTCCATTGACCCCGCCGAGGTCGAAAAATTCTCCGCCATGGCCGCCGAGTGGTGGGACCCGGCCGGAAAATTCGCACCGCTGCACAAATTCAACCCGGTTCGGCTGCAATTCTTGCGTGAAACGGCAGCAAAGCACTTCGGGCGGACGGGTTTGCGCCCCTTCGAGGGGCTGAACCTGCTCGATATCGGCTGTGGCGGCGGGCTGCTCGCAGAACCAATGGTCCGGCTGGGATTCGCCGTGACCGGGGCCGACGCCTCGGAGAAGAACATCAAAACCGCGATGACCCACGCCGCTGCGTCGGGGCTTGGCATCGATTATCGGGTGACGACAGCCGAATCCCTCGCTGATTCGGGGGCCGAGCCAGGGCTGACTTTCGACGTGGTGCTCAATATGGAAGTTGTCGAGCATGTCGCCGACCTGCCCGGCTACCTGAACGCCTGCGGCAAGCTGGTGAAGCCCGGCGGGCTGATGTTCGTGGCGACGCTGAACAAAACACTGAAATCGCTGGCGCTGGCCAAGATCGGCGTCGAATACGTGCTGCGCTGGCTGCCGCCCGGCACCCACGATTGGAACCGCTTCGTCGAGCCCGCGCGGTTGACGGGGTTGCTGCAGGACGCCGGTCTGGCGGTAACCAAAACCCAAGGCCTGAGCTTCGACCCGCTGAGCTGGTCTTGGGACCTGTCGGGGGATACCGGCGTGAACTACATGGTGGTGGCGGGGAAGGCCCTCTCATTCTAACCCTCACCTCCGAAGCGGGGGCGAGGGGATATTTAGTGCTGGTACGGCTGATCCGTATACAGTTTCTTCGAGTACAGCGCATGCGGAATGCAGAAGGTCTGCGGGTGCGACGTGATGCTAACGGGCACCATGATCGAAGCGGTATCGCCGCCGAGTTTGGTGCAGTCCGCGCCCGGTTCCACGGTGTAGTGGATGATGCGCACGGTGTTTTTCGGGCAGACGCCGCTGCAGCGCACGTCAACGATGACCGACGTGCCTTTGTGAATCCCCAGCATGCGATCGGCCGGAGCATCCTTGACGTTCATCACAGCGCTGGCGCGGGCGACGAGGCCGGCATCGGCGATCGGATCAGCCGCACCGTGAGCGGCCATAGCTACGGCGGCCATGACCACGCATGCCGAAATGATACGCATCATCAGTTCACCTCCTCTTCGAAGTCCGGCGGCAGGGCGGCGATATCGACGCCTTCCTCGATCAACTCTTTGGCTTCCTCGACACTGGCTTCGCCATAGATGTGGCGTTCTTCGGCTTCGCCATAGTGGATTTTGCGTGCTTCTTCGGGGAATGCCTTGCCGACGTAATCGGCATTTTCTTTGACGTACTTCTTCATGCCGGCCACGAACTGGCGCAGTTTCTTGCGGTCCGCAGCGGCGAACACGGTCTTCTTGGTACCGGAGAGCGATGGCGCCATCGGGGCTTTTCCGACCTCGGTCGAAGCGCATTCCGGGCACGCCACCAGACCCGCAGCGGCTTGATCCTCAAACGCGGCACCGGAAGCGAACCAGCCTTCGAACTCGTGGCTATTCGCGCACTTAAGGTTGTACACGATCACGGCATTACCCCGGAAAACAACCGCAAGACCCGGCACACGGCGGCGCTTCAGACGCGCCGGACATCGGACATCCGGCGGGAACCGATGTCGAACCTTTGGTTCCGGACACGGCTGGCGCCATCGGCGCTTTTTCGATTTTGGTCGAGCCACATTCCGGACACGCACACTCACCCGCCGCGATCTCACGGTCGAACGACGAACTCGAACCGAACCAGCCTTCGAACTCGTGGCCGTTGGCACATTTTACGCTGTAGACAATCACGCGCTAACCCTCTTCCAGCGAAGTTTCGGCCGAAACGGAAGCTTCCGCAAGATGGGTAGGATCGCGTAGGGCGAAGGCGCGATCATGACGAAGGCTGGGAATTTGCGCCCGCGCCGTAGCCGCTGCAGCCGGATCAATGTCGGCGAATATGACGCCGGGCACCTCGCCTGCTTCGGCGAGAATCTCGCCCCAAGGCGAGACAATCAGCGAATGACCGAAAGTTTCCCGCCCACCGGCATGGATGCCAGTCTGTGCCGGGGCGAGCACAAAAGCGCCGTTCTCGATTGCCCGCGCCCGCAACAGAACATGCCAATGCGCCTTGCCGGTGGTGGCGGTGAAGGCGGCGGGAACAGTGAGGAGAACGGCGCCTGCCTGCGCCAGGGTGCGATAAAGCTGCGGAAAGCGCAGGTCGTAACAGACCGTCAGTCCGATGCGGCCAAACGGCAGATCGGCGGTGACCGCTTCATGACCACCAGCGACGGTGTGGGATTCGCGATAGCGCTCGCCGTTGGCCAGATCGACATCGTAGAGGTGAATCTTATCGTAGCGCGCCGCAATGGCGCCATCCGGCGCGATCAGAAACGAGCGGTTGGCGGTCTTGCTGTCACTGATCTTGATGGCGAGCGATCCGATCAACAGCCAAATGCCCAGCTCCGCCGCCAAGGCGCGGAAAAGCGGCAGCGACGGATCGGCGTCTTCGGCAAAGGTCTTTCCCAGTTTGGCGCCGGCATCGGGCACCATCAAAGCGGTATTCTCGGGGGTGGCGATGAAGCTTGCGCCCTGCCCGTGCGCCGCACGGATCAGAGCGGACGCTGCGCGGACATTTGCGGCGACATCGTCGGAGGCGCAAAGCTGAACGCAAGCGGCGCGGATCATTCCTTCAGAAGCGGGTCGAGGCCGCCTTCCGCATCCAGCGCATGGAGGTCGTCGCAACCGCCGATGTGGCGCTCGCCGATGAATATCTGCGGCACCGTGCGCTTGCCGCCGGACTTCTCCAGCATCTCTTTACGGGCAGCGGCGTCCATGTAGACGTCAACTTCTTCGAAGGCGACGCCCTTCTTGGTCAGCAACGCCTTGGCGCGGGCGCAATAGGGGCAGATCGGGGTGGTGTAGATTCGAACATTGGCCATGATCCTCATCATATAGGATGAGATTAGGCGCGGACAACGCGGGCCAGGGCTAATACGTATACGGACGCCGCTCCGGCCCGTTTCAAAGCCCTGGCGCAAGCGCTGGCGGTGGCACCGGTGGTCAGGACGTCGTCGATCAGGAGCACGCGCTTGGCCTTCACCGCGGCCCGCGCCGGTTGGGGAACGCGAAACGCCCCAGCCACATTCTTCCGCCGCGCTGCGGCCGAGGGCATGGTGCCTTGGCTCGGCGTCGGCTTACGGCGCTCCAACACCAGCGGTTGCAACGGCACACCAGACAGCCGCGACAGGCCACGGGCGATCTCCGCCGACTGGTTGTAGCGGCGCTTCCACAGCCGCATGCGGTGCAACGGCACCGGCACGATCATATCGGTCTCGGCAAAGAGATCGCGGCCGGCGCGGTCGAGCCATTTGGCGAAGGCGGGAACCAGATCGAGGCGGTCGGCATGTTTGAGCGCCAGCACCGGCTTCTTGCTGGCATCGTCGTAGCGCAGGATGGCACGCGCGTGATCGAATTGCGGCGGATCGGCGATGCAAGCGCCGCACACCGTATCCGGACCAGCGTCAATTTCGAACGGCAGGCCGCACAGAGCACAAACCGGACCGTCGATGAACTGCATGTTGGTCCAGCAGGCCGGACAAAGGCTGTCGGGGTCAGCGACGGGCTCGCGGCAGAGAAGGCACAGCGGGGGAAAGAACAGGTCGACGAATCCTCGCCCTGCCCGCTGCAACACGCCCTGGAGCCCTGCGCTCATTCTGCTAGTTTAGCGCAATGGATCAATTTAACCCAACCGGCGGGCCGCCGCGGATTTTCGATGCTGAGGCACTGGCGCTACACCGGCAAAGAGCCGCGCGGCTGCCGGGTGAGCGGTTTTTGGTGCGCGAGGCGGTAGAGGGGGTTAAGGACCGCCTCGCTCCCGTAAACCGCAGCTTCGGGGCCGCGCTAGCCTTAGATGGGTATGCCTCCGCCACGCTTCAAGCTGCGCCAACGGCATGGCAGGTCGTAACTTTTGACAACAATGAGCAGTTGACCGTCGACGGCAGCTTCGACCTAGCGGTGAGCCTTCTGTCGCTGCACAGCTTGAACGATCTGCCGGGCGCATTGGTGCAGATCCGGCGCGCGTTGAAGCCGGATGGACTATTTCTCGCGGCTGTGTTCGGCGGCGCGACGTTAACCGAGCTGCGCGACAGCTTTGCGGCGGGCGAAGCGGCGACCATCGGTGGTGTATCCCCGCGCGTCGCACCGATGGCGGATGTGCGCGATCTCGGCAGTCTGTTGCAACGGGCCGGATTTGCCATGCCGGTCGCCGATCTCGAACGCACCACGGTACGCTACCGCGATTTTTTCACGCTGGTAGCGGATCTGCGCGCCATGGGCGAAACCAATGCGCTCGCCGGACGGCTGGGACGCCTCAGGCGCGACACGCTGGCGGCGGCGCTGGCGCATTACCAGGAACATTACGCCGATTCCGATGGGCGCCTCCGCGCGACGTTCGATATCATCTACCTGACCGGCTGGGCGCCGCACGAAAGTCAGCCCAAACCGCTGCGCCCCGGCAGCGCCAAGATGCGATTGGCGGATGCGCTGGGGGTGAAGGAACAGAAGCTGTAGAGCTATTCCCCAAAGAACGTCTTCACGGCCGGGTTTTCCGCCAACGCTTTGCGTTCGTCCGGAGTCGGCAGTTGCGGCTTGTCGCGGTCGACGTTGACCATGCAGAGAAAGCCGAGCGCCTCACCGGCATTGGCGCGAAACTGGTGCCAGGTCATCGGCTCGATGGTGACGAGATCGTTCTCGCCGATGCCGAACACTTGGCCGCCGATCATGCATTGGCCTTCCCCGCGCAGGGTCAGCACCGCGTGCACATGCTGGTGGCGTTCGAGGGTCGAATAGCCGCCCGCTTCGATTTCGAAGTAGCGCAGTTCGCTTTTCAACGCGGGATGACGGAACAAGACTTGGCGCGTGATTGCCTTGAATGGCGCGCTGCCTTCTTCCTTGTAGGCCAAGAGATCAGTGTCTTCCCAGTGGAACTCCGAAAAGCGGCGGATCGGTCCAGCCATCAATAGCTCCGTACGGCGTTGCAGAACGCCTCTGTCTCTTTGGTGATCTTGTCCTTGGCCGACAGCAAACTGCCGCCGATCAGCAGCATCACGTCGCGGCCGAAGAAATCGAGCAACTCGGGGACGCGTTTCAGCTCCATGCCGCCGGCGGGCACCGGCAGGCAGGGTTTCAGGCCCGGCGCATCTTCCAGGCACCAACCGGCGATGGCGCGGCAGAGTTCGGGGCTGTAACCGAAACGGCCGCCGTAATTGCAAAATACCGACGCATCGGAACCGAGCAACCGCATCAACTTGCCGAAGAAAAACCGCGGTGACATCGGCCCGCCCGCCATCGAGGGATGGGTCATAAACAGGAAATCGGGGTTTTCCTGCTTCAGCGCCTGGAAGGTGGAAAAGCCGCATAGCATCGGCGCAATCAAGACGCCATCGAGACCGACCGAACGGGCAAGCACAATCTGCTGGCGCATCTTGTCGGTGGTGCCGTTGAGACTCGGCAAATAACGGGTCGGGATGCCGGTCTTCTGACCTGCCTTGTGCACTGCTTCGGCGATCATCGGCACGCGGGCCGAGAACGGGCAATAGGCTTGATCGGAAAGACCGTGATCGTCCTTGATGTAATCGATGCCGCCCAGTGCGATGTCGTAAGCCAGCCGCGCCAGCGTGGCTGGCGGCGTGCCTTGCGGCTTGAGCGCAGTGGCGGACAGCGCTCCCTTGGCCCCCACCCGCGCGCGCACACCCGCAACGCCGAGGTTCGGTCCGCCGAACGCTTCCACAATGTCAGCCGGGAACTCAGCATCAATCAGCGACACGCCATCCTGCAACGACGTGTTGCCGAGGATCATGTTGATAAGCTGGCCGCCGTCGTAACCGGTGGTGATCGAGGCCAGACCGATGCGCACTTCGTAGTCACCGCCGCCGAGGTCCTTGATCTCTTCCACCCGGCCGATGATGTCATTAATGACGAACGGATCGTCGATCGGCGCGACCGGCATTTCCACACTCTGCTCGACGGAAATTCCGCGGGCACGGGCTTCGATGGTCGAAGGCTCAGCCTTGACGCGATAAACGGCTTGGATGCGCGTGCTCATGGTCCGCGAACTTAACGAGGGTGGTCCTTAGTGCAAGTGGAAAGACGGTTAGAAGTGGATGCTACTGAACAAACCCAGCACACTTTGGCCGATTTGAGTTA
>WSSedL1CaDRAFT_10000420_pt1 | contig 30056 bp, 27 predicted proteins | sample WetSurSL1Cattail_FD_9464 | JGI IMG/M metagenome (IMG submission 9464)
AAGTGACCGCGGCGCTGGCCGAAGCCAAGGCGGCCGGCCAACGCGCGGCGGCGGCCGATCCGGTGGTGATCGGCGGTCGCTACGGCCTGGCCTCCAAGGAATTCACTCCGGCAATGGTCAAGGCGGTTTACGACGAACTGAGCAAAACCAATCCGAAGCGGCACTTCACCGTCGGCATCACCGACGATGTGACCGGGCTGTCGCTTAAGGTGGACGAAAGCTTCCGTCTCGATCATCCGGGCGAACGCGGCGCGGTGTTCTTCGGCCTGGGTGCCGACGGCACCGTCGGGGCCAACAAGAACTCGATCAAGATCATTTCCGATCACACCGATCTCAGCGCTCAGGGCTATTTCGTCTACGATTCGAAGAAATCCGGAGCGGTGACGGTTTCGCATTTGCGCTTCAGCCCGACGCCGATCAAGACCGCCTGCCTGATCGACGAGGCGGGCTTTGTCGCCTGCCACCATTTCGTCTTTCTGGAACGCTACGACGTGCTGAAATATGCGGCGAAGGGCGGAACCTTCCTGCTCAATTCGCCGTACGGCGCCGATACGGTGTGGAGTAAACTGCCGCGCCCGGTTCAACAGGCGATCGTCGACAAGACGCTCAAGCTGTTTGTGATCGACGCCGGCAAGGTCGCCAAGGACGCCGGTATGGGCACCCGCATCAACACGGTGATGCAGACCTGCTTCTTCGCGCTGTCCGGGGTGCTGCCCAAGGACGAGGCGATCGGCTACATCAAGAAGGCGATCCAGAAGACCTACGGCCGCAAAAGCCAGAAGATCGTCGAAAAGAACTATGCCGCCGTCGATATGACGCTGGCGCATCTGTCGGAAGTGAAGATTCCGAGCGTCTTCGACGGGCCGGCGTTACTGCCCACGGTGCCCGAAAGCGCGCCCGATTTCGTCAAGCGGGTCACCGCGGTGATGATGGCGGGCAACGGCGATCTGCTGCCGGTTTCCGCCTTTCCGCCCGACGGCGCTTGGCCGGTCGGCACCACCAAGTATGAAAAGCGCAACATTGCCGACGAGATTCCGTCGTGGGATCCGTCGCAATGCATCGAGTGCAACAAATGCACGACGATTTGTCCCCACGCCGCGATTCGCGCCAAGGCGGCGCCGACGGCGGCGTTCAAGGATATGCCGGCGACATTGAAGACGCTGCCGTTCAAGGGCACCGAGGTAAAAGGCGATTACACCTATGCGCTGCAGGTTGCGCCCGAGGACTGCACCGGCTGCACCTTGTGCGTCAAAGCCTGCCCGCGGCCCGGCGCACTGAAGATGACGCCGAAAGCGGCGGTGCTGGAAACCGAGAAGGCGAATTACGAGGCCTTTCTGTCCTTGCCCGATCTCGAACGCGCCGACGTCCGCCTGACGCCGAAATCGACCCAGCTTTTGAAGCCGCTGATCGAATTCTCCGGCGCCTGCACCGGTTGCGGCGAGACACCTTATATAAAGACGCTGACTCAGTTGTTCGGCGACCGGCTGATGGTGGCGAACGCCACCGGCTGCTCGTCGATCTTCGGCGGCAACCTGCCGACCACGCCCTATACCACCGGGGCCGACGGACGCGGACCGGCCTGGGCCAACTCATTGTTCGAAGACAACGCCGAATTCGGTCTCGGCTTCCGCTTGGCGCTCGACCGCCACCGCGGCGAAGCGCAGGCTCTGCTCGGCGCGCTCGCCGGCGAGTTGCCGGAAGCGCTGGTTGCCAAGCTGTCGGAGAATACGCCAAGGACCGACGCCGCCATCAGGATCCGCCGCCAAGCGGTGGACGAGATGAAAAAGATTCTTTCAACGCGCAAGGACGTTCCTTCGATCCGCCTGTTCGAATTGGCCGATTATCTGGTCGATAAGCTGGTATGGATCATCGGCGGCGACGGCTGGGCCTACGACATCGGCTTCGGCGGTCTCGACCACGTGCTGGCGTCGGGCAAGAACGTCAACATTCTGGTGCTCGACTCCGAGGTCTATTCCAACACCGGCGGCCAGTCGTCCAAATCGACGCCCTTGGGCGCCACCGCCAAGTTCGCCAACACCGGCAAAACGCGCGCCAAAAAGGATTTGGCGGCGATGGCGATGGCCTATGGCGACGTCTATGTGGCGACGGTCTCGCAAGGGGCCAAGGACACCCAGACCATGGTGGCGCTGCAGGAAGCGGCGTCCTACGACGGCGTGTCGCTGATCATCGGCTATGCCCACTGCATCGCCCACGGCATCGAGATGGCCAACGGTCTGGAGCGCCAGAAGGCGGCGGTTGCGTCCGGTTATTGGCCGCTCTACCGCTACGATCCGCGCAAGCTGGCGGCCGGCGAAAAGCCGCTCGAACTCGACTCAGGGGATCCGTCGCTGCCGGTGGCCGACTTCATGGCGGCGGAAACCCGTTTCCGCCTCACCGCCAACCAGAACCCGGAGCATTACGCCGAACTGGTCAAGCTGGCGCAGGCCAATATCGAAAGTAAACTGGAGCGGCTGAAGCAGATGGCGCCGCCTCCCGAAGACTAACTGCATGCGCGCCGGCTTCGGTTTGGAGAAGAACGCCCTCTTCTTCCCGTAAAAACCGAATTCGGCGCGCTGTTTTTTCACGGTTCTTTCGTCCGCTGACGCCCCCGACCAAGATGCCGGTTTCTCGCCCATTGGGCGCGCCGGGCCGCATCGGCACATCGCCCCGAGCACATAAAGAAAGCCGCCGATCTTTCAATCTGCGGCCTTGATTTTATTGGAAGAATTGGTTGCGGGGATAGGATTTGAACCTATGACCTTCAGGTTATGAGCCTGACGAGCTACCGGACTGCTCCACCCCGCGACAGAACTTTGTCATTTTATTTCAAGTAGTTATCGTGTCGTTCTGCATCTTCCAAAACCGTCCCCAAAAAAATGGGTAAGAAAATGGGTAAGTAACGCGAAAACGCCTGCTCCTACTTATGTTTATCTCATTGCACTCAGCACACGGAGAGTCGAGAGATAAAATAATTGCTTTTATTATCAATGTGTTAGGTGTTTTTTAGGAGGTCGGCGGTCACGTCCGCTCGGCTATAAATCGAGGGAACCAATGTCGCGGTAGGCTCCCCATTCGTCGGTCGACAGGTTGGCACGTCCCGACCTCAAATCGCACCCACTTACCCAATGGGTAAGAATGGGTAAGTGCTTTAGCTGAACGACGGGGCAGATCGCCATTCAACCGTGCATCAAGCCTCGTACGCCCAATATCCAGCCCTCCGTCTGCGCCACGGTGCGCTCAGTTGGTGTTAGGTTTGGTTTCAAAAATTCCACGAGGTTGCCGTCGCGGTCGGCGCGTGAAATCCATGCAGCGATGCTGAAGGCATCATGCTGATCGCCAGTTCGTCCATCATTAGCAAACCCACGCGACCAAAGCGCCGGATAGACCTCGGCGATGGCAGAACGACCGATGGGTATATCCCAGCCGTCGAACGGCCAAAAATGGACACGGTTCCCGGGCTGTTGCCGGATGAAACGCAGCCAAGGAATGCCGGAATGGGTAGATTTTGCCACCGATCCCTGCACGTCGAAATGAAAGACGGATTTTGCGCCGCCAGCCCGTTCCTCGGTTAGCCGCCGCCATCGGGCGTTGCCCATGCGCGCCGCGCCATTGCCCAATACTCCCTCGCGAACGAAATCAACATAGGTGTGATCCTCGTCGGTCGGCCAATGAAGTTGGAAATCATCGAGGAACGACGGCCAGTCAGGCTTCAGTCCATGCACCTCGAAATAGCGCAGCGGAAACGAGAAACCGTGATCGATACCGACCAGCGTCGGAATATCCTCGGCCAACCGCTCGACCAGCCATTCGGCAACGCCGCGTCGGGTCCAATATTTTTTTGGCGATGGCGGAGGAGGAACTTCGACAGGCGTCACAAAGCCCTCGGCCAAGTAGACACGCAGGCCCTTCAGACTCGAAGTCGGCGTCTCCGCACCGGAATAGTCAATGCCGATATAGCGGGCGAAGACAATCATCGACGACCAACCATCCTTCGACATAACGTTTGCATGGTAGCTGCACAGATGATCATGGCCGATAGCGAAAAGTGTTGATCTTTAGACCCATCTATCTTTCGGATTCCATTTTAAGACGTTTTGAGCCCCACCGACAATTATCGGCTCCACAAAACGGCGCAGGTCGTTCAGGGTTTCAGCAAAGGATGGCGGCGCAAAAGTTGGTGTCGTGCGCCGTAGAAATGCGGTCCATCCGGCCTGCTTATCACTGCGCGCTGCGAACGCTGGAGTGAGAGCTACTAGCATCGAAGTGGGGAGCGCCGTTCCGCGCTGACGGAATGTGCTGGCTACGGCCTCCGATAGTGTCGCGCGGGAAAATTCAAAACTCTGAGATAATACCCAGATGTCGTAATGATCCTTGAGGCGGCTTGTACGGTCGCCAAATCGCGCCATGGCTTCAAGTTTTTCAGCAATAACGGTTTCCAGCGGATAGGCCCGGATGTGGGCGGACGGAAAGTCTTCAAGCAGTCGTGGATAATCGATGCTTTGCGGTTCAGGATAAACAACATCACCGAAGCCAATATCAATCTGAACCGCGATAATGGCGCTGCCTAGTTTGGCATTGAGCCGAACGCGCGCGCCTTGATACTCATCTTCTTCCCGCGTGGCTTCGACCAAAACGCCTTCGGCGTCGAATACAAGACCATCATCCTGCACAGGCTGACGGCATAGGTTTGCAAAGGTATCACGCAAACTGGCAATATCATTTGCGCCGAAGCCAAGAAGGTCGAGATCGCCTGTGGAACGGAACGGTTGCTTTGACCAGAGGGCGAAGAGCATCGCGCCTTTGAGAATAAATTGATTCTGCACTGGCGATTGCGACAGGCGATAGAGCAACCGTTCGATGGCATACCGAACCAAGAGGCGTTGCGAATCCTGCTTTTCGGCTCGCGCCTGATTGAGCAAACGTTGGCGGACCGAAGCCGCTATGTTCTTGATCTCGTCGGTCATGTGAGAGCCTCAAGGTACGGACGCATGACGTTTTGTACGCGGCAGAGTTCGGCAAAATGCCAAATCTCCGTCTGCGTCGCTTTGCGTTTGTTCAGGGAATCTTTGAGCGCCTCGATAGCTACGTCGAGCCCTACACGGCTGCGATACTTGAAGCAATCGGCAACGGTCTTGGCGGGGCTATAAACCGGCACCGAGACCCCTTCGATCTGAGTGGTGGTTTTCCCTTCCGTTAAGGCTTGGCCTGACGCGCGAACAATTTCCAGCTTGATCGGTGAATTCATCGGCGGGCGCGCTTTGTGATCGATGGCAATCCAAACCGCTTGCGGAAGCTGGGTCGTCAGATCGTGCAGACGCAGCGCCGACAGAAGGCAAACGACGGCATGGGGCGCGCGTCGCGCCACCTCTGCCAGATCGTGCGCGACATGAAAATCGCTGAATTCGGCAACCTGATAAAGCCCACGCCCCAGGCGCACAAGGCGGCCTTGCGCACAGAGCCGCCTGAGATAGATGGCCGGAATACCAGCGGCACGGAAATCACTTGCCCGCGCGACGCCCTGCTTACGCGCTATCTCAACGGCTCGATCCGCAACTGTATGAGCTTCAAACATAAGCTTATTGTTCCATATTGTCGGCAGTTAGTCAATAACTGCCGACAATACGGAACTTTATTCGTATATTCAATGCGTTATATGCTCGCCACTCCCCTAATTCCTCTCCAATCTTGGTAGGAACGAAGGTGCAATAGCTGCTTTGGCAACCATTACCTCACAGCAGGTTTGAATTATTTGGATCAATCGCAGACATCTAGCGTCCCGCGCACGAGCGCAGGATCGCCGAGCATAAGTGGTAGATACACACGGATCGATGTGAACACTGCGACGCCAATTTAAAAGTTGTGCGAGCCGGATTGCCGCACGTTGAGCTACTCGCGACTCAGCGCAACCCATAGTAGCATCTTGTTATGGCGGCAAAAACGAACAAACTCAGCATCTGCCTTATCAAATCTGAGTTCACGCGCTTCGATCAGATCGTCGTGCCCGATAGCCATGCCGTCGATCTTGCTAACATAGGAACCTTCTACGTAGAGGATTCACACCCCCGACCGCCGGATTGGCTAGGTAATTTCTTCGGCGAACTATTAACAGCGGCAGGATTGCGCTTGCTGACTTCCAGTGCGAAAGGCGCGCTTCTTGTCCAAGTCACGCAAGAACAAAAGCCATATATTTTTGCCGTGTTGTTTGGCTTTGGCCGTCACTTACTGAACGACGATGTGATCGAAGAGCGGTTCGGATTGAAGGTAGTTCTGAACTCGGTTGACCACCAAAGCATTCGCAGCATTGACAAAACAACGCTTGGCTCCGTGCCTAAACAGTCTCGCGAACAAATGAGCCGCGAGAGTGTTGTCGCTGATTTTGGAATCGATATCGAACAAGACTTAGTGAGTGCAGTAACTGGTCGATCTCGCGTCTCAGAGCTTGGAAAAACTATTTCCGGTCGTGATGCGTTGAGCGTCAACGTCAAAGTTGACGCTTCGAATATCAAGGACTTTCTGCTCATCTGCCTTCAACGCTATCTCAGCGATGAGTACAAGGCGAACTTCGGTTGGATTGACCAGATCAAACAGGTTCGAAACAGCGCGCTCACTCAGACGCTGGATAATCACATCGTCGATGCGCTAAATAATGGCCAATTCGACAATCTGTGGATGGCAACGCCCGAAATTGTTGATTGGATGGATGTCGGAGGCTTTCGCTATAGGCAAGCAAAAAGATCGCCATTGAAGACTGATCTTGATACCCACGAATTTCTACAAACGCTGCAAGATGAACCAGTAACTATCGATATTCTCAAGCAAACGCCAATCCATCTAATTTCGGCGACAACCGACGAGCCCGCCGACCATTGGAGTGCTTATAAGTGCGTTTGCGCCGAAGTCGATCACAACGGAATGGTTTATGTGCTCAACAATGGCAAATGGTACGAGGTGATCAACGACTTCGCGGCTATCGTAAAGCAAGATTTCACGACGCTTCCTGAATCCACTCTGGTACTTCCGGCATACACTCACGCTACCGAAGGTGCCTATAACGATCATCTGCCTGCTGTCGTGCCCGATTCATGCAGCATGGACCGGCAAATGATCTCCTACGGTGGCGGTCATAGCAGTATAGAATTCTGCGATCTTGCTACGCGTGATAAGAAACTTGTGCACATCAAGCGGTACGGCGGCTCCACTCAGCTCAGTCACCTATTTGCACAAGGTGTCGTTTCGGCTGAATTATTCCTTCAAGATGCGAATTTTAGAGTGGCACTGAATAGAAAGTTACCTGCCGGGTATAAGTTGCCGAACGCTCGCACACGTCCAGTTGCAGGCGAATACGAAATTGTATTTGGGATCATTAGCAAGTCCCATAACCCACTCGACATACCATTCTTCAGCAAGGTTGGTCTGCGGAATGCGCGACGGCGTTTAGAGGCCTATGGCTATCGCGTCACGAAGAAGAAGATTGCGCATCAGTAACCCGTCGTGCGTTGGCCCAACGGGTGTCGGTCGCCTAACCCTCTATTTTCCGTCAAGCCGTCGCGTTCCCTCGAAGAGGGTCTCAAGCGGCGTGTCAATCGGAACCCAGAACGGCTTATTGGTGCGCTTATACAGCTTGCACAGAGATACTATCTTCTCGCCCCCACCCAACCGAATGCGCTCCGGTTTTTCATATTCTGCCCATCCTTCATAGGCGGTCGAAGTGAAACCCGACGAGGAAATTAGAAGGCCTCCAGTAGCTGATTTTGATGCTGTCACACCTATCAACTTCTTCACGGCGCCCTTTCCTGGCTTATCCGTCGTCCAATGCTTCACTTCGACAAGATAAGTCTGCTTTTTGCCATTATCCCAGGCCGTGAGTTCCAAATCAAAGCCGCCGTCTTTTGCAGGGCGCGTCAGCTTCGATTCATATCCGATACCATCGAAGGCCTCGCGCAGGATTTTTTCGAGTTCGCGCCATTCAACATTCCAGAGCTCCTCCGGGTGCTCCGCTATTACCAAGGCAAGCTCGCGCATAGCAGTTGTTAGAATGAGATCGGTGCGGGAGAGCTGCACTGGGGGGGACACATTCTCGCTGGCAATCCAATTTCGCAGACTAACAGGATCAAGCAGGTCGAGTTTACCGACGCCCAGCGATTCCGCCTGTGCCTGTGCCTCACTCGTAAACCCCGAGCGCGAAACAATCATCATTCGATCGAAGCGCCCAATTGTATGCAGGTTCAGGGCGCGCATAACGGCAGAGGCGTCAACCAGTTGACGACCAGCCTTGACTTCGACGCCAACTGTCTGAGGTTTCCCCGCAATGGTGGTCCGATAGTAGCAATCGATTCCATCGTCGGACTCGACGAACCCGGATTCAACCACATCTTGCCCGCAGACACGAAAAACTTCCGCAATAAGGCGCTCGCCTTGTTGCGGGTTGTCCGGTCCTTCGCGCTCGAAATGCCGTAGCAAATCGGCGACGCGGGCAAATTCATCCTTCGTCATGCGTCCATGATTGCGCTGGTATCCTAATTCATAACATCCCGTGATCGCTGAAGCTCTGCCAAGCGAAGAGAGAATGCCTTCGAAATCGACTCTACGACGGCCGCAGGAAATGAGCTGGGTAATTCTTCCAGCGTGGACTTCATTGCAGCGGGCCCGCAGTTCAGAACATCGTCGATCACGGCCAGCGCCAGCTCATGGCCTAACCCTGCCTTTTCTGCGCTTTGGGCAAAGTGGCGCCCCGTGATCTTGTCAATGACGTAGTGGCGATTGTGGCCGACGGCCATAGCCAGCTTCACCTTGTTCCGGGCAATCTGTTTGGCGTCGATACTCGGTTGAGCAGAGAGGACATCATAAAGGGGCGTCAGACTGTACCCGCCGCCCGGGGCCAGTCTGATGCTGAAGTTTTTGGCGTGGCCGTCGGTTGCGGCCAAAAGCCAAAAAACAATATTTTCCTTCAAGAAGCGCTGCCGGTCTGCAAGAGCCTCATCGCTGCCGACAAGAAGACCCATGATTTGCTGAATACCGGGGCCACCTTCATTTTCGTATTTCGTTGTCCAAGGAACGGATAGTGCTTGGCAGCAATCTTCCTGTGGGATGCGCAGCAGCCTTCCGTCATGCGTGAAAAGGCGATCAAACCGCTCGACAACCAGAACCTTCTTATCGCCGAAAGTGGCTATCTCGACTTCCGCGCTCGGCAGCCCCATTGCCTTGGTCAGCCTTAAGCAGAAAAATTCGTTTTCGACGGAGTTCGATAGATCGAGTCCGTTCGGTAACTTCCCGATCTGCGGCTTTAGAATATGGGTCGTTGCGGTCGTGCCGTTTGGCTTCAGCCATTTCCCATCATGGCGCAAAAGGGCTGTTTTTTCTTGGGCGCCAGCGATGGAAATGCGGAACTCGTCGTCCTTCTCAAGGCCAAGAGGGGATTGAGAGAGGTTAGCGACGATATGGGCAATCTCCTCATTGTTGACCGGCGTGCCATCGATGACGCCTGCGGGGCCAGGAGTTACATCATCCGGTAAAAATTGCAGTGCGCCTACGCAATCGCGTCCAAGAGCAAACAGTAGACTAAAGGCATCCGTGCCTTCTGCCTCAACGCGCGAAGCGATTGTTTTCCGAATAAGAGCATTATCAGGAAGCAGATTATCGAAGACGGCAGCGACAGGCGCACCAATGTAGCGATCTTCGCGAAGTGGCAAAGAAAGCGAAACCGGTAAGGTGTGCTCCCATGCGAGCCAGCTTGGGTCGTAGAGAAAATCGATGGCGCCAGACGCTTCACGATTGAGCTGTCCGACAAGACGACTGTTGAGAAAAACGTTCAGCCGCCCGGATTTGCGACGGCGCGCCATCAAAAGATATCCCCTAGCTTAACACCCTCACCTTTGGATCGGGGGCGCACGGCGAGTTCGAGGTCAAGCGCGGAAAGGACGGCAAACAGCGTTTCAAGCGCACCGCTGCCTTCGACCTCCAAATTGGAAATAGTCGCTTGGCGTTTGCCGATCTTGTTACTCAAGTCGGCTTGCGTCAGACCATTCTTCTTGCGGTAACGGCGAAGCTCTGTGCCGAGTTGTTTCGGCGTTCTGGAAGCAGAGTTCATGGGGACACCTCTGCCCATAATATACGCTTTTCCGCATAATTCGTCAATATACGAATTTCCGTATAAATCAAGCACATACGGAAAAGCGTATATAAGTTTCTGCGTTTGACCCCACTTTCGTCGATATGATCGATAGCTGCCCCTTTTATCGTAGTGAGGAAAGTCGCTCTCTCACGTGCTCGATGACGGCGTGTTATGATGCCTATAGGGCAATGCTCCGCATTTTGACGAGACGGATTGGTGCTCAAAACATTCTCGCTAGACGAGATATAATATTTCTCCTACAACCAAGTGATGACTGCATCGCGAAAGTGAGTGCGGTTCGCTGCGCGCTAGCGGCATGGGGGAACACATGGGAAGTAGCGGCTCGGGACAACTTACCGATTATCCTGGATCAGGCAGAGCAAAAGGAAATGGTTCGGGCGGCGGTAATCCTCCACAAAGTGATCGTTGCGAGCGTGCCTTCAGCACCCACTTGGAAGATGTTGAGCATTATACCTACTTCAAGAACCATAAATCGGCTCCGCCAATCGGCACTTCGCTCCATATCGCGTTGCAGAAGCGTCTTGTGGCACTGACCGATGGCGGCGAGGTTGTTGGAAGCCTTCCTACGCAGTTCAATTATTTGGCTGCCTGTTTGGAATCCGGTTATGGATATGTTGGAACAGTCCGCGATTCTAGCAGTGGCCCACCCACCGCAATCGTTGCAACAGATTTCGCTGCGGTTTCTCCGAAATGACAGGGCCACAGCCCTCCCTGCTATTGGTCGGCGAAATTTTCGTCGATGTAACCATTACACCGCCCAATGAAGAAAATAAGCTGAGACTCGGGGGAATTGTGCATGCAGCACGAGGTCTTTGGGCGCTTGGCATACCGTTTGCGACCGCAGTCGTGGTTCCTAGTTATCTGGAGCAGACAGCCAAGGACTATCTCGTCAAATTTGGCTGTGTCGAATATTCAGTTCTTGGCCAAATTGTTGGCGCTCCCAATGTCATTCTGATTTTTGATCCCACAGAAGTCGACGATCAACATTACGAAGATTTGCTCCGAGATGAAAAACGTGTCGAGCTATCGGCTGCTTGGGATTCTGCAACCATTGTTGATTACTCCGACGCGATTATCTTTCCAGGCAGATATGATTTAGCGGAAGTTTGCCGCAGGCTGCCAAAGTCGCTTCGGCTTCATATCGATGTGGCCTACGATGTCGACGATATAGCTAAAATTGCTGCGGTTCAGCAGGTAATCCGCTCCGTTTTTATATCGACATCCTCTCCGCTTTTTATGAAGACGAGCTCGTCCGGGATCGACGGACTCGCACATAACTTTGCGCTCCTCAAACCTGAGACATTGGTCTTAAAAGAGAACCGTGGCGGCAGCCGAGTCTACACCTTTGCGTCGGGCCATGTAGAGAACATTCCCGCGCAACTCGGGATTACGGTCAACTCCGTGGGCGTCGGCGATGTTTTTGATGCGACTTATGTCGCGCAACTTCACAAAGGATCGTCAGAAGCTGCATGGCGGGCTGCTCTTGCAAGTTCGGCCTATGCGCAAACAACTGAGCCGGACACCTTCGAGACTTATATTCAACGAGATTTAAAGCTATCAGCCACACAGATCAAAGATCTCGGTGGTACCTGTCTAGCCTGGGAAAGACGAAAGGATCTGAACATCTATCTAGCTGCTCCCGACTTTGCACGTAGCGACCGCAGGGCAATCGAAAGGGCTATATCAGCGCTCAAATATCATAATTTCAATGTACGACGTCCTGTCGTCGAAAATGGCGAATTGCCGTCGGACTCTGACGCTCTTGCGCTTTCTATCACTTATCGCAAAGACGTCGAACTCTTGAATGACTGCCACATGGTATTTGCAGTTCCTACCGGACGCGATCCGGGAACGCTTGTCGAGATTGGGCTTGCTATCGAACGTAATCTCCCGGTTGTTGTGTTTGATCCTGATGGGGAATGTGCCAATACAATGGTCATTGCTGGCAGTGGTTGTTATTCCCGCGACCTTGATGCCTGTTTGAATGCGACATTCGATTGCCTTAGCCGCGTGGAGTGAACCAATGAACCCGGCTCTATTGCTCGCGTCAGGAGGATTGGACTCTACAACCGTCGCCTATTGGTTGAGAGCGCAGCAGCAAGCGTTTATCCCCGTCTTTTTCGACTACGGTCAACATTGTGTCGACACCGAATGGACTACCCTTCAGAACGTCTTGCCCAAGGACATTGCCGAAAAGTCAGTTCGTATCGACATTTCTCAAGTTTTCAGCGGTTCACGTTCTCGCCTCATTGTCGAGCCGGACCTATGGAGCGAGGACGTAATTCCAAATGACCTGTACATCCCTTATCGAACGTTGCTGTTCTTTTCTGCTGCGGCAGCGATAGCTCAAACCCACGACATGACAGAGGTGTACAGTGGTTTTATCAACAGTAATCACGCCAAAGAAATAGATTGTTCGGCAGGTTTTCTGAACAATCTTGGCGCGCTGGCTGATAATATCGGGCCAGTGCGATTTCACATTCCTTTTCGCGACAAAAGTAAGGCGGAGGTCGCAAGGCTCGCACAACAGCTTTCGGTCCCGATTGGTCGTACGTTTTCATGCCAAGTCTTCAGCGATATTCCATGCGGAGCCTGTCCAAACTGCGTTGACAGACTTAATGCTCTCAAAGAGTTGGAGTTATCCTGATGCTTGACGACCTAAGATCGCAGACGCTTTGCCATCTCGAAATGGCACGACGCGTCGCTGACTACGCCTATGGTCGTGGCGCCTCAACTATAACTCCGGTAGCCCGATCCGTTCCCGATCACCTCGGAGCTGTCCTGGCGGATTCCATACTGCAGGCGGGTATGAACTATCGCTCTGTTGTAAAGACCCGCATCGAACGCATACTGTCGCTATTTCCTGAAGCCGCAACACTTGATGGAATCCTCCTCTTTGTGAAGGAGGGTGCGGTTGAACATTTTTTGCTTTGGAACCATGAAGAGAAGGTTGGAAGGTTTATACGCCTCGTCTATCTTCTTGAACGATCCGAGATTCTGAATACACATGATCTCTTCCGCTGGCTCCATACGGATGACTATCGAGACAGTCTTCTCTCTGTTTCCGGCATCGGCCCTAAAACCGTTGATTATTTATGCTGCTTAATGGGGATGGATTGTATAGCGATTGATAGGCATCTCAGAGTCTTTGCAAGAGATGCCGGTGTCGATACGGGCGACTATGATCAACTCAAACTGATTATTTCTTACGCCGCCGATCTACTCGATATTCCGAGGCGGGAATTTGACTCCTGGATTTGGAATGTGACATCGCAGAAAGCGAACGGTTCGGATCAGCTTCGATTGGTCTAGATAAAATTGAACAATTGATATTCCTGGTGGCAGGGGTGTTATCCTATTTTGCGGCACGCTGCCGAGTGTTCAGGATGATAGAAAGCGTCGAGTTTATAAGTTTTTCGACCGTAGCTTTTTATGTGTGCTGAAGCCCACACGGAGGCCGCAACCTTTGGCAGTTGTTCATCTCGTTGGTAAGGGCTATCCAGCTTTTTCCAGATCAAATCCCGGATAGGCGAAAGCCCCGGCGATACGCTCGCAGTCCTTTTCCGAGACGCCCTGTCCCCGCGCCACCTCGTACCAGGTGGTTTTGACACGTTCCCTCATGGCGGCGACGATGTCTTTCGCTTCGTTGTCGGAAAGCAGGAAACGCGCCGCCTGCGAAAGCAAGTTCTCAGCGTTGGCATACCGCCCTGCATCGCCACAGACGAGCGCCAAATCTCTATGCTCCAGGCTGATGTGGGCCATAGGCGTGAGGTCGTAAGCGGGTGAAAGCGTCCAATCCTGGTCTTTGGCAATGACGGCATGATTACGAGGATGATCATCGGTATTCGAGATCAGCGCATTGAAGCACATGCGCCGGAATAGCTCTGTCGCATCTTTCTTCGGCTGGGCGCTGATGCGGCGTAGTTCCTCTGCTAAAAGGATGTAGGACCACTTATCACGCGAACGATGCGAGTCCTCTGCTCGCAACAGTGTCAAACCGCTCAACATCCGGGCACGCACGTAACCGTTTGCGACCTTTTCACGGTCGAAGCGTTTGACGAGAAGCGTGTCACGCCCGCCAATCGTGGTGATCCTGCTCTCGGCGGTCGTTAGGCCGCATGCGCGCGCGAGAACGAGCATTGTGTGCTCGATGCGCGCATAGTTTCCCTTGTCATCGATGCGATTAAACTTCGCAATCCAAAGCCCGTCATCATCCTCGACGACAGCCTTCGGACGCGCGCCACCCATTGACGTGCCGACCAGGAGAAGCTCCTGCGCTTGTGCCTTGTCGGCTTCGGGAGGCAGTTCTTCATCCTTGACGATGGCGTCAGCTATCGCCTGCAACTTGGCAAGGTCGAGCGTCCGGTTGAATTCCCGCATCGGCGCTGGCGGTTTCTGGTTGAACCCGAAGCCCAAGGCACCTGCCCGGTCGTCCGGCGAATGCAGAAGATAATCGAGTTCTCCAAGCGGAGCCTGGCCGACGTGGCGCTCAATCACAAGCCGTCCCCAATAGTCCGGCCCTGCATCACGTAGCGCGCCGAAGATGCCGTTCAACGCAGTGGTTTCGTAGGTGCGGGAGGCGATTGGAAGTTCGATTGGATCGAGGGGGACTGCGTCGGGCCTTTCCAGGTAGGACCGGCCATAAACCAACCTTCCAATAGATACGCCACTGCGATTGGTGTTGAGCTCAAAGCGCGCCGCGGTGACCGGCGCGATTGCGCCGGGCAACGTGATGTAGACGAAACACTCCGTGGGCGACGGCTTAGAAATCATTGTCGAGCTTCCCCGGACGGCGTGCCCGTCCGCGTGTGAGCGAAAGTGTTGTTCCCTCCGCATCAGTAGACGGATCGGCAATCTCGCCGAACCGATCAATCATTCCATAGACCCAAAGCATCGCCGCATAGATGGCAATGCCGGTTGAGGGTTTGCCCTTCTCCGCATCAGCCACCACGAAGCGACCTGCTCCGATCTTTTGCGCCACTTCTTCAAGAGTCAGATTACGGCGGAGGCGGGCCGTTTTCAGGTCCGCTCCAAGCTTCTTCAGGGAGTGTTCAACCTGATAGGGAACCGCCTTCAATAGTGCATTCCTGGCCGCCATGTTGCCTCACGCATTCTTTAAGTGACTTATTGATGCCTTGAGACAACATATCACAGAATACAGAAAACATCAACAAATGTTGTCTCAAGGCATCATAAAGCCATATTGTGTTGTCTCAAGACATCATAAATGAAATTATCAAAACAACATCAATGAGTTACAGTGATAAACAGACACCCTCCTCGCCATGATCGATAGATGACTTTTCTATCGATCATAAAGTGGCGCTTTCTTGATCGATTGCACTAGGCTTCGGGCAAGAGGCCTTCTTTGAAGTGCGCTGACTCGATGAAGAGCGCGTACTTGTTGATGTGATGCCCCGCCGCGATGAGAAAACACAGTCAGAGGCACCGTTACAATTTCTGGGTGATACTTCGTAAGCACCTAGGAAATGTAACTGACGGGAAATGCCTGAAAGATAGTGCCGCTGACATGCCTCGAAGGCGATTTTTGCGGACTTAAGGCGGCTCCAAGGTAATTTTTCAGCCGATAAGGGCTGCCGAAGGTCATTTTTCTCAACTTAAGCCCGACATAGCGCCGCGAGACGCGAACTTTTTCATTGTAAGCGGCCAATTTTGCGAATTTCTTCCATTTAAGTCCTGCCGCTCCGGTCTGTGCACCGCAAAATGCTGATTTATTTGCGAAAACATACACAGATGCACCGTCGATCTGCATATCTTTAACATCGAATTGTTATCCTACATCTCATGAGGAATGGGGCGTCACATAGGGTTGTCGCTCTACCGCCACCTGCCGAAACGATTCTTTTATATGCGGCAGATGGCCTATCGATGCGGCAAGGACACCTAAGCCCGGCGGGCAGACCAAAAACGCCGAGACGGTCTTTGTGGGTTCCGCTTTTCCATCGCCTCGTCAAATCCCCCCGAGGCTTGAGAATGCTGCATTCCCTCGCCGAATCGGGAATGCGCGCCTGGGATTGCTCCACCGATATGCTTGATAGTCTCGATGGCGCATTCGAGAACATCACCTTCAAGGCTCTTTCCATCGCGGCCTTGGAGCGCCTTGCGGCGACGGCGAACGAGAAAATCAATCTGTCCGCTTCCGTACAAACTCCGCCGAAGCCAACAGCCGCACAAACAGACGTGACGCGAATAGCTCCGAACAACCGCGTCGGAAATGCGCCGCATCGCCGATCCACACAAACCACTAGCCAAGCGCCCACGCTTCATTCCTGAAGCCAGCCCGCTTGCGGCAGTAAATCGCGCATCTACCCTCTTATCATCACGCAAAACGCGTGTACGATTTTCTGCGCAAATCAGGCGGGAATATCGGCATGGCTGCCGATCCGAACGACAACGGGCCCACCAAAGACGATCCAGCCAAGAGCAAGGATCGCCCATCCCAGATTTGGCCCGAAAACCAAGGCCTGGTTGCCCAGCAGAGCGCCGCGAATGCGATGTTCAGGCGGAATTCAAAGATGCTGCAAGAACGGCAGGCGGGGACACGCGAGGAAGAAAGCGAAGATCGCGAAACACAAGGTGATGGCGACAGATCCGGTGAGCAAGGCAGTCCGCATCCGTTGGTTTTCGTGAAAGACGGCGAACTGAGCTACAAGCGCGAAACCGAAAAACAAAAACAAGAATCCGGCTCGAAGCCTGAGCGTGAGGAGGCTGAGCCTCAGCCGCAAGAACCCAATAGAAGACTGCTTTTCGTGAAGGACCGGAATCCCGACTTAAGCCGGGGGTGACGGCTCCCCGTTCGTTCGATGCCGTCGTTATTGATGTTGCGGGGGTATCGAAATGAACAGTGCGTTGCATTCGCGGGTCGCCCGCTTGGCGATCCTTGCCGTTTGCTTTGTCTTTATTGTCGCCGCCTCAATGCCGGAGGCCTGGGCGCAATTTGATGGCTCTCCCTATTATAGCCAACCATCCTCGGGCGAACTGTTTGCCACGCGCTTCATCATCATGCTGGTGGCGGCCCTGTTCGGCTTTCTGATTGGCGCTGCCTTCTGCCCGGCATTAAGAGCCTTTCGGCGTTATGCCGCATTGGGGCTCGTGGGCATTGCCGTTCTTTATGCTCTGTTCGGTAAAACCGTCGCGGCGGACGGATTGAGCTATATCGTAGCTATAGTGCTTTTCTTCGTTGCCTTGATGCTCGGTCTGCGCATCGGCGCCAGAGACGAAGAGGAGAACGACTCCGCTTCGCGCCCGACGAGCCTCGGCTCCGCCAAATGGGCGACGCTACCCTATCTCCGGGAGCATGGGGTCATCGGCAACGATGGCTTTCTCCTGGGTGAGTTCTCTTCCTACGGCCAAAGCCATCCCCTGCAATATAGGGGTGAGCGGCACCTTCTGACCGTTGCGCCGACGCGAAGCGGCAAAGGCGTCTCTTCGATCATCCCGAACCTTCTGACCTATACAGGCTCGGTGTTCGTGATCGATCCGAAGGGTGAGAACGCCCTCATCACCGCCAAACGGCGCGGTGAAGGCTCGGTCACCGAGAATATCCCTGGTCTCAAGCAGAACGTCCTTCTCCTCGATCCCTGGAACATTGCCGCCGACAAGCTCGGCATGAAAGCAGCCTCGTTCAATCCGCTCAATTGGATTAAGGCAGAAGACCCCGATGCTGCCGAAAACGCCTTTCTGCTAGCGGATGCCCTGGTTCTATCCGAGGCCAAGGACGAGGCCCGGTTCTGGGACGAAGAAGCCAAGGCCCTCTTGATGGGCATTATTCTCTATGTCGGGACAGCCGAAGAAGAAGCCGAACACCGGACTCTAGGCCGCGTGCGTGATCTTCTGACCCTGGACGATGACGGGTTCAAAGAAGTGCTGACCAAGATGTTTAATCACCCGCACCCGATTGTCCGTTCGACGGCGGCGCGGCAAGCGAGCAAAGACACAAAGCTCTTCAGTTCCGTCCTGGCAACGGCGCAGTCTCATACGCATTTTCTGGACAGCGGCCGTATCCGGCAAAGCCTGTCCCGCTCCGACTTTGCCTTCGAGGATTTGAAGACCAAGCCGACGAGCATCTATCTGATCCTGCCTGCCGACCGTCTTAAGACTTTCGACCGCTGGCTGCGCCTTCTTATTCAGCAAGCGATCACCGTGAATGCCCGTAACGTCGAACAGAAACCGGAAAAGCCGATCCTCTTCCTTCTCGACGAGATGCCGACTCTTGGCCGTCTTCCGGCCCTCGAACAGGCCTTTGGCCTTATGGCAGGCTTTGGGATGCAGCTCTGGGGCATCGTTCAAGACCTTTCGCAGCTTGCGAAAGTCTATGGAACCGACGGCTGGCAGACCTTCATCAGCAATTCTGGCGTCATCCAGTATTTCGGGAGCCGGGACAAGATGACGGCGGAATATTTCTCGTCCCTTTGCGGCGTCACCACGGTCGAGATACACAACTTCTCCTGGGCCGTCGGCAAAGCCGTCAGTTACGCTACCAGCTTCACCAGTGGTCCCGGCGGCGGCAGTTCATCCCAATCCAATACGGAAAGCTCAAGCCAGACAGAGTCGAACGGGACGAACGAAGCGCAGCGCCAATTGGCTTATCCTGACGAGCTGATGGTACTCAAAGGCAACCAGCAGATCGTGTTCGTCGAGAACCTCGATCCCATACCAAGTCGCAAAGTTCGGTGGTTCGAACACGGCGACACGAAATTGCTTGGGATCAATCTACACAGCACCAACCCAACACCACCAAAAATTGGGCGGAGATAGGAGCATAGCCAGTATCCTTTTCATTCGTCGCCCCTGACTCAACAGACTTAAGCAAGGAGGGGCGCTCGTTGGTCGTCAAGATGCCCCAACACCCATGTCGGGTTCCCGAAGTAATTTTTCCTTCACTTCGGACAGAATGGTTACGGGGACATCCAGGCCTTCGAGGTTAGCGAAATTATCTCGGACCCAGTCAATGCATTCGGCCTGACTCAGGCTGTCACTTGCTATCAATTCATATAGAGAAACAGCGCTCATGCGCGAGAGCCCTAGCTCCATAAGAGAGATCAATGTCCGTGTTGATAGGCCGAATTCCAGCATCAATCCGAAATCCATCTCCTCCGAAATCAATTCTTTCCGGCCGATCTCATCAAGGTGTAACGACAGCACATCCATATAGGCTGCTATATACTTTGGAGCACGGAATCGCGCGGTCTGTTCGACCAACTCCATAGTATCTCGGATAAGCCTCGGTAGGGGTACAGATTCTTCGCGCTTTTTATGATACCGAATGCGAGCAGAAATGATTGCGGCCAGCGACAACCCCCGCATCCACTCAATAGTGACAAGCGCATGAAGTGGCACAAGTCCGGCTGGCGAAAATGCCGGAAACATGTATGAGTTCACACGATACATAATCTTGATAAGCCTTGCGTAGGCGTCGTCGCTTTCAGGTGGTGCGGGAAGCAGCTCTTCGACTGGTTTGTCCCTCTTCGTGAAATAATCAAGCAATAGCTGCATGCTCGCAGCGCTTACACCTGGGTGTCTCGACGCAAGTGCTGCGGGAATTCGAATCTTCTTTGAAATCGTCTGTAAAGACGCGTTAAGTGCGGCAACTTCCACTACACCACGTCGCTTAGCAAAGGCCGCATTGGTAAGCGATCCATCGCGGAGAAATGTAGTAAGCAGGTAAGCCATGACCTGCTCATATTGAGGCCCTTTCAAGAGGTCAGCACTATCCGCAGATAGTCGTCGCTCTATAAACTCACATAGCTCACCAGTACGCTTCATTACGTCATCTGTTTCACGCTGGATTGGATATCGCGTCCTCTTCGGAACGCCGGTTGGCCACGCAACCACGTTAGCCGGGTCAATGCAGATAATATTTCCCTGAAATTCATCGCCCCATCTGCCCGCGCGTCCAGCGAGGTTCCAGAAGTCGTGAGCATTCATAGGCTTCCCACGACCTTTTCGCGGACCACGAAGCACGATAGTTCTGCAGGAGAGATTGACGCCCTCGATCAGAGTCGATGTGCAAACCAAGAACTTTATCTTACCGGCACGAAATAGCCGCTCGATTTCCGTCCTAATCAGTGTGGGCATATTTCCATAGTGAAACGCGACGCCCTGTTCGACCAGTGGAGCAAGTTGATATGATTCGTGCACACCTTTCTTAGCAAGTTGGGAAAGAGCCTTTAGTTCCAGATCAACGGCCTTCTTATCTACCTTCGGAATTAGTTGGCTGACTAAAAATGCTATTTCTTCTGCCTCGGATGCACCATTTGCGTAGATCAGAGTTCCACCCGCTTGTGAAATCGCAGCAGAGATGAATGCGAGCCGCTTTGTAAAGCCAGTTGGTCTATTAGGAAGTATAAGCTCACCCAGGAACTCGGTAGCATCACCATGCCGCAATTCTAATCGCCACTGCGTCGGCTTTCTTGGAACCTGCGACGCAAAGATAACGTTCTGCAAAACCGTAGGCGTATCGGAATCCACAGGAACCGTCGCTATGCCTGTCGGTGCATCTTCCAATAATAACGCCGGATTTTGTGTGGCGGGGCTAAGAAAAACCACTTTGCACTCCGGATTATGTCTAGTGATGCGCTCCTGAGCTTCTTGTAGGATGACACCTCTCAATCGGTCACCAACCTTGTGAGCCTCATCAACTACTAATAGCTGTACCTGAAATTCCTCGGATGCCACGTTTGCGAAAAGGTGCAATCGCTCTTGCGTGAATACAAAAATTATTTTTCTATTTGCGTTTAAGGCATCTGTCTGAAGACTTCGAAGAGGTAACGACGTTACTTCAATATCGAGTCCGTATCTTTTAGATAACTTCTTGAGGCTATCTTCGATCTCCGCGACCAATGCACGAGTAGGAGCAAGATAGACCGCAACCTTTGCGTCCCCAGCCTTAAGTTGGTCTAGCAACCAGCGCAATACGACATAGGTCTTTCCAGATGCTGTGGGAGCAGAGGCAGAAATCCACGCCGTCTTATTTTTGTTACTTGCTAACCAAAATTCTTGCTGAAATTTATTAGCGTCAATAAACTCGCCAGAGGATTCGATTAAAATCGTGTTGTCTACTTCGCGAAACATCGCGTCCATGCGGTTTGCAATACCTAGCCGTTGCAATAGCCCCGGTTTAATCATCGCTTTAGTTTCCGCTAGCTTAGTAGCCCTTCTGTTCGAAAGTTTTTCGAAAAGGATTGCCCCGGCATCGGCAGCGAGGTCTTCTTTTGAGAGAGACACCGCGCCCGTGGCGATGCGTAATGCCGCTTCCTCAAATCGCCTTTCGGTAGACCGAGCAAGCACGCAGCCACCAAGGAGTAGGCGCTCCCAGTTTATTGACTTCAATTGATCAACTAGGTCATCGGAAATCTTGATACCGCCTAGCTCGTTTAATACGGCTAGGCGCCCAAGGAGGGTTAAATCCGGCTCAAGCCCCTCCGTGAGTAGCCAATCCTGGAGCTCAGTCAATTTCATGCAAGACCTAGCGCCTTCTTGAACTCAGCTCTCAAATTTTCTGCAGAAGGAAGAGGGAGGCAGAAAAAGTGTATTTCAAACGGGTTCAAATTCTCCTTCTCAATGCGATTTCCTATCTGTTTGCACCATGCAGATATTGCAGCCTTACAGGCAGCGACGATTGTTGATTCTACGATCGCAGCATTTTCCTTGGGGTATACGTCGGAGTCGAAGCCCACCAACGCGATTCCACCGTATTTTACACGATTGGAAATTTGAGAAGTTCGATCAAAATACTTTCGAAGCGATGTTGTTAGTTTCTCATCGCCTAAATCCGCCTTGTCGCTTAGAAGCATCATGTCTCGCTCACGCTTAGAACCTTCCGCTTCTACTTCCGTCAAAAACGGTGCGAGGGAAGCAAGGCATGCCCTTATAGCCTTTATCGGTTCGTCGTAGAGTTTCGATTCTCCCCAAAAAAGATTAAGTACGCCGTTATTGTCCACGGTAGCATATACGCCATCGGCCCCGTGAAAATGGACTTGAGCAGAAGTCTTTAGGTCCATTTTGCAAAGTACTTGCGGAAATCCTAAAAACCTCTCCGCAAGAAGATAGAGCAATAACTCTCCACCTTCTCCGCTGTTATCGAGATCAGTAAATGTATTGCGCGCATTGCAGTGGAGCTGGCTCATAGCAGCGCCGCTCTTGTATTTTATATCCCGTGCCCGAGCTTGCTCTAGCTTAGACTTTGGCACCGCATAATCTACAAGCGCAGCCCTCATAAACTCCGCTAAGCGCGTAGGCTGCACCTTCCCGTTTCCGTCAACTGCTAAGCAGTGACAATGAACACGAACGAGCGCTCCCTCTATTTCGACGTCTCGCTGGACCAATGATAAATGCACAGAAAGTTCATCCGGATCGCCAGACAGAGCCGCGTCCATCTCATATTTGCTAAGCTCCGTCATTTTTTGCCCAGACAATTGAATCGTTCTAGAACGTAGGGAGGCCTGCAGCGATTTTTATAACACGATTCTAAATGAAACGGACAGACACAGTGTCTGGGCGATGAATGGGTACAAAAATGGGCGCTCTTCCTTTTCCATTTTTTCGCGCTGCTCAGAGCGGGATTTGTAGCAGTCACCCTCCAGCAATGTTTAAGCCACTGATTAATATAGCTCCAGCGCAGTGCCGATTATTGGAGTTTTCCCCAACGCACAGAAAACAGCACCTAATTACCGATACTCCGTATACAAATACATTACCTGGATCCGACTCTAACCAATTGATTGATAACGTATCTGCCGTGCCGCTTGTCTTCGGGCGCAGGGCTGCGCACCACCTTTCGCCTCGTACCTTCACCTCTCCCTGTCATCATCACGGCCCTTGTCTTTGACGAAGCGGAGCGGCTTGCCTGTGCGGCTCTTGTCGTCGGACTTTTCCTTGGCCACTTCAGCTTCCCGATCCTTGACGAAGGAGAGCTTGCGCTTCTGTGCTTGCTCTTCTTCGGTTCTGCCTTTTGTGATGTCGTCCCGTGATGCCTCGAACTCGCGGCGGAGCCCCTCGGAAGGTTTCGGGGTCTCGGTCGGTTCTTCGCGCTCGGCTGACTTGCGCCCTTTGGCATAAGCGGCAACGTCGGCGTAGGCCTCCCGGAAGTCGGACGCGCCGTTCCGTTTTGCTAAATCGAAGATGTCGCCATGCTTCATCGGATCGGTCGGATCGCGGAAGCTCCATTGCCCGTCGGTGGCGCGACGAACCTCCAGCTTCTCGGTTTTACCGTCCTTGTCTTCCCGTTCCAGCACGAACCGGTGCGGCTTACCGGACGGATGCGGCTTCACGGTATAGCCGTGAGCCGTTTTGGCGTATTCCGTCATGTCTATCCGGCGGAGCGCGTCGAGTTCCTCGCGCGGTATGCGCCCGGCATTTTGATGGTGATCATCACCGCCACCGCCACCACCACCACCACCACCACCACCACCACGGTGGTCATCACGGCCCTTGACCCTTTCCGGCACTTCGTCCCGTGTTGCCCAAGCAAGGCTGGCCTCGTCACGGAAGCGATTGGACATGCGCCGCGCCAGCGCCGTTTCATCCGGTGCCAGATCGCGCGAGACATAGAGCTCCACCTTGCTCTTGTGGCGCGTGAGACCGACATAGGCCGTGCGGGCATTCCAGGCGAAGATGTTGTCGTAAAGGGCATAAACGTCTGTCTGGGTTTTACCCTGACCGCGATAGACCGTTCCGGCATAGCCGAGGGCGTATTCCTTGAAGGTCTTGGTGTCGAACTCCAGCGCGCGGTCGGTGTCGGTTCGCGCCGTGATACGACTCCCGCGTATCTTTTCAATGGTCGCCAGAGAGCCGTTATAGATTCCCGCCTTGCGGTCGTTGCCGTGAAACTGGATGCGGTCGCCAGACCCGATGCTCATCTTGCCGCGTGCCGTCTCGACCTCAAGCTCGTCCTTCACCTCGCCACGCTTTACGCGAATGGCGCGGATTTCTTTGTTGAGCTGGTTCACCTCCGCGTTCGTTCCGGCATAGACGAAGCGGTTGATGTTGGGCCGGTCCCGGCTTTCCTGATCCCAATCCGACAAGAGCCGCGTCCGGCTCTCGTCGATGTGTTCCGACCAATGAACGTGGCCATGCTTGGCATAGGCGCTCAGCCCCTCGGCCATCCGCCCTTCAGAGAAGTCTTCTGAGGCAACACGCTGCCAATCGGTGTCTTGGCGGCGGACCTTGGCGATGACCACGCTGCCATAACGCTCCTTCAGCGCCGTGAACATGCCGCCGCGTTCGACGCTGGAGAGCTGCCGGTCGTCGCCTGCCAGAATGACCTTGGCGCCGCTGTCGGCGGCGCGGCGCATCATCCGAGCATAGGTGTTGGTGTCCAGCATCGCGGCTTCGTCCACGATCACCACCGTGCGCCGGTCCCATGTCGGCGCACGGTCGGTTCGGCCCTTTTCCTGATAGAACAGCTCGAGATGTACGGTGCTGCCGTGCCAAAAGCCGGAGCGGCGTAGCTCTTCGGCCGCGCCGTTGGTGGGCGCAAGGCCGATCACCCGCCAACCGGCCTTCTCGTGGGCTTCGCGAATGGCGGTGAGGCTGTGGCTTTTGCCGGTGCCAGCCAGGCCTTCGATCATCACGAACCCGTCCGTACCGGTGGCGCGGGCAAAGGCGGCAACCTGTTCGCCGTCGAGGGTGTATTTCTTGGCCACCTCAAGGCCTTCCACGGCCCGCCGCTTGGAGGCGATCCGCGCGGCGCTCTCCACGACGGTCTTTTCCTGAGCGCGGACTTCCTTGGTGGTATAGAGCCCCGCAAATTCGCCGGTAGCGCGTTCGTGCAACGCCACGACCTCCGGCCTAGTCAACACTTCGGCGCGTATAGCGGCCCGTTCTTGGGGCGTGGCGACATGTTTCTTGATGAGCCGCTCGATGTCTAGCTCGGTGAAGGTCGCCCGCCGCTGCATCAGCGTGTCGAGGATTTTGGTTGGACTGCGGGCTGCCGCCTCATTGGCCTCGCGGGTTGTCTCCGCCCTGGCCTCGGCCTCTTTCGGGCGTGCGCGCATACGCACCGGACCCTCATGCCGCTGGGCATAGGTGCCGACTTCATCCACCCGTATGTCGAGCCCCTCCCGCTCGAAATACCGATTCTGGTAATCGCGCCAAAGGACGCCCCACCGGTCGGCCTCCGTCACCGCCTTCTGCCCGCCTTTGAGGGTGCGAACCTCCGGGTCCAGGTCGCGGGCCTTGGCCGACGAGAACCGGTCGCCCTCAATCCGGCGGGTGGTAATCAGCAGGTGGGCGTGAACGTTCACCTCGCCCTTGTGCGGGGTATGAACGTCCAACTGCACGCCAAGCCCCTTGCTTACGAAATGCTCGGCAGCAAACTCTTCGGACATGGCAATCCAGTCCTGAAGGTCTAGCCCGGCGTCGGACGGCAAGGCCAAGAGCACCTCGCGGGCCTCCTGGGAATCCTTCCGTTTCTCCATCGCCTGGACTTCGTTCCAGAGAACGGTCACATCCCGAAACCGCTCGGAAGCGCCTTCCGGCAATAGAACGGCGTGGTGGAGGGGCGGCTCGCGGTGCGCAAAATAGAACCGTTCGCCGGTCCTTTGGCACTTCACATCGGCGCGCAAGTTATAGGCAGCGGAGCGGCAGGCATTCCCGCCGTCGCTCCGCTTGACATAGCGCAACCGGGCGAACTCGATAGCCATAACGAGAGAGAGTATAGCGCGAAAAACTTAAAAAGCACTTGCGTCGCATCGCGACGCATATTGCGTATGAACGCATGGCGCATAACGGTGGTGACTGTTAACGGCCAGAAAGGCAATTTGTGCTACAATGACAATGGGTTCGAAAAACTGAATGGGCTGATTGCAATAAGGGGGACAGATGCCAAAACTGACATTGGCCGAACGTCTCGAAAGAGCAGCGGCACGGAAGGCCAGAGCCGAACAGGAAGCGGCTCGTCTGAAGCTGATGCAGCGCAAAGAGCGGACGCGTCACCTGATCGAAGTCGGCGGTTTGGCCGTCAAGGCGGGTATCGACGAGTTACCTCCTGCCGCCCTCTATGACCGATTCCTCGCCATCGCCGCAGAGGCCTCCGACAAGAAAGCTGTGGCTAGTTGGGAGCGGGCTGGCTCGCGCCACTTCCAGGCCGAAGAAGACAACCGTGTGGTCGCCGTCGCCAAATTCCCCGGCAAGATCGAGCCAGAACTGACCGCCTCCCTCCGCTCGGTCGGCTTCCGCTGGAACCGCTACCTGAAGCAATGGGAGGGGAAGGTCGAATACGGCGAGGCTGAAAAGCTCGTCGTGGGGCAAGGCGGGAAGATTCGAACAATTTAGCTTGGCACTAATGGCAGTGTCACAAAGCGTATTTCTCAGTTGCCATCATCTGAAGTTGATGTCTTTGACCGATATTTGGACAGTCCAAACCCAATTATAGCGCCAACAAAGGGTGATAACGGAAGCAAAAGAGGCGCCGCAGCAGCGCACGCAGCGATTACACCGACCCCTGACCCCAAAGCGGCCCCTATTGAGGAGCTGACAGCGGTAGTTGCGACTTTTGAAGTACCAACATCCTCAGAATAGAGCGCATCATCATGTACTGCCGATACCACACCCACTTTTTGCTGAAGAGGTGTTGCAGTTATTTGTTCTCTAAGAAGAGCCACTTGCTTCCCAATGACATTCAACTGCCCTTCAACATCTTGATTAGTACGCGATGAATATAAATTCACCTCACTTACTTCACTTCTTAAGCCGCGTATTTCCTCATTGAGATTGCTAAGCATCACACTCTGCCGCCTAAGTGCATCTGCTGTTGCTTCCGCATCAGGAGGTACTGAGGACTTACCTTTTTCAGATTCAGACATTTCATTCTCGATCATAGGAGACCTGCCTGTTGTCTTAATCCGCAGACCAATATAATTGTCATTATAGTCAAGGAAATACCTACCAATGCAAATTGCCCTTCGCGAACACTTTTGCTTTGATTGTGTTTGATACAAAAACCAAAGCAAATTACAGACGCAATGATAACTGCAAGAAACGCCATCACCCAAATGAGACTAGCAGCCGACCAAAAATCCGTACCTGCCACGGCGGTAATTGTGCCTCTAGCCCTATCATCCGAAGATGCTTTGATGAGATCGCCCAATGCGCCAGATGAAATCGTTGTACAATAAAAAAACAACTGCCCGTCTTTAACAAATGATAAAGCATTTTTCATTGGAGTGCCGTCAATTGTCACCCACTCAAACAACATAACTGCGGGAACTGGCGCTAAGGGAATAAGCACATTAAAAAACATCCACCAAATCTCTTTAACCATTGATCTTGCTCAAGATAATTCAACTATTTAGTTGTATGCGCAAAAAAAACAAATTGCAAGAACGCGGCTCCGCCTTGCGGGCGGAGCCGCGTACCGATTAGCGGTTCCATACCAGGGAGTACCCGTTATCCATCTCGACCAAGCGGGCGAGGATCGCGGTGGGGAAACTGGGGTCGTCGAGCTTGACTGACAGGTACAGGTGCTTGTCTTTGCTCGTCGAAGACCAAGCGGCGCCGATCTCGACGTTTCCGGCGAAGATGCGGAAGTCCGGAGACTTGTCGCTGGTCTTCTCGACGGGGCGGAAGCTGGCCTTGGTCTTGAGCGTCAAAGTCGCGAGCGTGCCCTGATAGGTGTCGTCCTGCTTCGTGAATGTTCCGATGATAGCCATTGTGAAGTTCCTTTCGATGTTGTGAAGCCGCTCCATGCGGCCTCGATGGCGACCGTTACTGCGCCGAGGCTTTGCCGGAGTGCGGGCGTCTCGTGGGGAGGGGGATCACCCGGCTTGCAGCTAGCGCAGCGACGCGAAAGCCGGGGACACCCCACGAGCGGTCTTTAGACTTCACCCGCACCCGGTGGAGTGGCGCATAGGTTCGCCGTCAATCGAGGCTGCTTGGTTGATGCGGTTTCACCCGAAAGGAAGGATGGCCTCAGTCGGAACGCGAAGCTGGCAACTGAAGTGCAATTCCTCGCCGCGCCGATCAACATGGCTGGCCCGTCCAATGTCGAAGGCGACACAGGCACTTCCCTGTTCGTCTACCGGAACCGAGATCCACGCCGCCGATTTTTCGAACGAGCGACACCCGTGCCGTCGCAACCGTCAAGCGCCCCAGTTTCATCATCAGCCCGTCACCTCCGCTTAGCCGCTCCAACGGGTCTACTCCTGGCCAAAGAGCACCGCTGATCGGCTCATGGCTGCAAGCCCCGCAAGCGGGGCTCCTCCTCTGACGTTGCGGTCGCAAGCGATGCAGCCGCCTCCCGCGTCGCACATGGCCTCCCGCAGACCGCGTCAGGGTGCGGCCTGAAACAACGGAGGAAGACATGCGCGTTTTGATGATGAAGTTGCTGCTTCGCTTTTGCCGGTATCCGCTCCGGCTTCATTTTCGGCTGTCGCTCTCACTTTCGGATCGGCGTCTCGAACGGATCGTCCGGCCTCGAATGCCGTGGGTCATAGCCCGCGTTCGATGGTTTCTCGCCATCGGACGGGCGCCACCAAGCTGACCGCCGCGGCGCGCGGGCGGCTAAATTTCTGATGCTGGTGCCCCCAAATAAGGCATATCTTACGAATATTGCGTGGGATGCGGCGATGTAACCCTTGATTGTATTGCAAAGCTATAAACACTTTGGCCAAGCTACCCGGAGGAATAGATGCCGTTCAAAGTCCAAGACGAAGTACTCATCATCCCGTTTCCCGATACTGGTGAGGTCACAGCAGTCCTTCAAAACCAGTCGTATGAGTGTGTTCGTGACGCGACACAAATCGATAATCGCCGAGGCCTTCATCACGAGACCAGTTTGCGCCTTATACCTGCGACGGTTCGGCAAGAACGCGAAGGCTTTGTGCGCATCATCAAAGCGAAAGCGCGGAATGACATAGAGGTTCAACACCATGTGGTAAGGCATTATCACGGTGGGGTTGGTCGCTCTATGGGTGGACGTATTTGGGAGTAACCCTGGAGCCTTGCTATGAGCGGCGTCGGATTCAAGTTTTCAGAAGAAATTCGAAAAATTACGTATTGGATCTACTTCTATGGAGCACTAGGACTAACCATCCACGCCTATGGAATTTCTCCTGCCACGACAAATATTGGCGGTATACCCATCGCCAAAAATGTTGATTTTTCTGGCGTATTCTTCGTTGTGGTTTTGTATTTGTTGCTGTCGCTTTTTTTGAATGGGCGAGTTGAACGGAAGGCTTTTGAAAAGAGCGAATGCATCAGACTTGATGAAAAGACAAACGCAGTCACTTCGGCCAAAGACCTATTCGTACCGGGAAGTGAGGACCCCGAATTGCAGCGCATGAAAAATGAAATTGAGGCCGACCTGCAAAAGCTCAACGGACAGATTCGCTTTACTGGATGGGCACTTGTTTTCGTTGACTATTGGTTACCCATCTCATTTGGGGCGGTGGTCTGTGTGACATTGGCCCGACCCGCATTGAAGTTTTTCGTTGCGCTATTGCCACACCTGTGCAAAACGTAATCACTTCATACCACATAAGCTGATTCGTTTTTGAGGGAGAGGCTATGAGCAGGCGCGAGAGTTACACGTTTGTGGTCGATGGCGATGAAGTCGCGGCGAAACGCTGGAATAATCCCGATGGGTCAGTTGGTGGGTGGGTTGCAGCTACGGCCAAAATTGATTCCTCGGCCACCATCGAATTTGACGCCGTGGTTGAACCGAAAGCGGTCGTAGGCCCAAACGTTAGGGTAAAAAGTGGGACTGTGATCGGCTTCGATTGTCATCTGTAGTATGATCATAATTCACCTTAGCCAGTCTTGCCGTTCCCGAGTGCTATATCTGTTTAACAAAATCAGCTGCGCATTTTAGCTCGGAAAATGGCGGCCGCTTACGCGGCCTCCATTTCGCCGTCGCCCTCGGTGGCCTGCCGTTGCAGGCCGTGCAAGAATGCGACGGCGCGCT
>WSSedL1CaDRAFT_10000421_pt1 | contig 30049 bp, 38 predicted proteins | sample WetSurSL1Cattail_FD_9464 | JGI IMG/M metagenome (IMG submission 9464)
TACTTTTTTATACTGGTATTAACTACAAAATTGGCGAGGTACACGAAGGCACGGCCACCATGGATTGGATGGTTCAGGAGCAGGAAAGAGGCATTACCATTACCTCGGCCGCCACTACAACTTTTTGGACTTACAATAATAATGAATATAAAATAAATATTATTGATACTCCCGGACACGTTGATTTTACAGTTGAAGTTGAACGTTCACTTCGGGTACTTGATGGCGCTGTAGCCTTGTTTTGTGCTGTTGGCGGTGTTGAACCCCAAAGCGAAACAGTATGGCGTCAGGCTAACAAATACAATGTTCCACGATTGGCATTCATTAATAAAATGGACCGTTCTGGCGCAGATTTTTACAATGTTGTTGGTCAGATTAAAGAAAAGCTAGGCTCAAACCCTGTGCCTCTTCAAATTCCTATTGGAGCTGAGGAGAAATTTCAGGGTGTTATTGATTTGATCAATTTCAAATCAATAACCTGGATGGATAATGAAAAGCTGGGGTCAACATTTAGCCTTAGTGAAATACCTGCTGATCTTGTTGAAGAAGCTACCGAATGGCGCAATAAAATGATCGAAGCTATCGCAGAAACTGATGACGTACTTCTTCATAAGTTTTTTGAAGATCAGGACTCTATTACTCCTGAAGAACTCATGGAAGCTATTCGCAAAGCCACAATTAAAATGACTATTGTACCGGTATTGTGTGGTTCTGCATTTAAAAACAAAGGAGTACAGAGTCTGCTCGATGCTATCGCTGCTTACATGCCAAGTCCGCTTGACAAAGGTAACCTTGAAGGCATTAATCCGGATACCGAACAAACGGCTATTCGCAAACCTGATGATTCAGAGCCTATTACTGCTCTTGCATTCAAAATAGCCACCGACCCTTATGTAGGACGTTTGGCATTCCTCAGAATATATTCCGGCAGATTACAAGCTGGCTCTTATTTATACAATACCCGCACAGGAAAGAAAGAAAGAATATCACGTCTGTTCCAAATGCATGCTAATAAGCAAAACCCTATCGAAAGTTGTGGTGCTGGAGATATTTGCGCTGTAGTTGGAATAAAAGAATTACGTACCGGAGATACACTTTGCGATCCGGCACATCCTATCCTATTGGAAGCAATGACCTTCCCAACTCCTGTAATTGGAGTTGCAGTTGAACCTAAGACTCAGGCAGATGTTGATAAACTTGGAATGGCTTTGGGTAAACTTGCTGAAGAAGATCCAACCTTTCAGGTTAAAACTGATCAGGATAGTGGTCAAACCATTATCAGTGGTATGGGTGAACTTCACCTCGAAATCATTGTAGACCGTTTGAGACGTGAATTTAAAGTAGAATGTAACCAGGGAGCACCACAGGTTGCCTATAAAGAAGCTATTACCGGCACAGTTGTTCATCGCGAAGTATTTAAGAAACAAACTGGTGGTCGTGGTAAATTTGCTGATATTAGTGTCCGTGTGTCACCTGCTGATGAAGGTGTTATGGGGCTACAATTTGTCAACTCCGTAAAAGGTGGTAACGTACCTAAAGAATATATTCCTTCCGTTGAAAAAGGATTTAAAGAATCTCTACAAAATGGCGTATTAGCTGGATATCAGCTGGAAAGTCTGAAAGTGGAATTACTGGATGGTTCATCCCATGCAGTTGACTCTGATGCCCTTTCATTCGAAATATGTGCTAAACAAGCATTCCGCAAGGCATGCGCATTGGCCAAACCAATTTTGCTTGAACCTATTATGTCTGTTGAAGTGATAACTCCCGAAGAATATATGGGTGATGTTATTGGTGATTTCAACAAACGTCGTGGACAAGTTGAGAGTACTGATTCAAAACCAGGCGGAGCCCGGGCTATCAAAGCTAAGGTGCCTCTTTCTGAGCAATTTGGCTATGTAACCGTGTTGCGAACGATTACTTCAGGTAGGGCTACTTCATCAATGGAGTTCTCCAATTACGCCGCTGTTTCAGAAAACTTAGCCAAAGAAGTAATTGCCAAAGTAAAAGGAAAAGCAGAAGTTATATAACTATAACATATACAACAATGAGTCAGAAAATTAGGATTAAACTTAAATCGTACGATCACAATCTGGTGGACAAATCGGCAGAAAAGATAGTTAAGACTGTCAAGTCCACGGGCGCAGTGGTTAGTGGACCGATTCCGCTGCCTACCCACAAAAGGGTGTTTACGGTATTACGCTCACCCTTTGTTAACAAAAAATCAAGAGAGCAATTCCAGCTATCTTCATACAAAAGACTGATGGATATATACAGCTCCACTCCGAAAACCATTGATGCTCTAATGAAATTAGAGTTGCCCAGTGGTGTAGAAGTAGAAATTAAGGTTTGATAACTGAAAAAAAAGTAAAATTATGACCGGATTAATAGGGAAAAAAATTGGAATGACTTCAATTTTTTCCGATGACGGAAAAAATGTACCCGTCACAGTAATTCAAGCAGGTCCTTGCGTTGTTACACAGGTGAAAACCAGCGACAAAGATGGTTACAATGCAGTGCAATTAGCATTTGATGATAAAAGGGAAAAATCCTGTAATAAACCGCAATTAGGCCATTTTAAAAAGGCTAATGTTGCGCCGAAATGTAAAATTGTTGAAATTCCTTGCGACCCCAATCCAAACTACAAAGCAGGAGACGTAGTTACAGTGGAAACTTTCAAAAATGAAACATTTATCGATATCGTCGGAATCTCCAAAGGTAAAGGTTTTCAGGGCGTTGTTAAACGTCATGGATTTAGTGGAGTGGGTGGCCAAACACATGGTCAGCACAACAGACTCCGTGCTCCAGGTTCAATGGGTGCATCATCATTTCCTTCCAGAGTATTTCCTGGTCAACGCATGGCCGGACGTACAGGAGGAGATAAGGTAAAGATCCTAAACCTCCAGGTAATGAAGGTAGTCCCTGAAAGCAATCTTCTTTTAGTAAAAGGTTCTATTCCAGGACCAAAAGGTTCATACATAATTATTGAATTCTAATGGAAATAGCAGTAGTTAATAAAGAAGGCCAGGAAACAGGTCGAAAAGTGGTTCTCACAGATTCTATTTTTGGAGTCGAACCTAATGACCATGCAATTTATCTCGACGTAAAACAACATTTGGCCAACAAACGTCAGGGTACCCACAAATCAAAAGAACGTTGGGAAGTAGCCTATAGTACCCGTAAAATTAAGAGACAAAAAGGAACGGGAGGAGCTCGCGCAGGTAGTATAAAATCTCCTTTATTTGTAGGTGGAGGTCGTGTATTTGGTCCTCAACCGAGAGATTATAGTTTTAAACTCAACAAAAAAGTTAAACAATTAGCACGCATGTCTGCATTGGCATATAAAGCTAAGGACAACAGCATTGTAGTTGTTGAAGACTTCTCATTTGAAACTCCAAAAACCAAGGAATTTCTTCAGATTAATAAAAATTTAAAAATTAATGAGAAAAAATCACTCTACATTTTAACTGAACCAAATAAAACTATATATTTGTCATCTCGTAATTTAGCAGGGAAAAAGATCGTAGCGATCTCAGACTTAAACACTTACGATATCATGAACGCATCAGTTTTAGTGTTCATGGAGAGTACGATAGAGGCTTTGCAAAAGAAAGATTCATAAATAATAGTTTAATTATTAAAGAATGGTAACAGAAATTATATTCAGACCGATTGTAACTGAGAAGTTTACAGCTCTTGGGGAAAAACTTAACCGCTATGGATTCATAGTAGAAAAGCGGGCAAACAAACTTGAGATTAAAAATGCAGTTGAAGCTCTATATGGTGTAACTGTTGCCGCTGTAAATACGATGAGATACGCAGGAAAAGTAAAGTCTCGTAATACAAAAGGCGGAATAATTAATGGCCAAAAGATCGCTACTAAAAAAGCAATCATTACTCTGGCTGAAGGTGAAAAGATAGATTTCTATAGCAACATATAATTGTCATGGCAGTAAGAAAATTAAAACCTATAACACCAGGTCAACGACATAAAATCGTCAGCACATTTGACGAGATAACCGCATCGGTTCCTGAGAAATCCTTGCTCACATCATTGAAAAGCAGTGGTGGTCGCAATCATTCCGGAAAAATGACCATGAGATATATTGGTGGTGGGCACAAAAAGATGTTTAGGATCATCGATTTCATTAGAAATAAGGACGGTGTACCCGCAATAGTTAAAACGATTGAGTACGATCCCAACAGAACTGGACGCATTGCACTTGTATTATATGCCGACGGTGAAAAGCGATATATCTTAGCACCTACCGGGTTACAAGTTGGTCAAACGATCAAATCCGGGAAAGATGCATCACCAGAAATTGGTAACACATTATTCATGTCCGATATACCTCTGGGTACAATTATTCACAACATTGAATTACGCCCAGGACAGGGTGCATCATTAGCCAGAAGTGCCGGATCATCCGCACAGCTTCTTTCTAGGGAAGGTAATTACGCAATTATTAAATTACCCTCAGGAGAAACCCGCATGATCTTGATTACATGTAAAGCAACCATAGGATCAGTATCAAATGCAGACCATTTCATTGAAAAATCTGGTAAGGCTGGACGTAGCAGATGGTTTGGACGTCGTCCTCGTAACCGTGGTGTTGCAATGAACCCTGTCGATCATCCAATGGGTGGTGGCGAAGGCCGTGCCTCAGGTGGACATCCACGTTCACGCAATGGTAAGCCAGCTAAAGGTTACAAGACCAGGGCTAAAAAGAATGCTTCGAATAAGTATATTATTGAAAGACGTAAAAAATAACTGATATAATTAACAGAATATGAGTCGTTCGCTTAAAAAAGGACCGTTCATCGACCAAAATCTTGAGAAGAAGGTTCTCAACATGAACCAAAACAATAAAAAGTCGGTGGTAAAGACTTGGGCACGCCGTTCAATGATTTCACCAGATTTTGTTGGTCATACGATCGCTGTACATAATGGAACTAAATTTATCCCAGTCTATGTAACCGAAAACATGGTTGGCCATAAACTAGGAGAATTTGCCCCGACCCGCACTTTTAGAGGTCACTCAGGCAATCGCAAGGAAACAACAACTTCATAAAACCCGATAAAAATTTGCATATATGGGTGCTAGAAAAACAGAATTTGCCAATAGGCTTAAAGAAGAAAGAAAAAAGAAATATTTCGCGGTTCTCAGGAACTGCCCCTCGTCGCCTCGTAAGATGCGTTATGTTGTCGATATGATTCGAGGCATTGAGGTTAACAAAGCCCTTGATATTTTGAAATATTCAAACAAGGAAGCTGCTGCAAAAGTTGAAAAGCTACTGCTTTCGGCAATTGCAAACTGGCAGACTAAAAACGACGGCATACGAGTTGAAGACAGTAATCTTTTTGTAAAAGAGGTTTTTGTGGACGGTGGCAGAATGCTGAAACGTATGAAAACTGCTCCTCAGGGCAGAGCTTACAGGGTGCGCAAGAGATCAAATCATGTTACACTGGTATTAGACAGTATAAATAATAACACTCAAACAGACTAATTTGTAATGGGACAAAAAGTTAATCCAATATCAAACAGACTCGGAATCATCAAAGGATGGGATTCGAATTGGTACGGTGGAAAAAATTTTTCGAGTAAACTGGTTGAAGATACTAAGATTCGTGAATATCTCAATGCACGTTTAGCCAAAGCCAGTGTTTCTAAGATTATTATCGAACGAACACTTAAACTTATCACAGTTACGGTTAATACAGCTCGTCCCGGTATCATTATTGGTAAAGGCGGACAGGAAGTTGATAAGCTTAAAGAAGAATTAAAAAAAATTACCAAGAAAGAAGTTCAAATAAACATCTTCGAGGTAAAACGTCCCGAACTGGATGCTAACATAGTGGCTAACAATATCGCACGTCAGGTAGAAGGTAAGATATCATATCGCAGAGCTATTAAAATGGCAATTGCATCGACTATTCGAATGGGTGCTGAAGGTATTAAAGTTATTGTATCCGGACGCTTGGGTGGTGCTGAAATGGCCCGCTCAGAAATGTACAAAGAAGGTCGTATACCACTACACACATTCCGGGCTGATATCGACTATGCTTTAGGTGAAGCACTTACCAAAGTTGGTCAGATCGGTATCAAGGTATGGATATGTAACGGCGAAGTATACGGACGCAGAGATCTTGCTCCTAATATTGGTCTCATGGCTGCTAACAACAAACCTGGTCAAGGTAGTGGTGGTGGTGGCGACAGAAAAGGCCAGAACTTTAAAAAGAAAAGAAAATAATACTATTGGAATACAATTTTAACCTTAGTAAGAATGTTACAACCGAAGAAATCTAAATACAGAAGGCAGCAAAAAGGTAAAATGAAAGGCAATGCTCAACGTGGGCATGAGTTATCTTTCGGCTCTTTCGGAATTAAAGGCCTTGAAAACTGTTGGATTACAGGTCGTCAGATTGAAGCTGCTCGTCAGGCTGTTACACGCCACATGAAACGTGAAGGTCAAATCTGGATACGAATTTTCCCTGATAAACCTATCACAAAGAAGCCTGCTGAAGTTCGTATGGGTAAAGGTAAAGGTGCTCCCGAAGGATTCGTGGCTCCCATCACCCCTGGACGTATAATTATTGAAGCAGAAGGAGTTCCATTGGAAATTGCAAAAGAAGCATTACGCCTGGCAGCTCAAAAGCTTCCTATTAAAACAAAATTTATTGTAAGACGCGATTACTCTGAATAATATCTTGTAACAATGAAAAACGCAGAAATAAAAGAATTAACCTCAAAAGAAATTCAGGAACGAATTGACGCCGAAAAAGAAGCGTTGATTAGAATGAAACTGAATCATGTGGTGTCTCATTTGGATAATCCATTGAAAATCCAACACTCGAGGAGAAACATAGCAAGATTAATGACAGAGTTGCATCAGAGATCTTTAAACAATCAATTGTAATGCTGGTTGAAACCATGGAAAAAAGAAATTTAAGAAAAGATCGTATTGGCGTAGTAGTAAGCAATAAAATGGATAAAACCATAATCATTGCTGTAAAACGTAAAGTAAAACATCCCATATACGGGAAATTCGTGAATAAAACGTCAAAATTTTACGCTCACGCTGAAGCTAATGATTGCAATATTGGCGATAAGGTTCGTATAATGGAAACCAGACCATTGAGCAAGACAAAAAACTGGAGACTTGTTGAAATAATTGAAAGAGTGAAGTAACCATGATACAACAGGAAAGCAGATTAGCAGTAGCCGATAACAGTGGTGCCAAAGAAGTTTTGTGCATCAAAGTACTGGGAGGTACACGTAAGAGATATGCAAGCGTTGGCGATAAGATCATTGTCAGCATAAAAAGCGCTCTTCCATCAGGTGAAGTTAAAAAGGGCACAGTAAGTAAAGCTGTAGTGGTCCGTACAAAGAAAGAAGTGCGCCGTCTCGATGGCTCCTACATTCGCTTTGACGATAACGCTGTTGTGTTGCTTAACCAAGCTGATGAAATTCGTGGAACGCGTATTTTTGGTCCGGTAGCCAGAGAACTTCGTGAAAATTTTATGAAAATTATTTCACTGGCCCCGGAAGTATTATAATAAATAATTGATTATCAAAAATGAGCAAGAAATTACATATCAAAAAAGGCGACATGGTATTTGTTAATGCCGGAGACAATAAAGGTCAGCAAGGACGCATACTTGAAGTTCTTGTTAAAAAAGACAGGGCTATCGTTGAAGGAATTAATATGGTATCCAAACATACCAAGCCTAACGCAAAAGCTCAAAAAGGTGGGATTATAAAGCAGGAAGCTTCTGTGCATATTTCAAACCTGAATCTCCTTGACCCGACTTCAGGCAAACCTACCAGAATTGGACGTAAACTGAATGACAAAAATAAACTGGTTCGTTATTCAAAAAAATCAGGGGAGGAAATTAAATAATGAACTACATTCCAAATCTTAAGAAAAAGTACAGGGAAGAAGTAGTACCTGCTTTAATGAAAGAATTCAAGTATAAAACTGTGATGCAAGTTCCCAGACTTGAAAAAATAGTCATTAACCAAGGCGTTGGACAGGCTGTGGCTGATAAAAAAATGATTGAAAATTCAATCACCGAAATCAGTACCATCACTGGACAGAAGGCAATTGCAACAATGTCACGTAAAGATATTTCAAACTTCAAATTACGTAAAGATGTGGCCATTGGTGTAAAGGTTACACTTCGTAAAGACAGAATGTACGAATTTCTCGAACGACTCATCAATGCTTCCTTACCTCGAATCAGAGATTTTAAAGGTATCAATGCTAAGATGGATGGTCGTGGAAATTATACACTTGGAATTACTGAGCAAATTATATTTCCTGAAATAGATATCGATAAGATAACCAAAATGCTTGGAATGGAAATTTCCATGGTTACCAATGCAAACAGTGATGAAGAAGGATTCGCATTATTACGTGAATTCGGGCTACCGTTTAAAACAAATAAAAAGTAAAATAGTCTGATATGGCAAAGGAATCAATGAAAGCACGGGAAGTAAAACGTGCAAAATTGGTAGAGAAGTACGCAGCAAAGCGTGAACAATTAAAAAAAGAAGGTAACTTGCAAGCATTAAGTTTGCTGCCTCGCAATTCTAGTCCTGTTCGTTTGCATAATCGCTGCTTACTTACTGGTAGACCTAAAGGATATATGCGCCAGTTTGGTATCAGTCGTATTACATTCCGCGAGATGGCTTCTAAAGGCCTCATTCCTGGAATCAAGAAAGCAAGTTGGTAAACAAAAAATATTAATAAAAATAAAATCATCGGAATAATGACAGATCCAATTGCAGATTTATTAACCCGAATTCGGAATGGCATCAATGCCAAACATAAAGTAGTTGAAATTCCGGCTTCGAACATGAAAAAAGGGATCACAAAAATATTGTTCGAAAAGGGTTATATTTTGAACTATAAGTTCGAGGAAGAAGGTCCGCAGGGAAAAATCAAAATAGCCTTAAAGTATCATCCCGAAACTAAGCAGCCCGCAATCAAAGTGATCAGGAGCATAAGTACACCAGGTCTTCGTAAATATGTTGGTAAGGATGACTTACCACGTGTATTGAATGGTTTGGGTATTGCCATATTATCAACTTCACAAGGGTTGATGACAAATAAAGAAGCCCGTACCCGTAACATCGGAGGAGAAGTAATTTGTTACGTATATTAATTTTGGAGGAGCATCAATGTCAAGGATAGGAAAACTACCAATTGTTATACCAGAAAAGGTTAACATAAGTGTTGGTAAAGATAACATAGTAACTGTAAAAGGTCCGCTTGGCCAACTTACACAAAAAGTTGATCCGGATATCATCATAGCTATTGAAGGTAATGAACTGCTGGTTAAAAGACCTACAGATCAGAGACGTCATAGAGCTTTGCATGGATTATACAGGTCACTTATCAGCAACATGGTTGTTGGTGTATCTGAGGGTTATGTAATTAAACAGGAACTAGTGGGTGTTGGTTATCGTGCAGAAGCTAAAGGACAATTGCTTGAATTATCCCTGGGCTATTCGCACAACATCATCTTACAGCTTCCTGGCGAAATTAAAGTAGCTACGGTAACTGAAAAACGTGCAAATCCAGTAATTACCCTCACAAGTTCTGATAAACAATTAATAGGTCAGGTAGCTGCAAAGATTCGTTCCTTGCGCGCTCCAGAACCATATAAGGGTAAAGGTATTAAATTTGTAGGTGAACAATTAAGAAGAAAAGCAGGTAAATCTGCAGTTTCAAAATAAGATAATCATTTGAGCTATGGCTTTAACTAAGCACGAAAGAAGAAAAAGAATAAAATTAAGGATCCGGAAAAGTATAACTGGAACCAATGAAAAACCCAGAATGTCGGTTTTCAGAAGTAATAAGGGAATTTACGTGCAATTAATCGACGATCAGTCACGTAAAACATTAGTTGCAGTTTCTTCGGGTGTGAAAGAAATTTCCGCTGATAAAAAAATTACCAAAATCGAACAAGCAAAGTTAGTTGGAAAACTGATGGCAGAAAAGGCTCTCGAAAAGGGAATCAGTACTGTTGTATTCGACAGAAACGGTTATTTATATCACGGAAGAGTAAAATCATTGGCTGATGCCGCCAGAGAAGGTGGTCTTAAATTCTAATAAACTATGGCAAACAGTATACGTAAAGTAAAAACGACCGATTTAGAGCTGAAAGACAGATTAGTTAGTATTCAGCGTGTTACAAAGGTTACCAAGGGTGGTCGTACCTTTAGTTTTTCAGCTATCGTAGTTGTTGGAAATGAAAATGGAATTGTTGGTTATGGATTAGGCAAAGCTAATGAAGTTACCACTGCGATTTCCAAAGGAATCGAAGACGCTAAAAAGAATTTAATTAAAGTTCCTATTCATAAACATACGATACCTCATGACCAATATGCTAAATTTGGTGGTGCTAAGGTATTCCTGAAACCAGCATCGAGTGGTACTGGTGTAAAAGCAGGGGGTGCAATGCGCGCTGTGCTTGAAAGCGTAGGAATTAAAGACGTTTTAGCAAAATCTAAAGGTTCTTCAAATCCACACAATTTGGTTAAAGCTACTTTTGAAGCCCTTACGCAAATGCGCGACGCTTTTACCGTAGCACAACAAAGAGGTATTAGTATGAACAAAGTTTTTAACGGATAATTGCAATGGCTAAGATTAGAATTACACAAACTAAAGGCGTAAGTGGTCACACTAAACGCCAGAGAGAAACCCTTAAAGCCTTGGGTTTAAGAAAAGTCAACAGTACCGTTGAAAAGGAGTCAAACCCTTGTATACTGGGAATGGTTGAAAAGGTAAGACATTTAGTTGTATTTGAGAATATTTAAAACATTATAATATCATCTGGATCATGGATTTAAGTAATTTAAAACCTGCCAAAGGTTCAATTAATAGGGACGGAAAACGCCTGGGTCGTGGACAAGGAAGCGCTAGAGGCGGAACCTCAGGACGTGGACATAAAGGGCAGAAATCAGTATCCGGTTATTCTCGGAAAGTAGGATTCGAAGGAGGTCAAATGCCTTTACAACGTCGTTTACCCAAATTTGGCTTCACCAATTTTGCTCGCGTTGAATATAAAGGTATCAATCTATCAACAATCGAAGATCTTGCTCAGAAAGCTGGTATCGTAAACATTGATGTCGATATTTTGAGAGAAGCAGGTTTAGTACCTAAAAACAAATTAATAAAAATTTTGGGTAAAGGTAAACTTACAAAAAAGCTTGAAATAAAAGCTCATGCATTTTCAAAGTCGGCACAGGAAGCAATTGAGGCATTACAAGGAACCGCTATAAAAATTTAGTCCAATGAAGGGCATTATTGATACTTTAAAAAATATTTGGAAAATTGAGGATCTCAGGGCAAGAATCTTGTACACGCTTGGGATTCTTTTAATTTATCGTTTAGGTTCTTATATAACCTTACCGGGCATTGATCCAACACAGTTATCCGGTCTTTCAAAACAAACTGCCAACAACGCACTCCTTGAATTATTAAATATGTTTTCAGGTGGTGCTTTTGCACATGCCTCCATATTTGCATTAGGAGTTATGCCTTACATTACGGCTTCGATCGTAATACAATTATTAACCATTGCGGTTCCCTATTTTCAACGTTTACAACGTGAAGGAGAAAGTGGTCGTCGCAAGGTTAATCAATTAACAAGATATCTGACAGTTGCAGTACTGATATTACAAGCTCCAACTTATGTAGCTAATCTACATGCTCAAATACCCGAGACAGCCTTTTTGATTAAGTCGACCTATTTCATGTTTTCGTCGGTTATCACCTTAATCTGCGGTACTGTCTTTATCATGTGGTTGGGCGAGCGCATCACCGACAAAGGAATTGGTAATGGCATCTCGTTAATCATTATGATTGGTATTATTGCACGGTTACCTTTCGCATTATTTTCAGAGTTTGTTGCACGTATCGAGGTTAGAGGTGGTGGTTTAGTATATTTCCTTTTAGAACTTGTCGTTTTATTCGTTGTTGTACTCGCTGTAATTCTTTTGGTTCAGGGGACACGAAAAATTCCCGTACAATATGCAAAACGTATTGTAGGTAACAAGCAGTATGGCGGGGTAAGACAATATATTCCCTTAAAAGTAAATGCAGCAGGTGTAATGCCTATCATTTTCGCTCAGGCATTAATGTTTATACCTCTTACTGTTGCCGGTTTTGCCAAATCTGATAAACTTACCGGTTTTGCCGCTGCCTTTTCTGATTTCACCGGGTTTTGGTATAACTTCACTTATGCAATGCTAATTATCGTATTTACATATTTCTATACAGCCATTACTGTTAATCCAACACAAATGGCTGAAGATATGAAGAAAAACGGAGGTTTTATTCCTGGTGTAAAACCAGGACGTAAAACCATAGAGTTTCTCGATTTGGTTATGTCGAGAATTACTTTACCAGGTTCAATTTTCCTGGCATTTGTTGCAATCATGCCCGCTTTTACAGTAATGGGAGGCGTAAGCAAACAATTCTCTCAGTTCTATGGTGGAACAACACTATTGATTATGGTTGGGGTTGTTTTGGATACTTTACAGCAAATTGAAAGTCACCTGTTAATGCGCCATTATGACGGATTAATGAAATCCGGCAGAATTAAAGGCCGTACAGGTTCCTAATTACGATTTTAAAGTTCTTTGATGAATCTATGTAAAACCGAAGAGGAAATTGAATTAATGAAGCACAGTAACCGATTGGTTACGGATGTGCTGGCTGAAATGGCCAAATTAATTCAACCAGGTATTACAACTAAAATGCTTGATCGTGTAGCTGAAGATTATATCCGATCACATGGAGGAATACCCGGGTTTCTTGGTTATAATGGTTATCCAGCAACGCTTTGCACTTCGATCAACAGTCAGGTGGTACATGGTATACCTGGTGATGTGGAGCTTTTAGAAGGCGAAATTATTTCAGTGGATTGTGGAGCAATTCTTAAGGGTTATCATGGAGATTGTGCTTTTACTTTTGCTGTAGGGCCAATTCCCGATGATGTAAAAAAACTGCTGCAGGTTACAAGGGAATGTCTCTTTATCGGTGCCGAAAAGGCCATCGCAGGTAATCGACTGGGGGATATTAGTTTTGCAGTTCAAAACCATGCTGAAATGAATGGTTTCTCTGTAGTCCGAGAGATGGTTGGTCACGGGATTGGAAAGAATCTTCATGAAAAACCAGAAGTACCGAATTATGGCAGAAGAGGCACAGGACCACGATTGATGAAAAACATGACCATTTGCATAGAACCCATGATTAATATGGGTACAAAAAACATAGTTCAGGAAAAAGATGGTTGGACAGTGCGAACAACAGATCGCAAACCTTCGGCTCATTTTGAGTTACCAGTAGCTATAAAAGAAGGAACACCACTTTTTCTGTCGAGTTTTCAAGAGATTGATGAAATATTGAATAAAAAATAGGTTTAATGTCAAAACAACCGTCGATAGAACAAGATGGAACTATAATAGAGGCATTGTCAAACGCAATGTTTCGGGTAGAACTGGAGAATGGGCACGTAATTACAGCCCACATTTCAGGTAAAATGAGAATGAATTATATAAAAATTCTCCCTGGCGATAAAGTAAAGGTTGAAATGTCACCTTACGATTTAACAAAAGGTAGAATTACATTCAGATATAAATAAATAAAACAATGAAAGTAAGAGCTTCTATTAAGAAAAGAACAGACGATTGCAAAATCGTTAGAAGGAAAGGTCGCTTGTATGTTATATGCAAGAAGAATCCTAAATTTAAAATGCGTCAGGGTTAACTATTTTAATTTATTTAAAAATATATGGCAAGAATAGCTGGTGTAGATTTACCAAAAAATAAAAGAGGAGAGATAGGATTAACCTACATCTTTGGAATCGGACGTAGCTCGGCTAACAAAATCCTGGCTGAGGCTGAAATTGATAAGAACGTAAAAGTTGCGGATTGGACTGATGAACAATTAACCAAAATCCGTACAATCCTTAACACATCCTTTAAGGTTGAAGGTGAACTCCGTTCGAGTGTTCAGCTTAGTATCAAACGTTTGATGGATATTGGGTGTTATCGTGGAGTTCGTCATCGTCTTGGATTACCTGTAAGAGGTCAACGTACCAAAAACAATGCACGTACCAGAAAAGGTAGGAAAAAAACAATTGCAAACAAAAAGAAGGCCACTAAATAAGAGTAATTAGAATTATGGCAAAAAAAACAGGAACAACTAAGAAAAAAGTTGTAAAAATTGAACCAGCCGGACAGGCTCACATTCACGCATCCTTCAACAACATTATTGTTTCCATGACCAATAATTCAGGACAAGTTATATCCTGGTCATCGGCTGGAAGAATGGGATTCAAAGGATCGAAAAAAAATACACCGTATGCCGCTCAACAAGCTGCATCTGAGTGTGCGAAAATTGCTTACGACCTTGGATTACGAAAGGTAAAAGTTTTTGTTAAAGGTCCTGGCGCAGGTCGTGAATCAGCAATCCGTACCATTCATAGTACTGGTATAGAAGTTACTGAAATCGTTGACGTAACTCCAATGCCTCATAATGGCTGTCGCCCGGCAAAAAGAAGAAGAGTATAAAATATTTATTGATTTGAAGATTAAAAGAATTGTTGATTTTTTGAATCAATAATTTAACTAATCATCAAATCATGAAATCAACAAATTATATAATAAACAATGGCAAGATATACAGGACCAAAAACAAAGATTGCACGAAAATTTGGTGAGCCTATTTATGGAGCTGATAAGCATTTCGAAAAGAAAAATTTTCCTCCTGGACAGCACGGCTTAACCAAAAAAAGAAAGAAATCTTCCGAATACGGAACACAATTAATGGAGAAACAAAAGGCAAAATATACCTATGGTGTATTGGAACGCCAATTTGCCAACCTATTTGATAAAGCACAACGACATAAAGGTGTTACTGGTGAAGTATTACTTCAATTACTGGAATCACGTCTTGACAATGTAGTTTATCGTCTTGGTATATCTCCCAGCAGGGCAGGTGCACGCCAATTTGTAAATCACAGACATATTACTGTGAACGGACACTTAGTAAACATTCCGTCTTATACAGTTAAACCTGGTGATTTGGTGAGTGTACGTGAAAAATCAAAAACGCTTGAAATTGTTACCAACTCATTAGCTTCTTCCAAGAAGAGCAGATATTCATGGCTCGAATGGGATTCTGAAACAATGACAGGTAAGTTTCTGAACGTTCCAGAACGCACAGACATACCAGAAAACATCAAAGAACAATTGATCGTTGAATTATATTCCAAATAATAATAAAATTTTATGGCAATATTAGCGTTTCAAAAGCCCGATAAAGTTATAATGCTTGAAGCAGACGATTTTCAAGGAAAATTCGAGTTTCGACCATTAGAACAAGGGTATGCTACTACGATAGGTAATGCCTTGAGACGCATCATCGTATCGTCACTCGAAGGATATGCTATCACTTCTATCCGTATCGAAGGCGTTGAACATGAGTTCTCAACAATTACCGGTGTCGTAGAAGATGTAACAGAAATGATTTTAAACTTTAAACAAATAAGGTTTAAGAAACAAATCGAAGATACAGATGGTGAAAAACTGAACATCTCAATTGGTGGACAGACTGAGTTTAAAGCAGGTGATTTGAACAGATTCCTTAGTAATTTCAAAGTACTGAATCCGGATCTCGTCATTTGCCACCTCGAGCCTTCGGTTAAACTTCAATTGGAAATTAATATCCGCAAAGGTCGCGGATATGTTCCTTCTGATGATAACCGGCCGGCCGATGCTGAGTTTGGACTAATTGCGTTGGATTCTATCCACACACCTATCAAAAATTGCATGTATTCGGCTGAAAATTACCGCGTAGAACAGAAAACTGACTACGAAAAACTCATTTTAGAGATTAAAACTGATGGTTCTATTCATCCGAAAGATGTTTTAAAAGAAGCTGCAAAAATTCTCATCTACCACTTCATGCTCTTTTCCGACGAAAAGATTACACTTGACTCCGAAGAAAAGTATGCAAACGAAGAGTTTGACGAAGAAGTATTGCACATGCGCCAGCTTTTAAAAACCAAACTTGTTGACCTCGACTTATCAGTTCGTGCTCTCAACTGTTTGAAAGCGGCAGAAGTAGAGACTTTGGGTGACTTGGTTAAATTTAACAAAAACGACCTGCTCAAATTCCGTAATTTTGGTAAAAAATCACTTACTGAACTCGATGCATTACTCGACGGGATGAATCTCTCGTTCGGCATGGATATTAGTAAGTATAAACTTGACAAGGACTAATAGAAATGAGACATTTAAAAAGTTTTAACCATCTGGGCCGAACAAGCTCACATCGTAAGGCCTTGCTATCGAATATGGCTTCATCATTGATTCTTCACAAGAGAATTACAACAACAATTGCCAAAGCAAAATCGCTTAGGTGTTATGTTGAACCTCTTATTACAAAATCAAAAGAAGACACAACTCAAGCCCGACGCCTGGTATTTAGCTACCTTCAGGATAAAGACGCTGTATCCGAATTATTCAGAGAAGTTTCACCTAAAATTGTGAACCGTCCCGGTGGATATACAAGAATTCTGAAAACAGGATTCCGCTACGGAGATAATGCAGACATGTGCATTATCGAGTTGGTTGACTACAATGAAAACATGTTAAAGACGAGCACTGGCAAAGCCAAGGCTAAAAAGAGCAGAAGAGCTGGTACCAAGAAGAAAACTGAAACCGTTGAAGCCAAAACATCGGCTCCGATTCAGGATGCTACTATAGTTACCGAAGAAACTGAAACTCCAAAAAAAGAGGAATCAGCCGAATAAGGAATAACGATTAATTCGTTTTAACTTTTATATCATTACAAAAGGGATAAAGATAGTAGTATCATTATCCCTTTTTTGAATTATATATATTTAATGTTAAATTAATAATAAAAACTTATGGGAGAAATAATTAGCGTGCACGCACGTGAAATTCTCGATTCACGTGGCAATCCGACAGTAGAATGTGAAGTTGTTCTGGCAAGTGGCGCAATGGGTCGCGCAGCAGTTCCTTCCGGTGCATCCACCGGAGAAAACGAAGCAATTGAACTCCGCGATGGAGATAAAGGTCGCTATCTCGGCAAAGGAGTACTCAAAGCCGTATACAACGTAAATGAAATTATTGGCAAAGAGATTATTGGCATGAATGCGATGGATCAGGTTGCAGTTGACCGCAAAATGATTGAGCTTGATGGCACTAAAACAAAAAGTAATCTGGGTGCTAATGCAATTCTTGGTGTTTCGCTGGCAGTTGCCAAAGCTGCTGCTGATCATCATGGACTGCCTCTTTATCGCTACATTGGTGGTATTAATGCAAAAGTATTACCAGTACCGATGATGAACATTATCAATGGAGGTTCTCATTCCGACGCTCCTATTGCTTTCCAGGAATTCATGGTTCGTCCGGTAGGCGCTACCTCTTTCCACGAAGGTTTACGCATGGGTGCGGAAGTTTTCCACGCACTAAAATCGATTCTTAAAGCCAAAGGCCTCAGTACAGCTGTTGGCGACGAGGGTGGTTTTGCACCTAAATTTGAAGGTGGCACGGAAGAAGCTCTCGACAGCATTTTAGCTGCTATCGAAAAAGCTGGTTACAAAGCCGGGAAAGATGTAAAAATTGCGCTCGACTGTGCTGCAAGCGAATTCTTCAAAGATGGTGTTTATGACTATTCCAAATTCGAAGGGCCTAAAGGGGCAAAGCGTAATTCAGTTCAACAGGCCGACTATATGGAACAGTTAATCAGCAAATACCCGATTGACTCTATCGAGGACGGCTGCTCGGAAAACGACTGGGATGGCTGGAAGATCCTTACCGATCGCATTGGCAAAAAATGTCAGTTAGTAGGCGACGATTTGTTTGTAACCAATGTTGAATTCCTCAAAAAAGGAATTGAAATGGGTTGCACCAACTCAATCCTGATTAAGGTTAACCAGATTGGTACATTAACCGAAACGCTTGACGCTATTGAAATGGCTCATCGTGCAGGTTTTACTACGGTTACTTCTCATCGCTCTGGCGAAACTGAAGATTCTACCATTGCAGATATCGCTGTAGCTACAAACTCAGGTCAGATAAAAACTGGTTCACTCAGCCGCTCAGACCGTATGGCTAAATACAACCAACTTCTTCGCATCGAAGAAGAACTCGGTGACCTGGCCATTTATGGTTACAAAAAATAAAAGGAATTAAATAATTTATTAAGCCTTGTGCACTCTTGTGGACAAGGCTTTTTTATTTATTTACTCCTTACCTACCACAGTGCTTTATTGGCTTACAAACTCCGTATTTCGTATTTCTAATTCGGTGAGCGTATTTTTTTCGAATTGCAGCTAATCTTTTGTCTCTCAATTCGGGATTGGATTCATACTCAATATACATCAAAATCTTTTTTAATCATCTTCAAATTTTAATATTTCCCTGAAAGGATAAAGGCAATGTTATTCTACCAAATGACTTTAACTTTATATGCCTTAAAAAATCTGTCCCTGCTAATAATTATTAATTTTTCAGTAATAGCTTGAGATATAATCATTCGATCAAATGGATCTCTATGATGGTGTTCAAGTTTTAATAACATCTTTGTATGATTAAAATCAACCGGTAATATTTCAATATCATTATTTTCTAAAAAATCTTCAATTGTTTCAAAGCCACCTTTAATCTCTAATTTATCCAAGGATAACTTGACAACAATTTCCCAAATACTTGCGATACTCACAAAACATTTATTATCAGCATCATCAATTAATTTAACAACCCTAGCTGGTAATTGGGTATCTCCTGTTATAAACCAAAGAAAAGCATGAGTATCTAACAACAAATCCATTACATATATTCCTTAAAGTCTTCCAACGGTTCATCAAATTCAGATTTGATGAATATTGAGTCCTTGGCATATCCAAATACCCTCTTTTTTTTCATGCTGTTTTCTACATTCTTTTTTTTTGAACTCAAAAAATCAACAAAATCAATTACCTCTAATTTCAAATTATTAGGCAAGGAACTAATCTTTGTATACAACTTAAGATCTGTCATATTAATTTTTTTGTAAAGATACAAAAAGACGAATGAAACTCCAAAGAGCTAGTCCAAATGAAGCCTTTAGGATTGCGTAGTTTGCTCCGCTCGCACTCGTTTCATAACGAGTGTGGCTCCAAATTCATTCACTTCTATACAAATTCAAAAAATCAACCATAGCAAAGGCGTGGAGGCACAAAAGAAAACAAAATCAAAAAACGCTTTAGCGTCTCAAAGAAATCCATTACCATCCGTCACTTTTTTTTACCTTTTGTCCCTGAAATTTGCTATTTACAACCTCCTTGCATAAAATTGCATTCGATTTTCTCATTAGCCAAAAAATGTTTATTTTTATCTAAAGGGTGAAAATACGAATTGAACCAAACTGAAACCAAACTATATGATTATTTACGGAAGCCGTTCAACTACTTTAAAAGCAGCAGAGTTACCGGATGAAAAGTGTAGCAACTGCCAAACCCAGGGATCGATTATCATGGGTGTATATTCAAAATACGCACATATATTCTGGATACCCATATTCCCCATCGGAAAGGTCGGAATTTCGCAATGCCTGCATTGCAAACAGGTGTTAAAAGAAAATCAAATGCCTACTGAATTGAAAAAGCAGTATTGGTCACTTAAAAATCAGGCAAAAGTACCCATATGGCAATTCATAGGCTTGATACTGATTGGAGTCCTTGTAGTTGGGTCAATAATATCGGGAAATGCAAGCAAAAAAAATGAAGCCCAGTATTTGGCCGCACCTCAAAGTGGCGATATTTACGAATTTAAAACTGAGGATGGGAGTTATTCTACGTGGAAATTAACAAAAGTAACAATGGATAGCCTTGGCATCTCGTTTAATAAATTCGCGATATCCAAAATTACAGGCCTATACAAAATCGAAAAACCTGAAAATTATCCTGATACCACTGTTTGGATATCAAAAACTACTGTGTCAAAGATGTACAGCGATGGTAAGATATCAGGGATAGAGAGGAGTGGAAAATAATGGATAAAATATTAAAAAACTCGTAACACTAATTTCATAGCAAAAAAGCCTGGCATATTTTCAGATACCAGGCTTTTTATTTGAATTATAAATCACGCTTTTATTTTGCAGGCCCAACAATAAATTCGTAAGATGTCGATTTAGTAATACTATTAGCCATTATTTCTGTGTTTACAAAAACGGTATCGTTTTCAACAGCACCAATTGCGCTCATATTTTTGATAAAAGAAGCTGTAATATCAGAACTACTCCCCATTTCAATATCAGGTGCGATTTGGGTAAGTGCTCCATTTGCCCCGATTTGATAAGTCATACTCCAGGAGCTATTGGATAAATCAACCCAATCATCAGTAACAGCATTGAACTTTATAGTATCGTTGGCGGTTTTACCTGCAATTGGATTGAAGAATTTAGATACAGAAACATCCCAACAACTTGTGAGAAATACAGGAAATTCTTTAGTTAAACCATCACAATAAACTTTAATGCTTGCGCCATCTCCTTCAGCAGCCATTTTCAAATCAGAAGGTGCCAAGGTAACAACACCCTGGCCATCAGTAAGAGGAAATGCTTCGTTTAACACTGTTTCAACTCCGCCTATTATTTTTGTAACTTTTACTGAAGTAATAGCAGTATTATTTGTTATGTTAAAAATAATCTGCAGTTGATTATCCAGCTCAGAGTACGTATAACCACCTGGAAACAAATAGTTTTCGTCATACCCAATTCCTGTTTTTACAAAATTGTATGGGTATTCAATGTCTCGTTTACACGATGTAAAGAGCACACTGAAAACAGCGATTGCTATAATAATTGTTTTTTTCATATTCATTTGATTTTATTGTGCATAATTATCGTTATTCCAAAATTATTCAGCTCCGCCTGCCCACCATACTTTATCCGCTAGCGGATCTCTGGCAGGAACATTTTTATTTGCATAAATCTCATCGCTGGAATATGGGAAGCTATTCACGAAACCTTTACTCTCATTGTTCGGATTCTCAAGAACTAAATAATTATTATTAGAATTTCCTTTGGAATACCCTCCATATCTTCTAAAGTCATTATAGGCTTCGATCGATTCAACTTCAAAACCTGCAATATACTTCTGCAGCATAATTTCTTTTATTGGATTAGAATCAAATCTTGCAGCGATATTATTGTCAAAATATTTATCAGCACTATCTTTCTTCAAATCATAATAACCAAAGGCCGCTTCTACGGACTTTTTTAAGGACGCTTTTGCTGCAGGTGTTTGCCCTGTTCTTGCTTGCACCTCTGCACGAATGAACAATAATTCATGATAACTCATCAAAGGTGTTGGAGCCGTAGCAGAATATAAAGCAGATACTGAATACGTTCCTTGTCCACCGTTTGCTTGCCCTGATGGGGCCACATAATATTCCCCCCCAGCAATTGTATCAATAAGAATCGGAATTCTAGGATCGTTACGCTCAGCTAAAAGGTTGTAAAATGTTTCACTAACTCCCAAATAGTCTCTGTCTCTATAAAATTGATACCATGGATTTTCCCCATTAGCATCGGAGGTGTATTGCCTAAAAACCAGCCCTTCATCATTTGATGCAAATGACTTTGCAACACAATCTTCAATACTGGCATTTTTTACATTTTCAGGCATTTGGCCAATAACATTAGAAAGACGATTTAAATAACGAGCCTTTAATCCATAAGCTGCTTTTAACCACAAACTTACATCTCCACCATACATCAAATCATTTTTTGCAACAATAGGGTCGACAGAACCTTGATTATTAAAAGCTCCAATAGCATCATCAATTTCCTGAAAAATAAAAGTATACACATCCTTTTGAGAATCAAATTTTGGTTGCATAATTTTTGTTCCTGTCAAAGCCTCACTTCTTGGAATGGAGCCCCACATATCAGTGGCAACCGCATAATTATATGCTGTAAGTAACTTTGCAATACCAAGGCAAATATAATTATTGGGTTCTTGCCCATTTTCAGAACATTTCAGTTCTAAAATATTCAAAGTTTCCAGGATTGCGTAAACAGAATTCCAATTATTATTAAAAAGAGAAGTGGTAATTGTAGAGCGTCTATCGGCTGTTTGTAATTGTCCAAATGTACCAGCGTCATGTTCCACGTAAACAGAAGCACACCATGCTATATCTGTACCTGTAGTTCCAAAGGCTGATTCAACAATCACCGTAGGTAGTAAGTTCGCAGCTTGCACATTCGATGCATGATTAACATCTTTATTAACATCAAGCATTTGCTTTTCGGAGCATGAAATTATACTAAAAATCAGCCCCATCAATAATATTACATAATATCTTTTCATCTTTCAATATTTTTAAAACTATTAAAATGATAAGTTAAGACCCATTCCAAAACTTTTTGTCTGAGGCAGGGACATATAATCGAAGCCCCCCTGCATATTTCCATCACCTTGTGAAGTTTCAGGATCAAAATTTGGTAATGTAGTCCATAATAATATATTCCGTGCAAATACATTAACGGAAATATTCTGAAGTTTCAACTTACCGGATATTGATTTTGGCAAAGTGAGAACTAGCGAAATTTCTCTTAATTTCACGTAAGATGTTTTATAAATATGCGCTTCAGAAATACCACCAATATAATTCCAATAATAATCCTCATAAGCATATGGATCATCTTTACCACCTCTTACAATATCATTAGGTGTACCGTCAGATGCTTTAACACCACTAACCACGAAAGGTGTATTTCTATCTTCAGTCTTTTTGGAAACCCCGTACAAATCAATTAAACGGTTACTTCCCGAATAGATTTGACCTCCATTTTTCCAATCAATTAAAAAAGAAAAACTAACAAATTTATAAGTAACCTGATTGTTAAAACCCATTATACATTTCGGAGTTACTTGTCCAATAACCTTATCATTACTAGCAGCTAAAGGAAACCCATAAGTTCCGGATGTTGGGTCGTCGTCTATGCGAACATTCCCTTTTGCATCACGGTCAAAAGCAGTTCCATAAATTGCCGGGAAAGTATTGCCTATAGAAGCGCGTACCTGAGGATCAGTAAATCCGCCCAAAAAGATACTTTCTACTCCAGGAGCTAAAGATTCGCACACATTTTTATTTTTGTAATAATTCACTGTAATGGTCCAGTTAAAAGACTTAGTCAGAACAGGAATAATATTAACGCTTAATTCATTAGCTACGGATGTCATTTTACCCCCGTTGGTTAACGTTTTGGTATAGCCTGTTGATCCAGCTAATGGCACCGAAAATATTTGATCAACAGTGGTTTGTTTTGCGTAAGTGTAATCAATACCTATGCGGTTATTAAAAAACTTCAACTCAATTCCACCTTCCAACGATTTGGTATTTTGCGGTTTTAAATCCGGATTGTAAATAGTAATTGGTTGGGTATAACCTGTTACTCCATTAAATGGATATGTAATACCATCCGTAAGCATTCCACTACCGTGGACTTCTGTTAGAAAATAAGGATTGTAAAATTCATCCGCTGCCTGGCCTACTTCAGCATAAGATCCCCTTAATTTTCCAAATGAAAGAATTTTATTGTCTTTTAAAGGACCTAACTCTGTAAACACCCAACCTAACTGTACTGATGGATAAAAGAATGATCGATTATTTTCAGGCATAGAAGAAACAACATCATTACGACCTGTAACATTAAGAAATATCATTCTTTTCCAATCCAATCCAACGTTACCAAAAAAGCCAACAGTCCTGTATTTATGTTTGTCCTCGCTGGCTGTTTGAGAATTGGTATTAGCAATATTGTGCCAGCCTCCTACATTAAAACCATAACCTTGTTCATCCCAATACCGATTATTCTTTTGATTAAATTCATTACCAACAAGGGCATTTAAATGTATATCTTCTGTAATTTGTTTATCAAAATTAATTGTGAATAGTGAATTTACATCCATGCGTATAATTCCATAATTATGTATACTTCCTCCTGAAGGAGCAGTAGCTGAAGGATATGTTGCAGAAAATGTTGCGCCTCCAGTTTCTGCGGAGCCCATCTCATAAATATCTTCAAAATCAGTTGAATACTCATCTAACCCTAATTGATATTTAACATTTAACCATTTTACAGGAGTATATTGAGAATAAGCATCGCCAAAAAATCTTTGGTTTTTTTCATTAAACACATTGTTGTTGATGGCCCATTTTGGATTATCAAAAGTTCCCTTCCGATAATTTAACTGTTTGTATGGATTACCTTTCTCATAATACGGACTTCCGTTTAAGTCAAAAGAAGGAGGTGCTCCATAAACGGTAAACAGGTAAGAGCTATTTCCTGAAGGTAATTTGTCAACTTTTGATTGAGAAAAATTAGTAGAAATTCCGGCTTTCCATTTTTTATTAACATTAAAATCTGCAGCAGCTTTCGCTGTAGTTCTTTTCATACCAGTATTGTCAACTATTCCATCCTGACTGGTGTTACCAATACCAATGCTATAGTTTCCAAATGTTCCACCCTGGCTTATATTTAGATTAACGTTATTAGTTGTTCCAGTGCGAAAAAAATTCTTAGCATTGTCATAAGCAACTGGTGTTACCCAAGCCTGCTTTTGACGGCTCCAAAACAAACCTTGTGTTGTAGAAGGATCGATACCCTGAGCTGCATGGAATGCGGTCATATTATTTCCACCATAGACTAAATCATTTGGCAAATCTTTGATTTTGGGCCCCCAGGACGCAGAAGCTTGCGCTCCGTATTCCCCATAATTACCCTGCGCCCACGTCTTCTGGAAATCAGGAAGCCGGGAAATTTGATCGTTGGATCTATTAATGGATAATGAAACAACAGGTTTCCCTACCGCACCCGAACCTTTTTTAGTAACAATAAGAACAACACCATTAGATGCACGCATACCGTATAATGCCGATGCTGCTTGTCCTTTCAAAATATTTATCGATTCTATATCATTGGGGTCAATATCAAGCGTACGATTCGAATAATTTGACCCTGAAACCCCATCGCCTCCCATGCTATAGTCAGCATCACTAGAGATTGGCAAACCATCTACAACATATAAGGGATTGTTATTCCCTGAAAATGATCTTGCTCCACGAATAAAAATTTGCGAAGGAGCTCCGGGCATACCACTGGACTGTCTAATTTCAACCCCTGAAACTTTGCCCTGTAGAGAAGTCCCCAAGTTAGGATTTGAAGCCTGAGTTAATTGCGCCCCCGAAACTGCCTGAACAGCATAACCCAGAGATTTTTTCTCTCGCGTAATACCTAATGCTGTCACTACTACTTCATCTAGTCCAACAACATCTGGTGACAAAACAACATCAACTACCGCTTTACCGGCAATAGCTACTTCCTGGTTTTTCATTCCCACGAAGCTGAATACTAACGTTTTGGCATCGGTAGGAATGGATAGGGAATATTTGCCCTGAAAATCCGTTGTAGTTCCTACAGTTGTGCCTTTAATAATAATGGAAGCACCAGGTAGTGGCTGTCCGTCTTCCGAACTGGTAACCAAACCTGTAATCTGCACTGTTTGTGCTGAGGTTATACACAGCCCCACAAACACAAAAAGTGCCAGCAGCATAGCTAGTTTTTTCATAGATTTAGGAATTTTTAGGTTTATAATTTAGCTAGTTAATAAAATTCGCCATTAATATAAACAAATTTAATAACTGCCACAAAAATAAGTATTCTTTATTAATTTTATATCCACACACAACCCTTTATTTCATTGAATTTTCATCCGAATTATTTTAATATTTTAATCAGCTGCACGGATACCTGATGCCAGATACTCATTCAACGTATCAGTTCCAATCAAAGAAAAGGGTTAGCAATTTGACAATTATTATAATTGAAAGTGTGCCTAAATAATTATTAAACAACGCTTTCTATTATCAAAATAGGCTTTTAGTTTTTATCCCAGAAAAGTTTTGTCGATACTTTATCGCCTCCAATTTTATCAGACGCTGCTTTATAATTAGCGCCATTCAGAGTCTGTTCCTGAATTGGATATATATATCTTACAGGAACATCAGACACTGCATCAGCAGGGGCTACCAGTATTGGATAGTCCAATCTTCTCCACTGAGTCCAGGCTTCTAAACCACGGTTATAAAGTGCAATCCATGATTGAATTCCAATTTTTTGCTTAAAGTCACCTTCGGCGGTTGAGTAGGCTACCTTAGGATTTGTAAGGTATGTATTAATAGCTTCTTTAGTAGCATAAGCCGAATATCTAACATCTGTACTTCCCCAATCCGAAATAGATGCTTCAATGGCATTATTATAATGCTCTTCAGCTGTTCCTCCCACATTATAACCTCTTTCCACTGCTTCGGCCAGTAAAAATTCAACTTCCGAATAATCAAAAAATGTTGCAGGAAAAGTTGGTTTGTTAAGGGCGTCTGCTATATGAGAATTAGTATAATAATTATTAGAGGCACCATTCTCTCCACCAACAAAAGCCAATTTAGGAACCTTTGTTGAAGAAGTATCCATCTGCACAAAATAAAGATATCTTCTAGGGTCATCGAGGTTATTCATTGCATCCACCAAGGTATTTGTCGGAACAAAATCATGTCTGCCACTTGCGACTAATTCTGTATAAACAGGGTTAGTATTGGGATTAGCGCTAAGGTAAATAAGCTTAGCGTTATCGCTATTTGATGTAAATACATTCACTGCAGCGGCTTCCACAATTTGTTTAGCCGATCCATCTACATCCGCTAAAACCATCCCCATTCTTAGTTTTAGAGAGTTAGCAAATTTAATCCACAGCGCTACATCTCCCTGGTAAATATTATCAGCAAGGCCAAAACTTTCATTGGAATCAGCACTACTCAAAGTACCTATTGCAGTGTTTAATCTTGAGATGAGGTCATTATAAATAGTTAAACCGTCATCATACTTTGGTAATGGTTTATTAAGGTCTAAAGCTTCAGTATATGGAATGTCCCCAAAAGTTTGTACTAACACACCATAAGTGTAAACTGTAAGGATATCTATAATAGCTAATTTATTTTTCTTGATCGATGGATCTTCAGTTATGGGATAGGTAGTAGCTTCAACAACTTTTGACGCCTCTTCAAAATTCTTTAATACATCCCTGTAAAGATGGTTCCAATGCAAATCAGGAATCGTTCGTGTAACCAAATCATAATTACTTTCATCAGTATATGTAGTTTCAGTCCACTGTTGGGTTATAAGCCTGAAAATATTATTATTTACATTTGGCGTGGTCATTTGATCGCACAACTTTTTTTGTGCATATGTAAACAATGATTCGCCGGGGACACTTGAAGGGTCCTTGGTATTTTTATTGAGATCTTCCAGTTTTCCGCATGCAGAAAACAATATGAATATTGATAGGATTGTTAATATATTTTTCATATTTAATTCGTTAAAATGTGAGTTTAACATCAAAACCAAATTCTCTTGTTGAAGGAAGCGAACCAATAGAATATCCCTGAAGGTTACCTGCTCCCAACCCAGACTCAGGATCAGCATAAGGTAAATTCTTGTGGATAATCCAAACGTTTGAGCCCACTATGCTTAGAGACACACCTCTGATAAAGGTGTTTTTTAATAAAGAAGTTGGTAGCGTATATGTTAAATTAATTTCCCTTAATTTAACATACCCTGCATCATACACAAACGCTACATCCGGCAGACCTCTGGCATAACCCTGAGCTCCATACCTGTCAGCGCGTATCCTGGATTTATTAGGAGTAATACTTCCATCATAATTTACATTAACCCCCGGATTTATAAAACCACCACTATTAGCCGCATAGCCATCTGTAGGGTTGCCTACGATACGATCTCTTACGGGATTGCCCAGATCATTTGTAAAGGCTGTTTCTTTATATAATCCTGTTGCTAACCCATAATACATATCGCTTGAGAAAATTTTTCCTCCTTTTTGAATATCGATAAGAAAACTAAATTTCCAGTTTTTATAACTTATCGTATTTGATATTCCACCTTTCCAGTCAGGACTTACTTTACCGATGATATGATCCGAAGTACTTGTTTTAATAAATTGTCCGCTAGCGGAATCTACAACATGTTGCCCATTTGCAAAAGTATAATCCGTACCTTCAATAATTCCATAAGGTTGACCTACTTTGGCATTAATGGTGATACCACCCTGAAAATTTCCAAGTACTAAATTGTCAACCCCCGGGTACAACGAAACAACTTTGCTCCAGTTTTTCGACCATTGAACGTTTATTTCCCATTTAAAATCTTTTGACATAACAGGTATTCCGGTTAATGTCAATTCGATACCTTTATTTTGTATTTCACCTGCATTAATAATTTCGAAATTATAACCTGTGGCAGTGGACAAAGCCAATGGTAATATTTGATTTACAGTTCTTTTGTTATAAAGATCCAAATCAAATCCAGCCCGCTTATTTAGAAAATACATTTCAAGTCCGCCTTCAAAACTTTTGGTTCTTTCAGGTTTTAAGTCCGAATTATTTTTGGTAGTACTAACCGCCGTCATAGGACTATTTAAGGGCGTATTGATATTGTAACTATCTTTAATACGGTCGAAACCGGCACCAGATCCAACCTCAGCATAATTCAACCTGATTTTACCGAGCCATGACTTATGTAATAATTCTGAAAAAATTAAGCTGGTTGAAATAGCAGGATAATAGTAAACACTGTGAGCGGATGGTAAAGTTGATGAGTGATCACGTCTTATTGATCCATCCAAATAAAGTAAATTCTTATAACCCAAAGAAATGTTACCATAAAGTCCATCGACTCCAATTTTAGATGCTAATTCTTTAGGATAAGGTAAAGGATCTATGCTATTTCCTAATGAATATGTTCTTGGGATACCCAAACCGCCATTGGTGGCAGATATTAACCTATTATAATTTGTTCTCCTGATATTATTTCCCAAAACGGCTTTTAAATTTAAATCTTCTGTTAGATTTTTGTTGATATTCACCATGAGGTCAAAATTATTTTCCGCAGATGTAATATCACGGCGCAAATATCCTGATCCTGCATAACTCCTGTTAAGACTACCGTCGGTGCCTTCACCAATACCAAAATTCCCTGGGACAGTTCCAATAGCCTTTCTTTCTTCTTCCAATCCGTTAAAGAAATCTGTTGAAGCACGCCCAAAAACATCTAACCAACTTGTTACTTTATAATTAAGTGTTAAATATCCTACAAACCGGTCCCTGTTATCAGTTTCATAATTTTCATAACGAATCCAATACGGATTGTCCCAAAAAATTGGCTGTGCATCACTTGGATCAGCCCAATTCCAGGTAACATTTCTGCCAGTGCTCAAATAGGCATCTTTTAATTCCTTTATGTCTACATTGGTTTGATACCATTGACGGAAAGAAGTCATGATATTATCATTATATCCTGTAGAATTTCTGCCCAAACCGCTGGTTTTAACATAATTTGCTGAACCTGTAGCCGTGAGTTTACTGGTAACTTTCCACGTACCATTTAACAAAATATTATTCTTTTTTAGTTGACTGTTTGGCAGTAACCCATCTTGTTTAAAATTTGTATATGATAACCGGTAAGAACCATTATCCATCGTATTATCTATCGCTACAGAATTTGTATACGTAGTTGGATTTTGGAAAAAAGTAATGGGCCCATTTTTTGCGGCTACCCATGGTGTAGATTTCATATAATTTGGAGACTGTGGATCAACAGCGTCCCATTGGTACACCATTAGGTTTGGGTCGAACTTAGCGCCATATGAGGCATCTTCTGATGTAACAGCCCATTGTTCATCAATACCATCATGATTAAGATCACGCATATACCAATAACTATTTGGGCCCTCATAATATTGTCCATAACCAGCGCCGTATTGTTTTTGATATTCAGGAAATGTGCTTTTATCTACAAAGCCTACTGTAACATTTGAATTTACGGAAATACCAATACCTTTAGTTTTTGAGCCTCCTTTTTTGAGGGTAATCATAAC
>WSSedL1CaDRAFT_10000422_pt1 | contig 30031 bp, 23 predicted proteins | sample WetSurSL1Cattail_FD_9464 | JGI IMG/M metagenome (IMG submission 9464)
GATCAGGCTTTCGCCCATTGTCCAAGATTCCCAACTGCTGCCTCCCGTAGGAGTCTGGGCCGTGTCTCAGTCCCAGTGTGGCTGATCTTCCTCTCAGAACAGCTAAGGATCGTCGCCTTGGTAGGCCATTACCCTACCAACTAGCTAATCCTACGCGGGCTGATCTCATGGCGATAAATCTTTCCCCTTGCGGGCACATCCGGTATTAGCACTCGTTTCCAAGCGTTGTTCCGAACCATAAGGTACATTCCCACGTGTTACGCACCCGTCCGCCGGTGACGTATTGCTACGCCCCCTCGACTTGCATGTTTGAGGCCTGCCGCCAGCGTTCGTTCTGAGCCAGGATCAAACTCTCAAGTTATGATCCTAAGCAACGACGCTGATCGCTCTCGTTCACGTGTTCGCATTACACTTTGACGAGGTTTGATCAGATATCTGTCCCGTCACAGGCCAGACATCCAACCGAACATCTTAATGTGTATGCAATCAGAGAACGTAAGCGATCATAACGTGTTGCTTGATTTATTAACTCCAGACTTTCGTCCGGAGCGTGGCAAGCAAACCGCCGCCCACGTTCCCCTTCCTTCAATCACAATGTCAAAGAGCCCGACTGGTTCGAAAAAAACCGTTTCTTATCAGTCGTTTCGTCGGCGGCGGCGTCGCGCAGCGCGTCGGCGAGGGGGCGGTTTATAGGGGGGGGGCCTTCCCCTGTCAAACGCTAAAGCGCGGATTTTTTCGTTTTTTTCCTGGGTGGCTGTGGATAGAGCCAAGCCGCCGCAGGAGTCGCACGCTGAATCCCATTAGTAGAGGCACTAGACGCAATATGTTGCGATAATTACGCGCCAACGTGCACGAATCCGCCACGGCACGCATGACAGCCGGGCGTACCTGTCGCAGGCAGATAATCTGACAAACCGTGATTTCGCCGGTCCGGCGCCATTTATGCGTATATTTGGTGTGCTCGCGGGCCTGTGTTTGATGTCCGCCCGCGGCTGCTTGCCGAGGCGGCGAAAAAGACCGAGGCTCCCCCACGTCGTTTTCCATGCTTAACGAAGGAATTGTGCTGCCGTGTTGAACCGCCGTGAACTTCTGACGTCCGCCGCCGTCCTTGCCGTCATGCCTGCCGCCGCCGCCAACACCGCCACCGCCAATCAACAAGCCGATACGCTCTACGCGAGCTTTGTCGACGAGTTGATGGAAGCGTCACCGGAATTCGCCACCAGCCTGGGCCTCGATGCCGGCGCCAAGTCCACTTTGCGCCGCCGTCTTTCCTCGCGCTCGCTGCAAGCACGTAAAGAACGCAAAAGCCTCGGCGCCAGCATGCTGGCGCGACTGGAGAAAGTGGACCGCAAGGCGCTGGCCGGTCAGAGCGCTACCAATTACGACGCCGTTCTCTACGGCTTGCAGCAGGAAGACGCCATCGCCAAGCGCTTCGCGTACGGCGATTCCTGCAATCCGTACGTGGTGCATCAGCTCGGCGGCGCCTATCAGCAAGGTCCCGATTTTCTCGACAGCCAACACCCGGTCGAGACTGAGGCGGACGCCAACGCCTATCTGGCGCGTCTCGAAAGCTTCGCGACGGCACTCGACGAGGACAGCGAGGTCGTGCGTCATGATGCCGGGCTCGGCGTCATCCCGCCCGATTTCGCCATTGCCAGCGCGCTGACACAGATGACGGCGCTGCGATCTTATCCGGCGGAAAAATCGGTGCTGACGGCGTCGTTGGTGCGCCGCACCGCCAACAAACACATCAGCGGCGATTGGGGCGTCCAAGCGTCGGCACTCGTCAGCGGCAAAATCTATCCGGCACTCGACCGCCAGATTGCCTTGATGGAAAACCTGAAGACCAAAGCGAGCCATGACGCGGGCGTGTGGAAACTGCCCGACGGCGACGCGTTCTATGCCCTGGCGCTGGAAAACCAGACCACCACCAAAATGAGCCCGGCCGAGGTGCATCAGCTTGGCCTCGACGTGGTGGCGGAGTGCACGGCGCAAAGCGATACGATCATGAAGGCGGGCGGACTTTCACAAGGCACGGTCGGCGCGCGGTTGCGTGCGATGTTCCTCGATCCCAAGTTTCGTTATGCCAACACCGACGCGGCGAAGGAAACACTGATCACCGATCTGAACGCCAAGCTGGCGGAAGTGACGAAACTGCTGCCGCGCTACTTCCGCACCTTGCCGAAAGCCGGCGTGCAGGTGAAACGCGTGCCGAAATACATCGAGAGCGGCGCGCCCGGCGGCTATTATCAGAGCGCCACGCTCGACGGCAAACGCCCCGGCACCTACTACATCAATCTGCGCGATACCGCCGAAGTGCCAAGCTGGACGCTGCCCACCCTCACCTTCCACGAAGCCATTCCCGGTCACCATTTGCAGATCTCCATCGCCCAAGAGACCGATCTGCCGCTGCTGCGGCGCATCGGCGGTTACAACGCTTATGTCGAAGGCTGGGCGCTTTATGCCGAACAGCTGGCGGTCGAAATGGGGCTCTATGAGAACGATCCCTGGGGCCATATCGGCCAATTGCACGACGCCATGCTGCGCGGCGTGCGCCTGGTCATCGACACCGGCCTGCACCAGATGCGTTGGACCCGCGAACAGGCGATCAAATACTACGCCGATACCCTGGGCGATCCGGACAGCGGCGCGATCTCGGAGGTGGAACGCTATTGCGTCTGGCCAGGACAGGCGTGCGGCTACATGGTGGGTAAGCGCTTCATCCTCGCCCAGCGCGACCACGCCAAGGCGGCGCTGGGGCCGCGCTTCGACCTCAAGGCCTTTCATGATGCCGTGCTGAAACCGGGCGCCCTGCCGCTCGATGAACTGAGGACCGTCATCGACAGCTATATCGCGACGGCCAAGGCGTGAGCCGACTTATCCTGCAGCGCCGATGAACTCGCGCAGGTTGGACGCCTCGCGCGTGGTTTCCTCGACATGCGCCTTGACCACGTCGCCGATCGACACGATGCCGCAAAGCTGACTGGCATCGTCGACCACCGGCACGTGGCGGAAGCGGCGCTGGGTCATCATCTCCATCAGCGCTTCGACGGAATCGGTCTCGGTGCAGGTGGCAACGGCGCGCGTCATATAGGTGGCAACGGGAAGGACCAGTGCCCGCACGTTTTCGGTGGCCAGCGCCCGGATGACATCGCGCTCCGATAGAATGCCGGCAATGCCGCCGCTGGTATCCTTCACGACCACGGCCCCAATGCGCTTGGCGGCGAGTAGAACCACGGCATCAAGGATATTGGCGTCGGCCGGCAGGGACATCACGTCCCGGCCCTTGGCGCGAAGAATGTCGGTGACCTGCATGTGTTGCTCCCTGCCTGTTGGCGGCAACGCCGCTGGCGAAACCTGATAACCGACGGCGCCGCGGGGGCGTTCGACCGGCTTGGTCCCGATTGTTCTTGAGGCTGCCCAAGTTGCCGTACTAAGGCAAGAGTTAGGCTAATTCTAAATTTAATGCACTGATTGAATTGATGGTTTTGAGATCGCTTTGAGCGCCGCGGGGGACGGAGCGCCGCATTTTCGTACACTTCTGGTCTCGACGTCTCCACGCCACAATGGATGTGGACATTTTGCCCTTTTGCGGCAGCCGGGCGCCGGACGGCTCGCGGCGACCTTGACGCTCTGCGCCTCCTGGCCGAAAAGAGGCGCGCCGAAGCCGCGACAACCATCGACGCTCCCTTAATCAAAGGGGCGTAGAGGGATACCGGGGCGAGCGGCACCAGATGGGGGCCAAATTGCCGTTTTGCCGGCGCCTGGTTTGGTGCTAAGTGCCTGACTTAATTAGTGCGGAGCTGTGGCCGAGAGGCTGAAGGCGGCGGTTTGCTAAACCGTTGTAGGGTTGTAAAGCCCTACCGAGGGTTCGAATCCCTCCGGCTCCGCCAGTTTTCTTTCCCAGCACGTCCCACCACATCTCGAAAACCCTTCAAAAACCCAATAAAAACGGGCATATTATGCACCGTGCCATCCAAGGACGTTTCCCAGCATCCCGACCCGCTGGGGGTACTTTTGGGGGTACTTTTCGAAAATCGAGGTGCGGAGATACCCCCAATGCCTCTGACGGATACAGCCTGTAAAAGTGCCCGCCCCAAGGCCAAGTCCTATAAGAAGACAGATGGCCAGGGTCTGTATCTGCATATCGCGCCGAACGGCGGACGGTATTGGCGGCTGAAATACCGATTCCTCGGCAAAGAGAAGGTTCTCGCCCTGGGCGTCTACCCCGAGGTCTCCCTGGCAGATGCCCGAGAAAAGAGAACTGTCGCCCGCAAGTTGCTGGCTGACGGGATCGATCCCTCCTCTGCCAAACAGGATCGGAGACAGCTTGCTGAAATAAATGCCGCCAATACGTTCGAGGCTGTGGCCCGCGAATGGCATGAGCGAAACCGGGAAAAATGGACGCCAAATTATAGCCAGGACATTTTGCACCGGCTGGAAATGGACATCTTTCCTGTCATCGGCCAGCGCCCGGTCGCAGATATCTCGCCACTGGTGGTCCTGAACGCCCTTAAGAAGATCGAAAACCGCGGGGCGGGCGAAATGGCTCGCCGGGCGGGACAGTATTGCGGGCAGATATTTCGCTACGCCGTGGTGACGGGCCGGGTCGAACGCAACCCCACCACCGACCTGAAAGGCGCGCTCAAGCCGGTACGGCATGGCCACTTCTCATCAATTGAGCCGAAAGAGCTGCCGGAGTTCCTGCACGCCCTGGGCCGGAACGATGCGCGGCTATACATCCTCACCCGCCTCGCGATCCGGCTGATGCTGCTCACCTTCGTACGAACCGGAGAACTCATCAAAGCTACCTGGGACGAATTCAATTTCGAAGAGGCCGAGTGGTCGATCCCCGCAGAGCGCATGAAGATGCGCAAGCCCCATATTGTTCCCCTGTCGAGGCAGTCGCTAGCAATCCTTCGCGAACTGCAAGCGATGAACGGGAAATATCAATGGGTGTTTGCCAGCCCGACCAAACCGCGCCGTCATATGAGCAACAACACCATCCTGAAGGCGCTGGAACGGCTCGGCTACAAAGGCCGCATGACCGGCCATGGCTTCCGCTCACTGGCGATGACGACGATCAAAGAGAAACTGAAGTATCCTCACGAGGTCGTCGATCGCCAACTCGCACACGCACCACGCAACAAGGTCGACGCGGCCTATGACCGAACCAAATACCTAGATGACCGCCGCAAGATGATGCAAGCCTGGGCGAATTATCTCGATGACGTTGCCGATAGGGGCAAGGTGATCGTCGGGAATTTCAAGAAACCTGATTAGCGCTGCGACGTACGACAACACAACTATACGAGTTTTCCGTAAAGATCGGAGCACCTAACGCGGGATGGCCGTGCATGGTGGCGAGTTTAGTTTATCGGCGCAGAACTCAAGATTTTTGCACCACGCGGGACACCCAACGTTTGCAGGTCTTTCCTAACGTACCAAATAGAGAGCGCCACTTAGCCCTGGTTTCAAATAACTTGACCAATGAGTCAAAACATTTTCCCAGTCGCTTATCAGTCACGGAAGGATCAACGATCCGATCATCCTGGTTAAAAAAATGGAGGGCACTCCACAACACCGCTCGACTAAGCTCTTCAGATTCGGCCAATAGAATAAGGTACTTTTTGTCAGAGGGTGAGCTAGAGCCGTGTACGAAACGAGAGCGGGCTTCGTAAACTTTTGCAAATCGGCGCCGTTCGTCCAGCCTGTGATCTCTGTGCGGAAACGTCGTTAAGGCGCTCCCACGATCACAAAATGTTTTAGTTAGATCCTTTTCCTTGGCTGTCGTCAAAATCCTCTCCATGGCGATGACAAATTTCACCATTTGAGATGCGGGGAATTTCTCTCGTGATGCATCTCCGTACCAATGCGCCGCGTCTATTAGACGTCGAGCGAGCGGTGCCGGGGCCAGCGTCAAACTATTGTCAACTACCTTGCCAATGATAGGCAAAACGGCAGCGGCACCGATTTGACTCAAGTGTTGCCACCATCCCTCGCCAAGGCTCCGATCCTGCCATGAGCGATTAATTTCCACATCGCAAATCTTTCCATCGCAGACCGCGAAGTGGCCACGGTTTTCGACATTTGGGCTCGGCCCGCAAACCCTAAGGTGCTGTGAATACGTTGCGCCCAAGAGCATGTGCAAAAAATTGAGTGCCACTTCGACTGCACTCGCTGCAATTTTCCGGGAAGCGGCTGCATCGGCTTGGTCAATTGTGAGTTCGGCGATCCAATCAAACGATTTGTAATACTTGATCGTGTCATCTAGGAGGATGTCGTTGTTTCCATCCGTAGCTCGTATCTCGGACTGGTATTGCTCAAACAGCGGCAGCAATTCATCGAGACATACTTGGCAAGGACGAAAACGAATTTTGCCGATGTTAAATTCTGCGGGCTCTTTGTCGTCCGAAATCAGACATGGGATTAAGTGCGTAGTGGAACGAAGCGCCTTCGAGGCTGATTTCACTGAATCGGCAAACAACTTGTCAGCGCTCGACTGATTGATTAGCAGCCCCTGACGCAGGAAGCGTTCAACGATATTGTCTATAAGGATATCAAAGAGGTTCTCGACCGTCATCCTCTCCGAATACCCCTCTCTGAAAATTGCTGACTCTGCCGCCGTTCTGAGCCGCAAAAATGCGGCTGCTCCGCAGATGATCGAGCCATGCCCTTCGGGATGACAAATCGTCGAGAAGTTGTCCTGAACGGAGAGAGCCTGTAACTCAGGAAGGCCCATTTTAGCGAAGCGATCTATTTCGTCTTGTAAGAATCTGAGCGCTTTGAAATATTCCGACACCTGACGTCTCCATGGCTATTGGCGTACAGGCTTCATCAAAACATCCCATAGCCCCCATCTCAAAATATACATCTTTGAGCATCGCCTATCACCTCTATGGGACAGCGTTAGGCCAAAAGTAGCCTGCGGTGCACATCTCGATAATTACGCACAAGAATTAGGCCGGTGGCCCGATTGCGCTTTTCTGGTGCGTAAATCCGGTACGAAATAGGCCCATGATTTACGGCTAAGCGCGGTATCGATAGATGGCCAGAGCGTGGAGGCGCAAGTGCGCCAGCTCACCAAGGCAGGATGCAAGAAGGTATTCCGCGAAGTGGCAAGCGGCGCGAAGACGGACCGCGCCCAACTCCGTCGCACCCTTGCCCAGCTCGTCGCCGGCGATGTGCTGATGGTGACTAGGCTTGACCGGCTCGCGCGATCGACGCGCGATCTGCTCAACACTCTGGCGGCGATCGGAGACAAGAAAGCCGGATTTCGGTCGCTAGGCGACACATGGGCGGACACCACGACCGCACACGGCCGCCTGACGCTCACGGTGCTAGGCGGCCTTGCGGAGTTCGAGCGGGAGCTGATCCGCGCCCGCACCGGCGAAGGGCGCGCCCGCGCCGTAGCGCGTGGCGTGAAGATGGGCCGAAAGCCGAAACTCACTGCGCACCAGCAGCGCGAAGCGCCCCTGCGGCGCGAAAAGAGGGCACCGATGCGGGAGATTGCCCGCAGCTACAATGTCTCGCACAGCACGATTTTCAGGCTGTCAGGTTGAGGGTATTCGAAGGGTATCTATTTTACCGTTGGGTAAGATTTGTTCTTGCAATAGTTCAATTTTCTTGTGCCCGCATACGATTTTAAAAGTATCAAGTAGCGTGGTGTCCATGTAGTGCCCAACGATTACGCGTTGCACCGGACTTTTCAGCCCATACCATTCAGTATTACGGCTCAGCACTCTAATCTCTTTTTCGCACTGCCACGCTTCGTATTTTGACGATAGAACATAGCGAGCAGTTTCTTCTGCTGTGCTGAAAGGGCTGTTTTCAATCGCGGCGTATGCGTCTGGTCTATAATCGACCATGACCACATCTGGTGGGAAAATATCGATCTCAACCTCGACTGCAAGACCTTTAAAGCCACCCGCGTAGTGTCCCCAGAGCAAGTGCTGATTAAAAGTGGCAGAAAGTGAACAGACTTTGTACCTGTTTGTCTCTGCGCACACTTCGGAGAACATTTCCGTTGGACCTGGGACTCCGCAAGAAAGCTTTCCTTCCATCGGATCATTCAGCGTTTTCCAATCAGCGCAGTACAGTCTGTTGTTGAGGATTATGTCTAATGCATAAGCAGCTTGCTCTGGCGGCCGAAATTTGTATGCGAGCATGACGATTAGTATCCCAAAACATGATTGTTGGGCCGGACGGCGAGGAACTTGATCAGTAGAAACAGTCACGGTGTCGATGATCATAATCAGGTAACCGCCATGTTGGCGTCTGCATGGGTGCGAACTGGGGCATGATAAAGGTATCAACCTCGTGGGGCGCGAGCGCGGAAGCAGCCCTGCGTCTGCGGATTTCACAGCGAAATTTTCGCCAAGCCCAGCTGAGCGGATATGTCAGTAGCGCAATAACCGCGCTCAATACTGATGAGATTATATTCCACATACTTGAATCAAGGGTCGGCACAAAGTGCGGACCGAGAAACTTGATACCAATGAACGCGACACCAGCTACTAATCCGCCTGCGATCAGATTTCCACGAATGCCAAGGTCCCGATTGTGCTCTGGATTGCTTGCTACAATTGTACGATTCATATGCGTCCTCCTTGTGAAATGAAAAGCCAAGTCGGACGCCTATAGAATACACTTTTGGGGTGCGCGCACGTGAAAACTTCCCCGAAAGCCCCCTAGAATCAATAGGAATTATTTCGTAATCCACTACCGCCGCATTGGTAGGGCCATTGGTGGTGCGAGCCTAGAGCTAACTCACCGTTCAGAAAAAGTCCCGGTCGCCCACTTCCCATAATGGGGATTACAGGTGTCGAGCCGTCTAACGAACCATCCTAACGCGGCGTCCCCTCAGTGACTTCCGATTCTTTTGGCGGATTAGTCCGATTCCGTCCGTCCTCACGGTAATGCACAGGATCGTCTATCCAACGGTTGATCTCCGACTCGCGCCAGCCGCAGCAGTGTTCGCTGATGCGTACTTGGCTCGGAAACGTTCCATCCTTCATTTTGCGATAGATGGTGGAGCGGCTGAGGCCGGTGCGCGCCAGCACCGTTCGCATCCGTAAAATCTTGTCGGGTTCAGGCATGAGGTCATCCTCAATCGTGTGAGGATGATGTTTGTATGCAGGCCCTCGGAGTCAATGGCAGCGCGGATGCACCGTCTTGTGGTTTAAGCGTGCTCCAGCGTAGTTGCAGATACGAGAGTGGGTTTCAGCGTATTGAAGAGGTGTTCTGGAACTGGAAATTTTTTTCGCCGCCGATGCATTTTTGTCATTCGCATTCTTCCGATGCGGATAGTTATCGCTCCGTCTCCTTTCTGAAGCAGGCAGTTTCGGGGCTGGTGTTTCTCACAATCCGCATTTTGCCATCGATCCGATCCCAAGCCCCACTTCGGTTGACGGGGGCTGTCAAGGTCGGCGAAGCCGCCCGCGAAGCGGGGCATGCGCCTTGACAGGCCCCGCCAACCGAAGAACCTAACAGGATTGGATCGACGGATGCATACGCTTACGATCACGGCTGATTGGCGGGAATAATGATGACACAGCGTGCATTTTGTTTGCGGGTCTTGTTTCGGCAAACCTCCAGAGCCTGCCGGTTAGCGATGACGATGCGATCTCCAAGGACGAGGTCCTGCCATAGCTGCGGCGCCGCGGTTTGGAGCAAATGCTCTCCAGCGGCGACTTGATCCATGCCCAGTATCGCGGCGGCCTTCTCTTCCGGTGATCCGCGATGCTCGGGAGGATTTCGCGCCCATACGCCAGCGAGTGCGGCCCAGAGAACCATCCCGGCAACGAGACCGCCAACACCTGTTGCGATCAACCAATTGCGCTGCATTTTCGCAGAGCGCGCTGTGCGTAACTGAGCCTTCATCTCCTGCGCGGCGTTCCGCAAAACTGCGCTCGCTTCCGTCAGCGCCAATTGATCGCCGCGGCGGGCGGTTTCTCCTGCGGCGGCAATCTGCCGGGCTAGTTGGTCTGGCGTAGCGGACAGAGCGGGCATCTCCGCAATGGCTTTGAGACGCCGGGCTGTGACCGCACCAGCTTGCAGGATATTGGCGAGTGTCTCGCTGTAATCGGGAATTGTTATCGAGGCGCGGTCGGCAGCAAGACCGCCCACGGCGCGGCGAACGAGGGCCACTTCTTCGCGCAAGGCCTCGAAGGCAGCGGCGGCCGAATCGTCAGGCGGGGCCTGCGATGGTTCGCTATTGGCCGACGGCGGATGAATTTCGCCATCGCGTGGGCTCTGGATTTCGCTGTTCATGCCGTTCTCCCAGGTTCACAGGTTTCGCATTCACAAACCCAGTCCGCGTCCACGACCGAGCCCCAGATGATCCATCAGGTCTGCTCCAATGCTGCGGCCGGTGGACATCTGCAGCCCCAACTCGATTTTGCGGTTACGCAGAATCGATTCGACTTGCGGATCGCGCTCCAGAGATTTGGCCATCCCTGCCATGTCGGCGCGCATAGCTTTTGCGCCGTCGAAGTCGTAGGCTCGTTCCATCCGGCTGCGTGCCTTCGACAAGCCTTGCCATTCGGCGACAAACCGGTCGGCGCGAAGCGCAGGATTGGTACGGATTTCGGCTTCAACTTGCAGAGCCCGGATGACCCGATTTGTCCGCCCACTTGTTGCGTCCCGGATCAGCGAAGGATCGTTGGCGAGCGCACTTTCCATATCGGCCGCCATCTTGGGTCGCACCGCGTCGAGCGCAGCTCGCGCCTTTTCCAAGGCGCGTTCCTGTTCCGGCAGCACCGGCAGCTGTCTGGCGTGCATGCGGCCAATATCTGTGAGCGCGCGCCCGTACTGGCCAATCGCAGCATCGCGCTCAGCGACCCACTCGGGCGTACCTCGCGACAGCTTGGGAGCGGCATCGCGATCCGAGCTCTGCTGCCGGTCTGCCTTGTGATCTGGCACTGGCATTTGCGGCCTGAAGGTCGCGAACAGTCCGCGCTTTGTCTGGGTTTGCTGTTGCTCGGTAGGGGACGACCGATCCAGCCCCGGCGTTGCCCGAGGCTGTTGCTGGTCCGCGACAGAGGAGCTGTGCAATTGGCCCTGCCCAATTGCGCGAATTGGCTCATTGGGTTCTCGGCTATAGTCGCTGGCCATATCCTTGGCGCGTTCGCGCGACAGAACGCGTGCGAGTCTTGCATCATCGGTAAAGTCGTCGCGGCCAAAGTGGAGGTCTACGCGCTCGCGATGGCGCGAGAGGGCGACGTAGGCAGCGTGCCGGTCCAGACCCGGCGTGGCCAGCACATGCACCCGGTCCACCGTCACACCTTGGGCTTTGTGAATGGTGGCGGCATAGCCGTGGTCGACGTGGCTGTAATCTTTGAGGTCGAATCCAACTTTTTGGCCGTCATCCAGCCGGATATCCATGTGGATGGGACTGACCCGTTCGACCGTGGCAAGGGTGCCGTTCTTGATGCCGAGACCCCGGTCATTTTTGAGCATCATCACCCGGTCGCCGGGGGCAAAGGTTCGCTTGCCGCGTTCGACGGTAATGGCAACATCCTCGCCCAACTCTCCGGCCTCCCGGAGCTTGGTCCGGGCGAGCTGGTTGAGATTCTGAACCTCCTCATTGGTGTGGGTGAGGATAATACGGGTTTTGCCGGGAGTGGCTTGGCGGTCGCTATCCCAGCTGTCGACCAGTTGTTCCCGCGCCTCTTCCCGGGATGGCTCGGCATGGACCATGCCGTGGTCACGATAGCCGTCGAGGCCTTCGTCGGTCCGTCCGGTGGCGAGATGGCGAGTGGCGTCCCGCTGCCAGGCTTCGCGCTGGCGGCGAATCTCGGTGATCTCGACATGGGGATGACGCTCGCTCAAGGAGCGGAAGGCGGTACCGGCCTCAATGGCTTGCAACTGCTCGGGGTCGCCGACCAGAACCACTTTGGCGCCCCGCCGCTCAACCTCACTGAGAACCCGCTCCAATTGCCGCGAGCCCACCATGCCCGCTTCGTCGATCACCAGGACATGATTGGAGTCTAGAATCTCACGGCCTTGCGCCCATTGGTGCTCAAGACTGGCAATCGTGCGGGACGCAATCCCGGAGCCGCTCTCCAGGTTCTCGGCGGCAATGCCGGAAAGCGCAATCCCGCGAACCTCAAACCCGGAACGCTCCCAAGCCTCTTTGGCCACCCCCAGCATGGCGGATTTTCCGGTTCCGGCATAACCAATGACGATGCCGAGGTCTCGTCCATCCGTGACATGGGTGAGGGCTGTCCGCTGCTCGCGGGAAAGGACCAATCCGCGCGTCTCGGCGGCGGACAAAGCCCGCTCCCGGCTACTCTCAAAGACGTGATGGTGCTGGCGTTGCGCCAACCGCTCGGCAGACCGGTGCAGGCGCTCTTCCACCGCCAGCATCTGTCGGCTGGTGAAGCGCTCATTGGCTCGGCCGTCTTGACCGATCCGCACCAAATCGGGCGAACCCTCCACCGCTCCCATAACGGCATTGAACTGGTCCAGCCCATCGGAATGGCGATGCACGAACATCGCCAAATCCCGCCGGGTGAAGGTTGCCTGCTGGTGGGTGATGGCATCCAGCGCAATGGAGGGGTTGGCGATGATTTTTGCCCCGTTCTCGCGGGCAATCTCGCGGTGATCTTCGAGCCGCTCCGATTCCAACCCTTCGTCCGCCATTCTGGCGGCGGCGGGGCCAATCTTGTGCTGGGGCTCCAGATCAATGCCTTGGTCTTCGAAGGAGCGGTGATCGATCCGGGCGTCAATCCCGAGCTCCGCCAAACGCTCATTGACATGGGCGCCCCAGGCTTCGCGCCAACGCTCTAGCATTTCGGTCCGGTTCCACCCCCGCATTTTGGCCCCAAAGCCGTTCTCATCCACGGCCCGCATGGTGAGCATGACGTGGGCATGGGGCTTGGCCATGCCATCGGCGCCGATGTCCCAATGCACATTGAGATCGGCGATCATACCCTTGGACACAAACTCTTCACGAACGAAGTCCCGCGCCAGCTCGATCCCATCGGATTGATCAAGCTCGCGGGGAATGGCGAACTCAATCTCGCGGGCAAGTTGGGCGTCCTTGCGCTTCTCAAAAGATTCAACGCCATTCCACAGCCGCTCGCGGTCGTGGAATTCGTCGGGCACATGTTCCGGCGTCATCACCTCGGAATGAACGACACCGCTCTTATTTGTAAAATCGTGATGGCGGTCGAGGCGCTCGTCATAGAGCCGGTCGGCCGAGCGATAGGCGGCCGAGGCCAGTGCGCTCGATCCGTTTGAGCGACTGATGACCTTCGCGGAAAAATGATAGATCGCCATGCCGATTCACATACGCTTCCAAGCGCACGTCGGCACGACGTATAAGCGCGCCCTCACGAGAAAAAATCCCGTGAGGGATCGTTTCGTACCACACTGTCTCAGGTCAAATAGCGCCTTCCACAAGGCCCCACGCTATTATGCACACATCAACAATACGGAGCCCGACATGCGCAAACCTCGCGATTTTGACAATGCCCTCAAAACGCTCACCGACAAAGCCAAGGCCTTGCAACAGACCAAGCGCCGCCAGCTCGGAGAGCTGATTGTTGCCACCGGTGCGGATGGACTCGATATCGAGACCTTGGCCGGTGGCTTACTAGCCATGGTGCAAACGAAAGACGCCGCACAAAAACACCTCTGGAAGAAGCAGGGCGAGGAGTTTTTTCGAAAAGCAACAGCTCTTGAAGGCGGAAATGCGAGCCACCGCGAGAGCAGTCAAGAAGATAATGCCCGCGCGCCGCAGACTCGAAGCACAACGGGCCAAGCATGATACGCGGAACTGGGTCGTGAAACGGCGCGAACGTACCCGCCACCTGATCGAACTCGGCGGGCTGGTCGTCAAATCCGGGCTAGTGGAACTCGCCAACGATGATCGAGCCGTTCTCTATGGTGCATTCCTCGAACTTGCCTTCACCCTCCAAGGAGAGGCCTGCGAACGGATGATGGCGCTGTGGAAGCGACGAGGGAGCTTTGCATTTCGCGACGAGACCGAAGTCAAAGAAAGTACTGCGGAGGGAGACAGATGAGTCTGGGGCTATTAGCTACGCTTGCGCAGCCGCGGCAATTTTCGGCGCGTGGACCATCCATGCCTCACCTCATTGCCCACCGTGCCAACGTCGCTGGATATGCCGAATATCACACCGTCTTATTCCACCCCGTGAAAATCTCCTTGAGGCGTTCAACGGTGTGGCGCCATTTCGGGGTCTTTGGTGCGCAGACGGTGTTTTGGTTGCCGAACATGCCGGTTTCGTTGACGGCTTTTGCGAGCGGGCGAGTTTCTATCCAATCCATGGGAACGAAGCATTCTTGCCGTTCGGGATCGTCGACAAATTCGCGGTGATAGCTAGCCTTCTTCAGTACCTCTAATGCGGGGAGTTCGACGCCTTGATCGTCTGTCAGTTTGAAATCCGACGCCGGGACTGGCGTGCTGCGCACACGGCCCACGCCGACGAAACCGTAGCCCGGCGCCTTGACCCAAACGAGATCGCCAGCCTTGAGAAGGCCAAGGGTACCGCTATACCAAGCCCCCCCACCGGCACATATGAACCCGTAACGGCGGGCGTCTTCCCAATCGCGCGTCTCACAATGGCCGAAGCAGGCGTAGTATTCGCCATTCCAAGGTTCTTTGTTGGCCGTCGTGCCGCTGGTCGCCGCGGCGACTTGCGTTTCGGCCGGATCAATCAGCCACGCCCGACTCAAGAGATGCCCGGCGTCGGTTTCGAAGACCTGAAAACAAAGCACGTTGATCGGAATGTCGCGTCGGTTGAGGTAATCCACGATCCGTTCGCTGGCAGCATCCAACGTGGCGGCGACAATGACAATCTGGTGGCTCTGGTTCAGCGTTTCGGGATCAAGCGCAGTCCCGAATCGTGCTTTGAAAGCTTCATCCAGAGACTTGCCGCCGGAAAAGCGAGCATAGATGCGGGTAATGTCCTGCGCCTCAAGCCGTTCGGCCCAGCTTGCATAGTCAATCGCTTGGGCCACCACCTCGCGCGGGGTCTTGCCTCGTTTCAGTTCGATCAAGATCAAGGCGCCATCGGGGGCCAGCGCCAGCAGGTCGATGCGCCCGCCAAAACCGGTGTCCTCCTGCCTCCCGATCATCATCCATTCCGGCGCCAGAATTTCCGGAGACGCGACAATCATTTCCTCCAGCAAGGCTTCGCTCGGCAGCGTGGCCTCCTGCAAGAGTTGCGGCTTAGGACCTACCCGCCAAAGGCTATGTTTGATTGGCATAGTGATTGCCTTTCCTCTCAGACGCTATCGACAATGGGCTCCAGCTCATTACGACAGATGAAATCCTCCAGCTTGTTAGCGACCAGACAACTTCGCGCTACCGCACTGAACTCGCTTTCAGCCTTGGTCATTTTGATCAGGTCCGCAGCAATCTCTTTCATCGTTACGTACTCGTCGTTTGTGCGTTGCCCCTTTGGCTTTCCCGCAAACCGGCTGTATTGAACAACCTTTCTCACGCACTCACGCCACGTTTTGTTGCGTTCACTTTTTAGCAAGCTCTGATCCAAACCTAGACACCGAATTGCAAACCTAACCCGCTCCTTATGTTCATCACCGAGGTCAGACTTAACATCAATCGCGCCCCCTTCACTGAACACAAGCGCCGATGCGTCTTCTCCATCAGTAGGATCTAGGAGGATCGGCAATTCCTTAGCGACACCGCGATTTACCCAACACGCGCGCTCGTTTGGATTTTCGAGAGGAAACCAATCCCCTTTCCCAACACTTTCTTCAGAGTACTCTTTGTTGATGGTATTGCAGAGAACACCAGCCAATCGAAAGTTATCGGGATCAAATGCCAGCCACGAGTACCCATCCGAAAGGTCACCAGCCGCCTGTTTGGCACGACCGTGCGGACGAAAGTGATCCACCTGATACCGTGACACCACTTCTCGTGCTTCTGAGTACCAGCACTTATTATGGGACATGGCCGACAGATGTTCGCGTAATGCCGCCCATGCATTGGCATTATCTTTGATGAACTCCTTCCGTTCTGCAGGATCATCGATAGTGTCCAGCGCATGGGTGAGGTCGTGTAGTTTCTGAAGCAGTTCCGGAGGAACCTTCGACCAATCTCGATGGATATAAATCATTGGCTTTTCAACAACTCGGAAATGATTTCCTTGGTCGCCTCTTCGCGGTTTGCCAGCTGGTCTGGCGTTAACGGCCCTGCATCAGAAAGCTCGACCTCGTCGAGCTTCCGCAGGAACAAGCCATAGAGCTGGTCTCGCTCCTCGTAAAGAAGTCCTATTTGGTGAAGCCGCGCGTTGATCTCTTCCAGCTTCTTTGATTGAACCCTGGACAATTTCTCTAATCGTGCGAGAACATTTCGCTCATCGATCAGCTCTTGGGTCGGCTTGTCTAGTGTAGACGCCATGCCGAAGACGTCAGTCAGCACCCCTGAGACACCCAATCCTTTGGGATCAATAAACGGGGCTTTGGCCCGCACTTGCCCGTTCGCATCTTCGTACATGACACGCACCTCTTCTTTTTCGAGTGCGGCGATAGTCAGTGGGTGATGTGTGGCAATAAGGAACTGGCACTTGGCGGCGTCGGCTTCGGCCCACGTGCGGATAAGCTCCAGATATTTGTGCTGCCATTCGGGATTAAGATGCGTGTCCGGCTCATCCAAGAGAAACAAGGCTCGTTTACCGCGTGAAAGGCGGATCAGACCGAGGACCATAAGAAGCTGGCGCTCACCATCGGAGAGATCGCCAAAGCTGATGTCGCCACTCGCGTCATCGCGGCGCGTAACCCAAACCTGTACCCAACGAATAAGATCTGAGATATCCACACTTTCGAGAGCCTCGAACAGCTCAAGATCGTCCTTGAAGTGAGAGGCGAATTTGCACAGCGCATCTTCATTTCGGAGGTAGACGTAATACTGTTCCTCGTCCGAACCTTTTTCACGGTAGTCGTCTATTTCACGAACCTTGCGGCTAAAGGGAAAGAACGCGACGTCACGCAAGAACCCTGCACACTGGCCAGGACGACCCGCTGCTCCCCAAAATTCTGGTGGCGAACTTTTGCTGTTTCGTGATTTCGCAAACCAGGGCTCTCTGAACGCCACAAACGCCGAGTGGAACCCCCTTACCCCCATCAACGATTCGAGCAGGTCACAGATTTTACTATCGGGAAATGCAAAGAATGACAGGAGTGCGAGAACACCATGGATTGGCCGACAGTAGAACAGGCGGCGATCTTCGATAGAGGTGCGGACTTCCGACTTAGCCTCTTCCTTTATGATCTTGCCGTAATATCGGCGCTGATGGGCGTCAAATAGAGATTCGAGACGGTTGTTGTCGCCGGAGTAGTAGCCAAAGATCAGGTCTGGAAATAGTTCGACTTTCCGTCTTTGAAATTCAGTCCGCGAGATTGGCTTACCATCAGCCGTGAAAGTCCACTGGCCACTCTTGCCAGCTATCGTCACAGCGCTATTGTCAATCCTATACGCCACCTCAAACGAAAACGGTGGCGGCTCGACGTTTAGATCAGCATTCCGGAAGACGTACGTGATCGCTTCGAGAAGATTAGACTTCCCAGTGCCATTTTGCCCGATCAGGACAGTCGTAAGCCGCGTTTCATCAAAATCAACTTTGACATCGCGAAGGTTATGCCAGCCGTCGACCCATACCCTTTCGAGACGCATCACACGGCCTCCACGTTCTCGCCAACCTCACGCAACCATCCCTTTTCGTATTCGTCAGAAAGCTGCTTATAGAAATCGACTACTGACAAATTTGAATCACTGTAGAGCTGCTCAACGGTGATCTTGACCCCATTCTTTTTCAAAAGTGACGCCAAATAGGGCTCTCCCTTTACATCCAAGTCGGAGCGCTTCTTTTCCATGCGTGCCTTTCTTGGGCGATCCTCTTTCGAAAGCCCATTTTTCTTTGTACGCTTCGGGGCGGGTGCTGATCGCTGTTCCGCGCGTTCGGCGCGGATGCGGTCGAGCAGGGCGCTGGCGGGTTCGTCGTTCGGGTCTTGCGGCACCAATTCGCCGCGGAGTGCTTTGGCGAGCACGGCCTTGTCCAGCACGTCAACCAGCTTGCGGGCGCTGGTGGCTTCTTTTGCCAGCCGGTCGATCCATGTGAAGGCGTGTTCAATACGACGGACAATTTGTCGCTGAGTATCACGAGACGGTAGCGGCAAACGAAGGCCTTTTATTATTCCGAGATTGAGGTTTGGCTGTACGCCCCCCGCAGCTTTTCTGCGAAGTTCCAAATAATTGCAACGCAAGTACCAAAGAACGTACTCCTTAGCAGGGCCGTCGGAATGCAATTGAATCGCGGCAAGCGCTTGGTTCGTCGCAGCGTCGATTCCAAGCACGGACACGCGGCCACGAGTTTGTCCCTCTCCATACATTGCCATAAGCAATGTGCCCGCAGGAAACACCTTGCAGTTGGTTTCCTTGATTGCCGTGTTGGTAATGTACTCTGACGCCGACAGCACCAAAGGCTCATTCACCGCCGTACTTGTTATCCAGGCGATGTTTCCACCTTCGTAGTATTTCTTTTCGCCACGCTTCGGAGTTGAGCCAGTGCCTATATCAGCGACATTAGAAAGGGATACTTCAGGCCATGCCTGATTTTCATTCCGCCCCAGAGTTGCATTCTTCGGTGGGAGCGCGCCACGAAATACAGCCGACAACACCGCCTGCTTAAACTGTTCAGTCAAACGGCAAACGTGGTCCAACTCGATCCGGGCGCGTTTGGATTTGGCGGACAGGCTATCGATCTTCGCCACGATCCGCCGCTGTTCTTCTTGCGGTGGCAAAGCAACATAAACATTAGCGAGGTCTTCTTTGTTAAATCCATTTTGCGCTGAACGGGAAATCCTCGTCAGCGGAATTTGAAAATGATCGCTGCGTAAAAACGAACGAACCCAGCCAGAGACCAATAGCTCTCTAGAAAAAATCAATCGCACCAAGGCGACATTATATGCACCGGATTTTCCACCAAGAATTTTCCCGACGCTAGCCCCGTATCGTCCAATCATGATGTCCGACGATTCACATTTAGGCCACTTGGGTAGGTTCTCGATGTAAATCGCCTTTGCATCACTCTCAAAATCGCGAATTTGCAGAAGGCGGATATATCCCGGTGCGGGATGATCGATAAACTCGGACTTCGGCGGCTGAGACCCACCTTTGAAATCGAAGAGCGTGTCGAAATCCGTTGAAGCCCAACCGGCCGGAAGTTCGCTCATTCCGCGGCTCCGTTCGGCTCCAGCTCTTCGGAGAGATCTTCGATTTCCAATAGCGCAGCTTTCAGGTGACCGATAATGGCAGCAGCGATGTCGTCCGGTTCGGTGAGGGTTTCTTCGGCTTCGGCCTCGCTGTCGCGCAGCCATGAAATATCGAGATTGTCGCCGCGCGCCTCGATGTCGGCACGCGTGAAGCGGTGCCAGCGGCCTTCCTCGCCCTGATCCTTGCGCTTGGCCTCGCCGTTCGGATCGCTGCCGAAGGCCTTTTCGAAATCGGCGAAGTCCGCCACCGTAAGCAGCCGGGTCTTACCGAAAGCGGGCATGTTGGCCCGCATATCATAGACCCACACCGCCTTGGTGTTGGCCTTGTCGGTCCTGCCACGCCGGAAGAACAGCACGTTGGTTTTGACGCCCTGCGCATAGAAAATGCCGGTAGGCAGACGAAGGATGGTGTGCAGGTTGCACAGGTTCATCAACCAAATGCGCAGGCGCTTTCCCGTGTTATCCTCAAATAGCACGTTATCGGGCACGACCACTGCCGCCCGTCCCTCCGGCTTCAGGGCGCGGACAATATGTTCGACAAAGGCAAGCTGCTTGTTTGATGTGTCGGCGGTAATCGAAAAGTCGCCACGCGTCGGCCGCCCGCCGCCTTTCTTGGTACCAAAGGGCGGGTTGGTCATGATGATATTGGCCTTGGGCAGGCGTTCGCCATCAGCCGACAAAGTATCGGCCAGAAGGACGCCGCCCTCAATGCCATGCAACAGCAAGTTCATCAGGCAAAGCCGATGGGTATCGGGCACCAGTTCGGCACCGGCAAAGGCTTCGCGGCGCTGAAAATCCGCGCTGGCGCCTTTCGGCATCTTGTAGAGGTCGTCGGTGCGATCCTTGATGTAGCGGTCTGCTGCAACCAGGAAGCCCGCCGTACCTGCTGCAGGGTCTTGCACGACTTCGCCGGGCTGGGGCTGGATCAGGCGGACGATGCAATCAATCAGTGGACGTGGGGTGAAGTATTGTCCGGCACCGGATTTCTTGTCGGATGCGTTCTTTTCCAACAGCCCTTCATAGAGCGTGCCCAAGCCCTCTTCGCGAGCGGAAAACCAATCGAGCTGGTCGATGTTGGTGGTCAGCGACTTGAGGTTGGTGGGTTTGCGTAGGCGGGTTTGCGCATCGGTGAAGATGGCCCGCACCAGTCCGTCTTTGGTCGTTTCGCCGCCCAAGTCCAACAGTAGGCGCTTGTAATAGTCGAGCTGGTCCAGCCCATCGCGCTTGGCCAATTCGTCCCAGCGGTATTGTTTGGGGAGGCGTTTTTCCTGGCCGGTTTCCTGAAGCATTTTCAGAAACAGCAAGAAGGTCAGTTCAGTGACATATTCATTATAGGTCACACCGTCGTCGCGCAGCACGTTGCACAGTCCCCACAGCTTGCCGACGATATCTTGGGTGTTGGTCATTTTTTGGGTTTCACAGAAAGATATGAAAACGGTTTGCGGCGATTTTTTTCGATACGTGTTGGCTTTGGCTTGAGGGGATCATAAATCAGTCCCTGCTGCGGGGAACAAACCACCCAGTGCCAGTACCCATTCTTGCTTTTGCTGCACGCCACAATTGATAGCGTCGGAATCCGCTCCCACTTGGTCACTCTGCGCGCGCGGTCTGCAATTCGTATACGCAATTGTCCCAATGCTTTTCGAAGACGTGGCCACTTCGTATAACAGTTGCGCGTTCGGTGCTCTCCAAATGCAGCCAGGCCCGCTTCCTCTTGTGTTGTACTAGCGATAATCGCGATGCACGTCGGCCCACAGTTACTTGCATATTTTTGCTTTTGGTGTCTTAGACGGGGCATTAACTAGCTCGTTTCCAAAGCTCTTCATTGATGTTGGCCAGCACGGCTTCCAACTCGCCCCCGAATACCTTGTTGAGTCGGGTAAAGCCACCATCGTTGGCGAAGGGGTCGCGGTCCAGTGCGGCACGATCTACGACGATTTCGCGCTCAACCTGCTCCCCGATACGGCGCAGCCATTTCTTTTGCGGCTCGGTCCAGGCACGGCTTGATAGCACGCGTCCAATGGCTGCCCGCACGCGGTCGGTATAGGGCACCAAAGGATCACCCAAAGCGGCTTGGCGGACATAGCCGATAATCGATGCGGCAATATCGACATTCTTGGCATCGGCCCAGGCGCGATGCAGGCTCGCTTCGGAAAATCCCTCCGCATCGAGGACCCGGCGCAATTCAATCAAACTTTGGCGGGTCAGTTCGCGAGGGCGCTGAACAACAACCGTGAGTGCAGCAACGGCATTAACATTTGCGCGGACAAACGCTGTGAACCCGTCGAGAAAATCTTCCGGCCGGTCTACATCGCCAAAACCACGCGTGACCGAAACCATGCTGTCTTCGTGCGTAGAAATCGGCAGATAGTGAGGCACGACGTCATCGGACTGCCAATCTAGGATTGGGCCGATAGCGGCGCGCGGTTTGAGCCACTCTGCCACGGCAGCGGGTTCGCTTTCCAAAAGCCGTTTCAGCGCCTGTTCGGGCGTTTCGCCCGCTACAGTTTCAAATAGTGCTCTTGCGCGTTCCGAAAGGTGACGCAAGCGGCGGCGTAGTTTTACGGCCAATTGGTCGCGCACATCCTTCTGATAAAGCGCGCCGTCTCCCACCAACAGATCCTTGACCAATTGGTCAAAGGAGATTTTGGGGTTGACCACTACAGGCTTCATGTCGGTCAACTTCTGAAGCTGAGAGTAGAGATCCACCGCGTCGAAAATGCGGAAAGCCCCTTTTTCGATTTCCGGGCAAAGCCGCGTCGCCCGGCCGATCATCTGGTCATAGAGGATGCGACTATTGACGCGTCTGAGAAATACCAAATTGACGATGGAAGGGATGTCTATGCCGGTCGTCAACAGATCAACCGTCACAGCAATCCGCGGATTGGTGTCATTGCGGTAAGAGCGGATCAGCTTCTTGGGGCGATCCACACTGCCCGTAATCTTGCAGATGGCGTCGTTATCGATTTCGCCATATTGAGCGGCAAACGCTTTCTTGAGCTCGTCGACTACGATGTCCGCATGGGCATCCGTGACGGCAAACACGAGGGTTTTGCCAAAGGTCGGGTCGATTTGCTTGGCGAGTTCTTCTGCAACGACGCGGTTGAAATCGCGCGTGATGACCTTCTTATTGAACTCCTCCACCTCAAACGAAATTTCGTCCGGCGCGAAGGATTCTACTACCTCTCCGGTCTTGGTATCGAATATGTCGAGCTGTTCGTCCTTCTTGAATACAATGCCCGCTTTGGCCAGCGCTGTCGTCATGCGAACCGGCGGCTCGTGATCGTTCAAGAAGCCTTCCACCACGGCGTCGCGATAGGAGTATTTGAAGATCGGCTCGCCGAAGATTTGCACGGTGTGGAGTGCGGGCGTGGCGGTCAGGCCGATTTTCACGGCATCGAAATACTCCAGCACGCGCCTGTATTTCGAAACGTAGTCATCCTGGTTTCGGAAGCTCAACTCCGAATCCGACATTTCCCGGTCTAAGAGATAACCGCGGTGGCATTCGTCCACGACGATCAAGTCATATTGGTCCACCGGTGGAGCGTCTCCCGGATCGTCGGCATATAGGACCCGCTTGACCAAGCCCTGAATGGTGCAAATGTGGACCTTGGTTTCGGTTTCCGGGGCCACATCCTCCAACGCCTTCAGCCCGAATATGTCAGCGAAGGCTTTGCCCGATACGATCTTGGTAGTTCGAAAATCGTCCTCCGCCTGATCGCCCAAGGCAGAGCGGTCCACCACGAAACAAATGCGCCGGAAGCGTTTGGTGGCCAGCAGGCGGTACAGCATGGCAATGGAGAGCTTGGTTTTGCCCGTGCCCGTTGCCATCGCAATTAGCATGTTGCGGCGGCCATCGGCCAATGCCTTTTCAACTGCCAGAATGGCTGCCTGCTGATACTCGCGGAGTGGAAACCCGAAATTGAATGGCAGGTCTTTCAGGGCCTCTTCAGCCTTGTCCTGATCCTGTTCTAACTGCCCAGTCAAACCCAGCGGCGTCGGCCATGCCAGCAAGGCGCGGCTGAGATTGGTGGGGCGCCGGGTATCGCGGAACCAGACACCGCTTTCGGTTTCGATCTGCTTCAGGAAGGGACGGCCATTGGCGGAAAAAACGAAGGGCACTTTGAAATGCCCCCACGGTCCACCGGCAAAGCTAAAGCTGTCGTCTGCCTTGAACCCGATGGCGTAACGCTCTGCCTGCCCCAAGGCGCTGGATACGCTTTTGTTGCGGCGCTTCGCTTCAACAACGGCAACCAGCGTCAGACCCACAAACAACGCATAATCGGCCGGGCCGCTGGCAGTAGGCCATTCGGCAATGGCGAGATTCCGTCCCTTCGCGGGGCGCACACCGGCTTTGTAGCGCACAGTCTCGGTATCAGCTTCCCAACCTGCGTCTCGCAATTGCTGGTCGATCAGCGTGCGGGTCGCAGCTTCGTCCAGAACGATATGCGACGCTTCTTTTTGCCCCGCTTGAACCAGGGCAAGGGATTCTGCTGGTGGCGCGGCTGTGGCGGCTGCCTGCAGCGCGGCCAAGCGGGCGGCGATGTCGTTCTTTTCGGCTTCGGTTTCGGCGGCGAGCTTTTCCCAGACCGCCTTTTCCTCGGCTTCCCGGGCCAGCCGCTGTTCCGCCGTCTCACGTGCCTTGGCCTGTTCTTCGGCCACGCGATGCGCTCGCGCTGCTGTATCTTCGCTGTCGGCGAGCTTCTTCGTCAGGTCGGCGATTTCGGCTTTTAGGCTGGCCGAGGCATCAACTGGTTCTGGTGGGGGGATGAACGCCCCAGGCTTGAAATTCGGCTGGCCTGCGTAAACCCGATGGAACCAGACACCGAGTTCCCGCGCAATCTTCAGTGCGGACAGTGCCTCAGCATAGGTTCCTGCGGCTTCATGGGCAGCCGCATTCCCTGCCTTCCGCACGACATGGAACAACCGCGCCACATCGGGCGGTAGGATGTTTTCAAAAGACAGGCGCCGGAGCGTCGCCTCAAAGGTTTCCCGGTCATCAAGATAGGAGGCGTGGCGGGCCGCAACAATCTTACAAAGCAACTCCGCAAACTGGCGAACCTTGAAGATGGACGTGCAGGGGTCATCGCGGAAGTAGCGCTCGGCGAGCACCCCAAGCGTCGCCAGTCGGGTGTGGTCCTTGTTCAGAAAGCCAAAATTCGTGATGAGCTGCATATTCCCCTGCCGACGGACAGAGTGACACCCGGATGGACGAAATTACAAATCAGAGGGCGAACGGAAGAGGCATTACCCACCTCTCCGACCGCGACAAAATGAAAAGTGGGGGCACATTTGGGGGCATCTCAGAAATTCAAAAACTAAATAGTCTTTATATTACAGTGTGTTGCAAGGCACTTATGGCTCCCTCCGGCGCCAGTTTACTTTCCCAGCACGTCCCACCACATCTCGAAACCCCTTCAAAAACCCAATAAAAACGGGCATATTATGCTCCGTGCTGTCCAACGACGTTTCCTGGCATCCTGACTGGCTGGGGGCATTTCGAGGGCATCTGTGAAATCCGGCAGAGGAAAAATGCCCCCATGCCCCTCACCGACACCGCCTGCAAGAATGCCCGCCCCAAGGCCAAGCCGTATAGAAAGGCTGACAGCGGCGGCCTGTATTTAGAGGTCGTTCCCAGCGACGGCCGGTATTGGCGGCTGAAATATCGCTTCCTGGGCAAAGAAAAGCGGTTGGCTTGCGGGGTCTATCCCGAAACCTCCCTCGCCGAGGCCCGCGAAAAGCGGGCCGTGGCCAAGAAAATGCTGGCGGACAGGATCGATCCCTCCTCTGCCAAACAGCGCCCGCCAAGACCGCATGCGCCGCTCCAGCGTGCGCCGGATGCCGAGGCAGATCTCGGGATGGCGCCGCCGGATCTCCTCGAGAACCGCAATGGCCCGGATGCCGGGCGCCGCCTTCAGGATCGGCACGATCTCGCCGTCCCATACTTCGGCGAGGGGATCGGGCCGCCGCCGGCTGCGGGGAACCTTCTTCTGCGATGGCAGGCGCGGATTGTGCTCGATCCGGAAGCCGCTCGCCGGCGAAAAGCCCGCTTTGGCGGCAGCAACGGTGGTGTCGTGGGTCTGTCGGAAACTCATATATAGCCTCGTCTGGTGGTCGGTGATGTGGAGGCCGGGCAATCTCTGATCCCTCAAAACTTGAGATGAATAAGAAACTTGACCCGGTCGCGCACAACCGCCAGACAAGTTCCGAAAAACTCGCCGCCGGGGGTGGCCTGCCGTCGCTCGGGCTACGCCCTCACTCCGTCAGCCCACCCCCGGCGCATTCGCATCCTGATTGACGCTGCTCTCTCACCTTGATTGTCGCCGCGCACTAGGGCCAGACGGGCTTCGTTCGCGCCGCACGCCGCGATAGCCGCCGCAGCACACTGGATGGAGCGTTTCTGTTCCGGCGTTCTCGCCACTGCCGCCAACGCCGACGCCTCCGGTTCGAGCGCCAAGCGCATTTGCGTCAGATCACGGAACACCGGCACGGAATGGCTGCGCTGCAATAGCCACAGCAACACGTCGGGATCGAACAGGTTCCAGTCCTCTTGCGGCCCAAAGGCCTTTCGCCGTCAGGACTTTCATCGCCTCGCGCAGGATCACCCGCGAGACGCCAAATTGCCCGCGCAGGACTAATTCCCGCGGCAATATTTCGCCGCTGCGATAGACCCCCGACACGATCGAGCCGCCGAGCGATTGGACGGCACCGGTAACGGGGTGCCGCTGGGGACCGGCTCGCCGAACAACGGCTTACCCGATGCCGTCCAAATAAATTTCTGAATCCGCGGCGACCGCCGCTTGGTGCAGCCCATACCGGGTCCGGAATTGGCGTGATAGATGATCCAGTCCTCGGTGCCGTCCGGCGATTTGAAGAAGGCGTTGTGGCCGGGTGCAAAGACGCTGGTTGCTGCCGATTGGCGAAACACCGGCGACGGTGATTTCACCCAAGACGCCGGATTCGTGAGATCGGCGTCCGGTGCCGCTGTCAGCATGCCAAGGGCATAATCGTCCGACCAGCAAGCACTGGCGGAATAGACCAGGAAGCGCTCGCCGTTTGGTCCTCTGAGAAATTCCGGGCCTTCCAGGATCTGGCGGCCGCCTCGTTTTTCCCAATCGTAGGTCGGCGCGGCGATGTCGACCTGCTTGGTGGCAAGCTCCCACGGTGTCCGCATCTCAGTGAGGATGAGATGGCTATCCGGCCCGACATAGGCCGAATAGGCGAAATAGAGTTTGCCGCCGTCCTCGAACACCGTGCCGTCGATGCCGGTATAGTCCGTCTTCAGCATGCCGCGATCGATCCAGCGGCCGGTCAACGGATCGGCGGCGTCGTTTTCGAGCACGAAGATATGGCGGTGGGCGTCGTCGTTGAACGCCTTATCCGCCGCCGTATAATACATGTACCACGTGCCGGCGATGCGATGCAGTTCGGGCGCCCACACCGCCGCCGAATTCGGACCGGACAACGGCGCCCGCCACACCACTTTCGTTTCCGCGCGGCCGAGCTGGGTGATGTCCTTGGTCTTCCAGATCTGGAGCCGATTGCCGAGCGTGTTGGTATAATAGTAATGGCCGCCGTCGGCCGTGACCCAGGGATCGGGACCGGACTTCAGAAGCGGGTTCACGAACGTCGCCGGTTGCGCACCAGCCGGACCGGAAAGTGCAATCATCACCAGCGCTGCAAGCCAAAGACCGGGCCGCATCGCATTCCTCAATTTTAAACCGGTTTATTTGCCGTCTGCCGGGACCACGCCCTTGGGCGCCGCGCTGAACGCCTTCAACATGTCAGCTTCCGCTTGGCGGTACGGCTTGCCGTCCTGGTACAGAATATCGTGGAACCAGACTTGCGGCTGCATATCCACATAGGGCCGCTTCCAGGAATCCCATGGCAGATGAGTCTGCGACTTGCCGTTGACGAAACCCCAATTGACCATGCCGACATTGGCGCGCTTGGCGATCGGCAGATCGCCGTCGAAGGTCGAGCCGTTGCCGCGCGCCATGTATTCGGTGCAGATGACCGGGCGGCCGTAAGTCTTGAGCGCTGCGACCCGTCCGGCAAAGGATTCCGGCCAGCCGTAATCGTGGAAGGTGATGACGTCGGATTGCTCGAGCTGCGTCTTTTCCACCGTGTTGAGGCCGGCGAGCTTGTCCCAGTTCTCGTTGTGCCAGATGCCGGATGTCAGCGGCTGCTTCGGCTTCACGCTGCGCGCCCAGGCGAATACTTTGGGCAGCAGCACGGCAACGCGCTGAACTTTCTGCTTGGACTCTTCGGCCTGGTAGTTGCCGCCGCCTTCGTTGTCCGGCTCGTTCCAGACGTCCCAGGCCAGGATACGATTGTCGGCAGCAAAGCGGCCAACGATGCCCTTCACATAAGCTTCGAGCCGTCCCTCCTCTGCCGGATTATCGAGCGCCTTGGTGCCGGGCGACTGCACCCAGCCGGAATTGTGCACGCCCGGGATCGGCGGATGCTGCGGCCCCAGCTTCGGGTTCGGATCCCAGCAGGAATCGAACAGCACGAAAAGCGGCTTGATATGGTGCTTGGCGGCAATCGCCAGAAACGTGTCGATGCGCTTGGCGAAGCCCTTCGGGTCTTCCCTCCATAACTGATCGTGCAGGAAAACACGCATGGTGTTCATGCCGAGGCCTTCGGCCCAACCGAGCTCGACGTCGATGCGCTTGGGATCGAAGGTCGCTGCCTGCCACATCTCTAGTTCGTTGATGGCACTGGCCGGCAGATAATTGCTGCCGAGAACCCAAGGCTGCGCCGCGTACCAGGTATTGGCCTCAGCGGGCGACCAGCGCTCCAGATCAGCGGCGGACGCCTGAACCGCAAACAGCGTTGCAACGGCCAGAATGGAGATAACTCGTTTCATATAAACTCCCGTACTCAGCGCGTCTTGTTGACGGCAAACCGGTAAATGATGGTGTGATGGTACTCGCGCCCAGGCTCGAGACGGGCGGAACCGAATTCCGGATGATTGGGGGTGTCCGGGAAAAGCTGAGGCTCGAGCGCGAAGGCATCGCCTTGGCGATAACTATGACCGGATTTGCCGACCACCGTGCCGTCGAGGAAATTGCCGGAATAGAATTGCACGCCCGGCATGGTCGATGAGATTTCCAAAATTCGGCCCGATTTGAGGTCTTCGACCTTCGCAACCAGACGCGGCTTGGCGACCGGCGCACGGCCGATCACCCAGTTGTGGTCGAAGCCCTTGCCGAACAGAAGCTGCTGCGAATGCCCGTCGCGGACATCGCGCCCGATCGGCTTGCCGACGCGGAAATCGAATGGCGTTCCAGCGACGGGAGTGAATTCGCCGGTCGGAATCAATCCGGCATCGACCGGGGTCGTTTCGCCGCCGGGGATCGTCAGCACCTGGTCCATGATGCTGCCTGAGCCTTCGCCCGACAGATTCCAATAGGCGTGATTGGTGAGATTGACGACCGTCGCCTTGTCGGTCTTGGCAGTATATTCGACGGTCAGCTGGTTGCTCTCGTCGAGCGAATAGACCGCCTTGGCGGTCAGCTTGCCGGGATAACCCTGATCGCCGTCCGGACTGACATAAGAGAGCGTGACGTTGGCCTTGCCGACTGCATCGACGTGCCAAAGCACCTTGTCGAAACCGGCGGTACCGCCGTGGAGAGAATTGGCGCCGTTGTTGACCGGCAACTGATAGGTCTTGCCGTCGAGAACGAAGCGACCTTTGGCGATGCGATTGGCATAACGGCCCACCGTGGCGCCGAAGTATTGCGGGTTATCCAGATAGCCGCGCATGTCGCCATAGGCGAGCGTAATGTCCGCCGGCTTGCCGTCACGATCCGGCGTAACCACGGACTGGATCGCGGCGCCGTAGGCGATGATCTTTACCGACACACCGGCGCCATTCGTCAGCGTCACGGCTTCGACACGGCGTCCGTCCGGCAGTTTTCCGAATTCGGCGCGGGTGGCCGCAAGGGCTCCGGCCGTCATTACACCGGCTGCACAAATACTGCTCAAGAGAACCTTCCTCCACATCATGCGCATCGACATTACTTACCCTCGCCAAGTTCGATGTAGTCGACATCGGCCGGCTGCTGTCCACCCAATACAGTGATCTTGTTGTACCCGGCCGTCAGCGGAGCGCTGATGGTCATGTCGCTCCAGCCGTCCGACACAGGAACCGCCACTGGCGCCAGCGTCGCACCGTTAACGCGCAGTCCCGGCGTAGCCGGCTGCAACGTCGCCGCCGTGAAACGGACGGTAACGGGATAGGTGCCCGCCTTGTCGACATAGATGTCGAAATCGAGTCGACCAGTTGCGGCCGCCATTCGTACGCGCCCGCGATTGGACATCTTGTCGTCGCGAATGAAGGCGGCGTCGTGCCGGGTGGCGTCTTCTGCCTCGTAGCGGTTGAAGGCGAGCTTTTCCGCGGCGAACAGAATGACGTTCTTGCCGGAGTCCATATTGTCGGCGGCGCTGGTCGCGGACGACGACGAGGTGATGTGCAACACCCGTCCATCGTGTTTCAGCATCACCGCTTGGGTCCAGCCGGCGCCCATATTTCCGGTGCGCTTCTGCACAGGGGCACGGACCTGCCACCATGGGCCGCGGCCGAGATCCTTGTTCCAGTACAAGGCGCGCCCCCCCGCATCGCCGGTGCCGCCGGCACGTTCGGCACTAACGATGAGGACACCATTGGGACTGCCGATCGGCAACCAAGTCACCATCGGACAGGCCGCGGGCCACGCCCCGCCCAACGATTGGATCGGCCAGCCGCGATCGGCGGGCGATC
>WSSedL1CaDRAFT_10000423_pt1 | contig 29963 bp, 43 predicted proteins | sample WetSurSL1Cattail_FD_9464 | JGI IMG/M metagenome (IMG submission 9464)
CTTGAATCCGGCAAGTAACCCCAAAAACCTCAGTCGCATTTAGACTTGCTGGATTCAAACAATGAACCCGATCCGGCCAATTTTTCTGCACCATTGCAGAAAAATTGTAACTTACTTGCCGGATCGAGGTTTAATTAATTCTCGTAAGTAAATCATCAGCATTCCGCTTATTATTCCCCGCTTTTATCGACAGCTTTACCAAGAGTAACCCAGCTAACGCCAAATCAATGCCAGTAGGCGTCCGCCCCGGCGATATCCAAACCCAGAAGACGGATACTCCCATAAAAAAAGTCCTTCAAGTATAATTTCCATACTTGAAGGACCTGATTCCTAAATTCTCAATAATCACTATCCCGTTTCTTTAAAACATTTTCCGCAAAAGTGGAGTTCTTTATCATATCTCTAAATTCAGCATTCGACTTAGAATGACTTAAGCGATCCAGTAACAAATCCATAGTTTCCGCCGGGCCCAGTGAACCTAAAACCTTGCGCAGCACCCAAGTGCATTCTAGTTCTTCCGGTTTGAGAAGCAATTCTTCTTTGCGGGTTCCGGATTTCATAATATCAATTGCCGGGAAAATCCTGCGATCCGCTAATTTACGGTCTAAATGCAGTTCCATATTGCCGGTGCCTTTAAACTCCTCAAAAATTACATCGTCCATCCGGGAACCGGTCTCCACTAATGCAGTAGCCATAATCGTCAAACTGCCGCCCTCTTCCATTTTGCGGGCCGCTCCAAAAAACCGCTTCGGTTTATGAAGAGCGCTGGGATCAACACCGCCAGAAAGTGTTCTGCCGCTTGGAGGTTCAACCAGATTATAGGCTCTTGCCAAACGGGTAATCGAATCAAGCAGGATAATCACGTCACGACCCACTTCTACCATTCGTTTTGCCCGTTCCAGTACCAATTCAGCTACCCGAACATGATTTTCAGCCGGCAAGTCAAAGGTCGAACTAACGACCTCTCCTTTAACCGACCGTGACATATCGGTTACCTCCTCGGGACGCTCATCGATTAGCAATACGATCAAAATGATTTCCGGATGATTCTCCGTGACACTATTGGCTATCTTCTTGAGTAAGGTGGTTTTACCTGCTTTTGGGGGAGCCACTATCATCCCACGTTGACCTTTGCCAATAGGGGCCATCACATCGACCAGACGCATGGCGGTCTCTTTTGGCTCTGTCTCCAGACTAACTCTTTCATACGGATAAACCGGAGTAAACTCTTCAAAATGATTTCGGGTTCGTAATGAATCCGGATCGACAAAATTAACAGCTTGCACCTTAAGTAATGCGAAATAACGTTCATTATCTTTTGGAGGTCGGACTTGACCCGAAACCAAATCGCCGGTTCGCAAATTGAAACGCCGAATCTGGGAAGCGGAAACATAAATATCCTCCGGTCCCGGGCTATAACCTTCCACTCTTAGAAAGCCAAAACCGTCCGGCAAAATCTCCAAAACTCCTTGGGAAAATATTAGGCCTTCTCGAACCGCCAATACTTTAAGTACCTCAAAGATTAACTCGCGTTTTCTAAATTTCGAATAATTTTCAATCTGCATTTCGCGAGCCATTTCTTGGAGTTCTTGCAGGGTTTTTGCTTCCAACTCAGCTAATTGCATAAATGGGGCCTCCTCGATGATGGAAAAATATATTTAACCAAATTTTTAAGCAGGGTATCTCGATGAATATAGTAAATGAAAATCAGCATGAAATGATACGATAATTTTGAACAAAAGAAAACAGTAGCGGGTTTGTTGATTTTATTTTATTCGTTTAATTTTTTATTACACATGGATAATAAAAGGATACTTCAGAAGTGTTTTGATAAAAAATCTTATGGATTAACACATACCCATGCCCACATTTTCCAGAGACGTGAGTCGCTTAGCCGTCGATTGAATAATGGGTTTCCTAAAAGACAGCCAATTTTCCAACTACTACCAGGGTGTATGAAAGAAAAATCAGTGGGGTTGTTCCATTATTAGGGCTTGAAACTGGGATGAACCTTGCTCGCATCAAAGCTGGTAAACCCTTTTTCTGTCAANGCGATCGAATTGACCTGTTTGACAATTTGTAAATCTTCAATGGTCTCTGCATAAATAATATGTAGACTTTGACAAATGGGACAATGCAGTTCAAGTTTTTCCGGATATACATCGATCTCTATCTGACTATTACCACATAAACAAAACATCTGATTCAACTCGGCAATTTGATGAAGATGCTTAAGAACTTCGAACATAATCGGGGGATTGGTAAAATAATCATCAAAGCCAAGATTATTCATGATGCTTTCAATATCATTCTGCTTTTGCTTGATGATCTTCATTAAAACAGTTTCATCGCCTATATAACCGAGTTCTTGACCGGTTTCGGTACAGCGAAGTACTGCTAAAGACTTTTCCCATAATTCTGCACGGGTGAACTTAAGAATATGTACATCTTCACAGATTAAACAAGACATCTGTAAATAAAATTCTTTATAATTCTTGGTATTGATAATCAGTTTATTAAAACCACATTTACACGTGACTTTAACCGGAACATTTCCGGAAAAATCAAAAAAAGAAATACTATGATGCTCTAATCTTCCGCACAGAGGACAACGTAAAGCGAGACTTCGTTGGGTGGAAACTATCATACCAACCGCCTCCATTTTTTAGTAATTTCGGCGTGCCCGGAACAAACTCCTCCTTTTTTTGGAACAAGTACCAAGGAAAAAATCTCCGCCATTAGACTACTCATTGATAATACTGATAATACGTGGATAAATTGCGGATAGACTCTCGACGAATTCGGCTCCCCCCATTTCTACGGCGGCTTTCGGCATACCGTAGACAATACAGCTCTCCTCATCCTGGGCAATTGTTCGGGCGCCCAAACGGCGTAATTGCTGCATACCGAGGCCCCCATCCACTCCCATACCGGTTAATAGAATACCTAAGACCCGGCCTTGGCAGGTATCGACGATTGAACCAAATAAATGATTAATGGATGGTCTTAAGATTAATTTAGGCTCATCGGAAACTTCAACCAGGAGCCGACGATCCCCCATCCGTTTGACCTTGGTTTGATAGCCGGAAGGAGCAATCAGTATCCGGCCAGGTTTGATCTCATCACCCGACTTGGCCTCGCATACTTCTAATTTACAGTAATCATTTAACCTTTCTGCAAAAAAGCTGGTAAAATCTTTAGGCATATGTTGAGCAACTATGATTCCTAAAGGAAAATTCTTCGGCAGCTGGGATAATAAAAAATATAAAGCTTTGGGGCCGCCTGTGGATGCACCGATTGCCACCAACTCCTGTTTTAATGCTTTAGGAGCCGGAAATGTCGGTGTCTCCGTACTGACCGTCTTTTCAGGGATGATAGCTATTTTCGCAGGGCCAATCTTCGCGGCAACCCGGATTTTCTGGATTAATTCCTGCTTAATATCATCTAGCGAGCCCGTGTTACGTTCGGTAGAAATGTTTTTGTACACAAAGTCGATGGCACCCAACTCAAGCGATTTTAAGGTAACTTCCGCACCTTTAGTAGTTAAATAACTTACCATAATTACCGGCAGCGGTGATTCCTCCATGACCTTCGCTAAACAGTCAATACCATTGAGTTTAGGCATTTCAACATCGAGAGTCATCACATCCGGTTTAAGGCTACGAACTTTTTGAAGTGCTTCTTCTCCATCACAGGCCGAGCCAACCACAGAAATACCGGTTTCACTTTCTAACATATCGGTCAAGACCTGACGGCTTAGTGCAGAATCATCGACTACCAAAACACGAATGGCCACGCGTATCCACCCTTTTTTACTATGATATACCAATTTTCGACATAGTAACAAGGATTCCTGCACATCAACGCAAATAGAATCATTAATCCGGTAAGTATACTCTACGGATCTTGTTTTCCCTATCATAAAGAACAAATATCAACTGACCGACGATTAACCAATCTTCTTTGGGAAATAAAGCACTCCCTGAAACACAGGTCCACCGTATCTTTCCCTGCTCCTGATCCTTCTCCTTCTCTTCCTCCTGCTCCCTCTCTACCGAGAGCAACCGCAAATATAACGCACCATCGATTTTCTGCCACCCGTCAATTATGCATTCTTCCCCAATATAAAAACCTTCAATGAAAATCACTTCATTGCGTTCATTGATAATCGTCCGACTTTCAAAAAAGGCGTTGGAGGTAACCGGTCGCAACGCTTGCCAACATGCACTATAACCATTACAGTAAAACTTAGCCTGAGCCGCCAATCGAAACTGAAAATTTATTCCGGAAGTATAGAGAGTAACCGTGCCGGCATTAATTTCTATAATCTCTCCCTGAATTTCATGAGTACCGGTTGGTAATTTAAACCTCGATCCGGCAAGTACATTGCAATTTTCCTGCGATGGCGCAGAAAAATTGGCCGGATCGGGTTTTCTACAGAATCCGGCAAGTCCTGATTTATAGTGAATCTGAAAGTTACTTGCCGGATTCATGTCAAATTCAGCTTGCTTAATAAGCGTATCTTTTGCTTCAACCGGTAAGGGGTATACCAGTATAGTAGCCATCACAACCATACTCATTAAGAATTTTACCAATATGCCATCACCTTCACTCACATTATTGGCATATTGTGCAAGAACCATACTATTTTTACAACTCTCTGCACCTTTCGGGCTTTAAATGACCATGTCCGGAAATTGCCGCATCAATAATAGTAAGCAGTTTCGTTTTGTCCGCCGGCAACCTTCCCTCAAGCGCTAAATAGTTGGATGCGTGATCCGAACGGAAAACCGTACCGTTCATAGTAAGACCGGCAATAATACTGCGTTCTTCTATTAATAACTCCGAAGGATTAAGTTCTTTAAAATCACCTTTTTGGGCGCTTCGATAAAGTGGAGTTCCCGGAATCAGCATCAGCGAAAGAAAAGAAAGATAACGGGGCTGTATCCGATTTAAGGCTCGGATGGTATCTTGCACATGGGCAACGGAATTCTTTTGCCCCCCTAAACCTAAAAGAACCATCACAGAAATCTTAATCCCCGCCGAAGCTGCTTTTTCCGCAGCTTCAATCATTTCGGATACGCTGGAACCCTTCCGACAATCTTCCAGTATTTGTTGATTGCCACTTTCCAGACCGATATAAATTAACTTTAATTTATGGGTCGCAAGTTCCGCCAACTCTTCCATAGACCGTCTACCAATGTTATATCCGTTAGCATAACTTGCAATCCTGGTTAGTCGGGGAAAAGCGTTATTTAATTTCTTTAAGATCGGTATTAAACGTTGGTTTGGGATGACTAGAGCATCACCATCCATCAAAAAAACCCGTCTTTGCGCCGGATCATAATGAACGCCCACTTCAATGTCTTGTATGATTTCAGCCTCTTCTTTAATCCGAAAGGGCTTCCCTTTATATGCCCCGCAAAAGGTGCATTGATTAGAAGAACAACCTGTCGTCAACTGCAGTAGAAAACTATCCGCCTCTGCCGGCGGCCGGATTGCCGGCTCAATAATCGGCATACCAATACCACCTTTCAACACTTTAAACAGCGAGAGATCTTTTCAACCACGAAATGCACGCATTTGAAAAGTAAAATAACGCCATTCCCTTTTCGTGTCCTTTCGTGTGTTTTGCGGTCAGTATTCTAGACAGGCAACCCAAAACGCTCTTAACCATGAAGAACCCGAAAATACACGAAATTTAAAAAATACAATAACTCGCTGGATAACCCCAGCATTGTAAAACAAGGGTTGTCCATCGCGCTTGATTTACCCCATAAAGTATCTTCGAGAAAAGTTTACAATATCCTGTCCTAAAACTAAACGTCAGATAGGCTGTTCCGGCAAATAAGGGCCAATTTTTCTGCGAAGGCGCAAAAAAATTGGCCGGATCGGCGTTTTTGAACCAAAAAAGTTGGTTCCAGCCTATCGGCAAGTTCTTAATTTTAAAGGAATTTGAAATTTGCTTGCCGAATTTATGTTAAAAGCAATGCACAATCGAAATTGACAATCCCTTGGCATTATAGGCAGGGTTATGTGCCGTTCCCGTCAGCTCAGGCCAGTATAATTGCCCATTTGAAACATGCATCCATTTATATCCGACATCGAATAAAAAATGTTCCCCGATTCGACAACTGAACATAGGACCGATACGCCACATAAAATTATAAAATTCGCCATTGCTTGGAAAATGTTTATCATAAAAAATTAACGCACCACTCAGGTCAAGGAAAAATGCGGCGGCATTCCATTCCTTTACTCCAATTCTCACCAGATAAGTCGGTCCGATACCGTAGGCGGCACAATCGCTGGTAACCCCAGAACGGGTCATATCTCCCCAAGCATGAGTAAGAGTAATCCCATTATATAAAGCAACGCTCCCATTATAATGATCTTCTTTAATGATATTCAATGAGATAGTGTCAATATCGCGGCGTTCTCCGGTAGGTATCATATATTCCATTTCAAATTCGGTTCCATCTGCGATTAACCCCTCTGCGGCCTTACTTGGATAGCCATATCCATTCATGGGCAACCCGATTAACAATAGCACTGTTAAAGATATAAGGTAACCAAACTTATGCATCAGCTTCCCATACCCCTATCATTACCAAATCAGTTTTGCAAGAGGATGCCATTCTTTACAATAATACTAATACCATCAACCAAAGAAATGACGATTTAACTCGAGTACTAATATTTATTACTTATTGTTATTCCAATTCCTTGAATCATATTCTCCCCTGATGCACCGTGATAGGTCGCAAACAAAAGGCACAGTCGGTTTATATCCCGATTGTGCCCTTTAACAAAAAATCCCGGCCGTTTTGGGCCGGGATTTTTAGACTACATATCCATTCCGCCGGGCATTCCACCACCGCCAGGCATCATTGGGGCTTTTTCTTTCTCCGGAATCTCAACCACTAAGCTTTCAGTGGTCAATAACAGGGCTGCAATACTGGCTGCATTTTGAAGGGCACTACGGGTAACTTTAGCCGGGTCAACAATACCGGAAGTGATCATGTTGACATATTCTCCGGTTAAGGCGTTAAAGCCTTTCCCCGTCTCCATGGAACTGACTTTTTCAACAATAACCGAACCTTCCACTCCAGCATTATTGGAAATCTGGCGTAAGGGCTCCGATAAAGCCTTTCTCACCAAAGCGATGCCGGTAGCAACATCACCGGTTTCTTTGATCTTATCAAGCGAGGGCGCAATTTGCAATAAAGCCACGCCGCCGCCGGAGACCACACCTTCCTCGACCGCAGCACGGGTCGCGGAAAGAGCATCTTCAATCCGGTGCTTTTTCTCTTTCATCTCGGTCTCGGTTGCAGCCCCAACCTGGATGACAGCTACACCGCCGGAAAGTTTGGCCAGGCGTTCCTGGAGTTTTTCCCGGTCATAATCAGAAGTGGTGTCATCAATTTGAGTTTTGATTTGGTTAATTTGTTTCTTAATATCTTGAGCCTTGCCTTTACCATCAACAATGGTGGTTTCTTCTTTGGTGATCTTGATTTGACGGGCAGAGCCCAGCATCTCGGGAGTGGCGTTCTCTAAAGTCATACCGACCTCTTCCGAAATTACCTGACCACCGGTGACAATCGCGATGTCTCCCAGCATTGCTTTACGGCGATCGCCAAATCCGGGTGCCTTAATGGCTACTACATTTAAAACGCCGCGTAATTTATTAACGACCAGGGTTGATAAAGCTTCGCCCTCTACATCTTCAGCAATAATGACCAAGGGTTTGCTTCTTTGGATAATCTTCTCCAAAATCGGCAATAAATCTTTGATCAGCGTGATCTTTTTATCGGTGATTAAAATGTAAGGATCATCCAATACTGCTTCCATCCGCTCGGTATCGGTAACCATATAGGCGGAAATATATCCCCGGTCGAACTGCATTCCTTCCACGACTTCAAGATTGGTGCCCATGGTTTGGGATTCTTCAACGGTAATAACCCCGTCCTTACCCACTTTTTCCATAGCCTCGGCAATCAGTTTACCGATCTCTTCGTCAGCTGCGGAGATAGCCGCAACATGCGTAATATCTTCTTTGCTCTCTACCGGTTTACTAATACTCTTCAATTCATCCACTACGACACTAACTGCTTTTTCAATCCCCTTCTTTAAAACCATCGGATTGGCGCCGGCAGCTACGTTTTTTAAACCTTCACGAACCATGGCCTGAGCTAAAAGAGTTGCGGTAGTAGTACCATCACCGGCGATATCATTGGTTTTGGTGGCTACTTCTTTGGCCAATTGGGCACCCATGTTTTCAAAAGGATCTTGTAATTCAATCTCTTTAGCAATTGTTACGCCATCATTGGTAATGGTTGGCGAACCATATTTTTTCTCGAGTACTACATTACGGCCTTTAGGTCCGAGGGTTACTTTAACAGCATCGGCTAAAGTATTCACTCCGCGCTCTAAAGCATGACGGGCTTCTTCACCAAATAAAATCTGTTTGGCAGCCATTATTTTTCACCTTCCTTATTTTTTACTTTTATTAATCTTGATTATTCAATTCCTAAAATGTCACTTTCTTTTAGAACAGTGCATTCTTCACCATCAACTTTAATGGTGGTACCAGCATATTTGGCAAAATAGACCACATCACCGGCTTTTACTTCAGGAACAATTCGGGTACCATTCTCCATTTTTCCAGGACCTACCGATAAAACCTTACCCTTCTCCGGTTTCTCTTTGGCTGTATCGGGAATTACGATCCCGCTCTTGGTTTTCTCTTCACTCTCAAGCACTTTAATAAGTACTCTATCCGCTAATGGTTTAAAACTCATGATTTTCCCTCCTCTCAAATTTTCGGCTGTTAGCACTCATTAAGAGTGAGTGCTAAACTCTATACTGATTTTATAAAACCTAACTTATTATGGCAAGGTCCCATAATCTCTTCCAGGAATTATTTTACGCCATTTAAGCCAAAATATTCAAACCAGCTCACTAATTCTTCATAAGAATTATTGTTATGTTTTTTATTGACTAATCAAGCAATAATCCTATAAATATTTTAGGGCCAAATGATTTTATGATTACCAATTTGTTGAAGCCAAAGGTGTGGCTGATGATAGAACTCTCTGTGGATTGGGGCCGGAGGGGACGTGGCGCCAAAAAATAGCAGTCGCTATTTAGCGGGAAAAAGGGCAAAGAGCTAGCTTAAATTTTAGCGTAAGCCAAAGCATATTTTTATCGATGTATGCCAACGCTTCAAAAACCAGTTATTATTTGTCAGCCGACAACTGTAAAGTAAGTTCCGCTATCAATGGGACATGGTCGGAAATGTAATTATCCACTACTTGAAACTTGGAGAAACTTAATTCGGGAGTAACCAGAATATAATCCATCTTGGAAGTAGGATTTAACGTACCGTCTTTGGAACGAAATGTTCCGCAATCTCTATAATCACTGATTTCTTGAAGGTCCAACAAATTCTGTTTCAATTCCTTAACCGCCGGGTCATTATCACTGCCGTTAAAGTCTCCACTGATAATAATAGGTCCTGTCACTTGATTTACAAACTCGTTAATCACTGCAACCTGCTGCAGCCGGTCTGATTCAGACAGTCCCAAATGGGTGGTGAGAAAATTGATTTTTTCCCCGCCCACCATTATCTGGATGAATGCCAGACTCCGTTGTTCCAGGTTCCCAGGCAATAAACAAGTCCATTGCTGCAAAATAGGATATTTACTTAAAATCAGATTGCCGAAATATCCGTTATTCCGTTCACGGGATGCTGCAAAAGCATAATACATATGCAAACGTTCAGCCAATTCACTGGGGATATCATGAAAACCGCTCATACTGGACCAAGCTAAATCTACTTCTTGTAATCCCACGATATCCGGATCATTCTCGCGGATACAATCGGCCAGGCTATTTAGATCGAAAACCCCGGACCAATTAATTCCGCCATGAATATTAAAAGTCATCACCCGTAACGGCAAAACACCCCTTTGATTTGATTGGATCGCTTCCGCCTTTATTGCCTGAGGTGTGAATAAGACTAGCAAACCCGCTAAAATAAATACTTGGAATTTACATTTAGTCATTTTTCTCCGTCCATCGCTTTATTATGGCGCCAATATTAAAAGATCTTGCGGATAACCCCCGATAACCAATTCGGGCAAATGCGTATCAGGGTTGTCAATTGCGGTGACCGACATAATATCCCGCCGCAGATCTATTTCTTTGGCAGTCGGAACCAAGGCATTATTGGCCCACTGGAAAAAACCGATAAATCCGGTCGCCGTACCAATGATCAATTGCGAGCTGCCTGAAGAATTCTTAATCTGCATCCCGTATGCAGGTCCTTTAGTGGCTTTTTTTAAGGAATAGACTTCGGTTAATTTTTGATCGCTAAAATTCAGTACATGCAGATTTCCCGCTGCAAACTTGGGTCCCTCTTCCACAACGATTTCAGCCCGGCCATCCTGATTAAGATCGCCGGCCACTACACCGCGAATATTACCCATTAAAGCCGATTCCGCGAGTAGATGTAAATTACCATCGTTAAATTTCCAAACCTGCACCAGACCATTATATGATTTAGCTGTTATTTGCCCGACTTTAGCCACAATCACTTCTGATTGGCCGTCGCCGTCTACATCTCCACAGGCCACATTTAGGGGTTGCAGAGTATGTTTAGCTTGTTTAATTAGGTCTACATGATTATTTTCAATTTGGTAAAGATAATATTGACTGTTACTGATAGCCAATAACTGATTTTGTGAAGCGGTAAACCTTCCGGTGACAGCCCAAAGTGTACTATGATCTTCATATAGATTAGCGCTTTGCCATTGGAGAACAGGCTGGTGATTAGCATTAACCGTTAGCCAATATAGAAAAATTTCCCGGCCCATATCATTTTTGCCAACCAGAACAAATTCATCACGCTGATCATTATCCAAGTCAGAGGTTAAAACTTGTAAAATACCCTCTGATAAATAATGTTGGTCTTCAAATACCAATTTCCATTCAGGTAATGTGGCCGAGATCTGAATAATTAAAATTAAAATAACTAAGAATATCCATCGGTTAATTACTTTTTTCATCATAGTAGCACCTGCCTTTTTTCCGATACCCTATTTATTATTATATTTTTATTTCGTGATAAGGCGAGGCCTTTCCTGCCGCTTTGAAATGGTTTGTGGAAGTTTTAAATACTTGAATGATTTCGAAATAAGCCGTTCTCAGGGTGTGGAGAAAAATGGCCTTATTCCTTTTGTATATATCGATTTTTTTACGGTAATATTATTAGAGAACTTGCTTAAAAAAAGAAAGGGGGATAGCAATGACCCGAGAGGAATTGGCGGGAAAACCCAAACAAAAGCTATCCGAAATCGCCAAGTCATTAGGGATTCGAGGTACATCCAAACTTACACGGGAAGATCTCATTGAACATATCTTGCTGCTCGACCCTCCATTTTCTGCCAATCCTGAAAAAGAAAAGGAGATATCGCAACACCTAAACAACACATTGGTCACTACCGAATATTTATACGACGAACCGCCTTTACCGGAACATTTAACCGGGATTGCTATGATGGAGGTTACCGAAACCGAAATTCCCTCAACATATAATGATACTAAAATTGTTTTAATGGTTCGAGACCCCTATTGGCTCCATACATACTGGAGCATTAGTCAAACCGCTGTCGATCATATTTCCGGGAACTTTGGGCAGTGGAATAATGTTCCTTTGACTTTGAGAGTATATGATATCACAAGTATCCATAATTTTGACGGTTCCAATAGTAATTACTATTTTGATATCCACGTCAGTCATGGAACCAGCAACTGGTATATTCATGTCGGCGGACCGAACCGCAGCTTTTGTGTTGATTTGGGATTTATTCAGGAAAATGGGGTTTTTTATACCATTACTCGGTCAAACATCGTTACCACTCCCCGCGACAACGTCTCGGAGATTGTTGATGAAGAATGGATGAGTATCGAAGAGGATTTCTTAAAACTGTACCGCTTGGCGGGAGCCGGTAAAGCAAACAGTTCAGCCGAACTGGTTGAATCTTTAATAAAACGTTTAGAACGTGAAATGGGATCAGGAGCTGTCAGCAGCTTGTCTAGTCCTTCGCGAATATCGCCTCGAGAACGTAAATTCTGGCTGGTTCTCAATACTGAACTTATTGTATACGGTGCTACGGAACCGGATGCCGTTGTTAAAATACAGGGGGAAGCAATTAAGCTTAGGCCGGATGGTACTTTTACCCTACGGTTTGCCTTACCGGACGGTACTCAAAATATACCGGTGGTAGCAAATTCTGCGGATGGTATTGATACGATTTCCATTACTCCCGTTGTATCTAAACAAACTTATTGAATCAAAGGAGTGGTCCCCAATGGAGCTGGGATATTTGGCCCTTGTTCTGCATGCACATCTACCTTATGTACATCACCCTGAATTCCCTGATTTTTTAGAGGAAGACTGGCTCTATGAGGCCATTACCGAGACCTATATCCCTTTATTACGAGTTTTTGAAAATTTAACCAATCAAGGGGTAAAATTTAGAATAACCATCAGTCTATCACCACCTTTGCTTTCGATGTTCAAAGATTCTTTATTACAACAGCGCTATCTGGGAAAAATAGAAAAATTGATTGACCTGGCCGAAAGAGAAGTAGAACGCACCCGCTGGCTACCCCAATTTCATGAGGTAGCTTTAATGTATCTTGAACATTTTCGGTTTTGTCATTACTTTTTTGCCGAAAAAAATCACTGTGATCTAAGCCGTTCCTTTAAGGAATTAGAAGAAGCCGGAAATTTGGAATTAATTACTTGTGGCGCAACCCATGGTTTCTTACCTTTAATGATCAATCGAACAGCCATGAAAGCACAAATTCAATTGGCCGCCGAGACTCATGAAAAAACTTTTGGACGTAGACCGCGCGGTATCTGGTTACCGGAATGCGGCTATCAACCTCAGGTCGATCAATTTATACATCAAGAAGGGATCCGTTTCTTCTTTACCGATGCCCATGGAATTTTGCATGCATCCCCGCGTCCCAAATACGGGGTCTTTGCCCCAATTTATTGTCCGACAGGTGTGGCCGCTTTCGGCAGAGACTTGGAATCTTCTAAACAGGTTTGGAGCGCCGATGAGGGGTACCCCGGTGACTATGAATATCGTGAATTTTATCGGGATATAGGTTTTGACCTTGAATATGAATATATTCGGCCTTATTTACCCAGCAGCGGCATCCGTGTTCCTTTAGGAATTAAATACCACCGAATCAGCGGACGTACTCTTGATAAACAGCCCTATAATATTTGGGCAGGCCGGGAGAAAGCTGCGATGCATGCCGGGAACTTCATGTTTAACCGGGAAAAACAAATCGAGTATTTAGCTCCGATTATTGACCGCCGTCCCATTGTTATTTCCCCTTATGATGCTGAACTTTTTGGGCATTGGTGGTTTGAAGGACCTCAATGGCTTGATTTCCTGATTCGAAAGCTCGCCTTTGACCAAAAAACAATTAAAATGGTCACTCCGAGTGACTATTTGGAAATATATCCTAAAAATCAAGTCTCGGTTCCATCGATGTCGAGCTGGGGTTATAAAGGATATAATGAAGTCTGGCTGGAAGGAAACAATGATTGGATTTACCGTCATTTACATCAGATAGCGGACCGCATGGTTGAACTGGCCAATACTTATCCCCAAGCAGAAGATATTCTACAACGTGCTCTTAATCAAGCGGCACGGGAATTATTGCTCTTACAAAGCAGCGATTGGGCGTTTATTATGAAGACTGGAACCATGGTTGACTACGCAATCAAACGGACCAAAAACCATATTAACCGATTTAATAGCTTATATGACCAGATTAAATACAATCGGATTGATGTAAGCTATTTAGAACGGCTGGAAGCGTGGGACAATATCTTCCCAGAATTGGATTATCGAATCTATCTTTCAGAGGCCCACCAGCCAGTTAGAGAAGCAGTTTTGGCGTAAGCTTATTTGACACACATAGGGCCGGGATTATTACGTTGAATAAATCACTTCCTGTAAGCAAAGTCCTTGGGCCGGAGCAGTTGGTCCGGCCCGTTTTCGATCTTTAGCTTCCATGATCTTCTGAAAATCCGCGCCATTAATTTGGCCGCCACCGATTTGAATTAAGGTGCCCGCTATATTTCTAACCATGTGATAAAGGAAGCCGTTGGCGTTGATGATTATTCTTATCTCCATTCCGGTAACGTCTAGTCTGCAATGGTTCACCTTCCGAATAGTGGTTTGAATCAATGAACCACTAGCTTGAAATGATTTAAAATCATGTTCGCCCACGATATAAGGAAGGACCTCGTTCATCTTATTAACTTGAAGTGGATAGGGGTAATAATAGACAAGGTTACGCTCAAAGAGCGGTCGCTCATTGGAATGATAAAGCCGATAAATATAGGTTTTACTTATAGCGGAATGTTGGGCATGAAAGTCCGGAGCAACTTCAGTAACTATACGTATAACAATATCCCTTGGCAATACGGAATTGAGCGCTTTTTTAAATTTTGAAAGCGGAATTGTGGTAGCGCTTTTAAAATTAACTACTTGCCCCCATGCATGTACACCGGCATCGGTACGACCTGCACCCAATATATGGATAGGCTCACCCGTAATCTTCAGAATTGCCTTCTCAATCTCCCCTTGGATTGTCGGACCATTTATTTGCAGTTGAAAACCTGCATATGCGGTACCTTCATAGGCAACCACCATTTTTATATTTTTCAGCGACCGTTCCAAATAAAAACCGGCTTTCTCTTTATTATAAAAAATTAAGGCCTGCCCTGGATAATCAAGGCCGACCCTTTAAACTTCGTTAAAGTCTACTTAGTTAAACTAATTCTAAAATAACCATTGGGGCTGCATCACCACGACGGGGACCTGTTTTCAGAATTCGAGTATACCCGCCATTACGTTCTTTATAACGCCCGGCAATATCGGCAAAAAGTTTTTGTAAAACTTCCGGTTCGGTAATCATTCCGGCAGCGATGCGCCTGGAATTCAAATCCCCTTTTTTGGCTAAAGTAATCATTTTTTCAGCTACTGATCTGGCTTCTTTTGCCTTAATTTCGGTAGTCTCAATTCTCTCATGCATAAAAAGGGCAGTTACCAAAGCCCGAAAAAGTGCTTTCCTATGTGCAGACTCACGTCCTAATTTACGTTCCAGCATCAACAAACACCTCCTTAAAAGCTTTAATTCAATCTTCGGACTTTCTTAACATCAGCCCTAAACTTTCCATCTTCTGTTGAACTTCTTCCAAAGATTTTCGACCTAAGTTCCTGACTTTCATCATATCCTCTTCGGTCTTGCGGGTCAATTCTTCGACCGTATTGATACCGGCGCGTTTCAAACAGTTATAAGAACGTACCGAAAGGTCAAGTTCTTCAATAGTCATCTCAAGAATCTTGTTCTTGGATTCCTCTTCTTTCTCAACCATAATCTCGGTCTTACCTACAGTTTGACTCAAATTAACAAAAAGCATCAGATGTTCGGTCATAATTTTGGCTGAGAGGGAAACTGCCTCAATCGGACTAATGCTGCCATCGGTCCAAACTTCCAATACCAATTTATCATAATCGGTGATCTGTCCTACACGGGTATGTTCAATCGTATAATTAACCTTTAGGACTGGAGAAAATCTGGCATCAACCCCGATAACCCCAATAATATTTTCCGGACCTTTATTCCGTTCACCCGGACTGTATCCTCTTCCTCTATCAAGCGTAAGTTCCATATTTAAAGAACCGCCGCTGGAAACCGTTGCAATATATAAATCGGGGTTAAGAAGCTCTACATCACTCGGCACTTGGATATCGGATGCCGTGACTCTTTTTTCATTTTTAATTTGTAACCGTACTTTTTTGGGACAATCACCATGGATCTTAACTAATAATTGTTTTAGATTTAAAACAATATCAGTAGTATCCTCAACAACCCCCGGAATTGTTGAAAATTCATGAAGTACTCCATCTATTTTTATGGATGTTACTGCATAACCCGGCAGGGATGAGAGGAGGATCCGACGGAGCGAGTTACCCAGTGTTGTTCCATAGCCTCTTTCTAAAGGTTCAATGACGAAAACACCATACCGTTCTCTGTCATTAGTTTCTTCTATGGTAATTTTGGGCTTTTCGATCTCGATCAATAATTAACCCTCCTTCTCGCAATAAGCGAATATCACTTTAATACTAATTAATTACCTTGAATATAACTCAACAATTAAATGCTCTTGGACTGGGATGTCTATTTGCTCCCTAGTCGGTAAATTTTTAACCTTGCCGCTATGAGCAGTAGGATTGCTCTCCAACCACTCCGGTATTGCCCGCCCGGCAGCATCCTCAATATTCTCCTTAATCTTTGGAGAACTTAAGCTACCCTCTTTAATCGTAATCACGTCACCCGGTTTTAATAAAAAAGAAGGAATATTTACCTTTTTTTCATTAACCAAGAAATGACCATGTCTTACCAATTGACGGGCTTCTTTCCGGGAAGACCCTAAACCTAAACGGTATACCACATTATCCAATCTGGACTCTAAAATCTGTAATAAATTCTGACCGGTAATGCCTTTCTTCCGTTCTGCTGTCGAAAAATAGCCGGAAAATTGGCGTTCCAATATCCCGTAAATACGACGCAATTTTTGTTTTTCCCGAAGTTGAATACCATATTCGGAAACTTTTTTTCTATCTTGACCATGCTGACCGGGAGCAAATGCCCGTTTACCTACACTGCATTTATTAGTGTAACAGCGGTCACCTTTTAAATAAAGCTTTTCGCCTTCACGGCGACATAATCTGCAAACAGCTTCTGTATATCTTGCCATTGAACTTTACACACCTCCATTATACTCGACGACGTTTAGGCGGACGACAACCATTATGGGGAATCGGAGTTACATCCTTGATTAAATTCACAAATAAACCGGCAGCTTGCAAAGAACGAATTGCTGCCTCCCGACCAGCCCCTGGGCCTTTTACGAAAACTTCAACACTCTTCATTCCATGATCCATTGCGATCTTCGCTGCCTCTTCAGCAGCCATACCGGCTGCAAAAGGAGTGCTCTTACGAGAGCCCTTAAAGCCCATATGTCCGGCACTTGCCCAGGATAAAACATTTCCGGTTGGATCAGAAATAGTAACGATGGTATTATTAAAGGTGGAATGAATATGAGCCACCCCTGTATCAACGTGTTTACGTTCCTTTTTACGAGACCTGACTCCTTTTTTAGCAGTAGCAGCAGGTTTTGGCATTTAGATTACCTCCTATTCTTAACTCTTTCTTTTGGCTCCAACGGTCTTTTTGGGACCTTTTCTAGTACGGGCATTGGTCTTGGTTCGTTGTCCCCTCACCGGTAAACCACGACGATGTCGAAGACCGCGGTAGCTTCCAATCTCCATTAAACGCTTGATATTCAGTGATTCTTCCCGTCGAAGATCACCTTCAACTTTATAATCGCGATCAATCACTTCACGAAGTCTGGTTACTTCTTCTTCGGTCAGATCCCGGACGCGAGTATCAGGATTAACACCGGCTTTGGTTAATACTTCTTTAGAAGTAGTGAGCCCTAAACCGTAGAGATATGTGAGGGCAACCTCCACCCGTTTATCACGCGGCAAATCTACACCTGAAATACGAGCCATTTTATTACCTCCTATTTAAATACGATCATTAGTCGTTAAGTATTAATCAATAGTTATTAATTTCAGCCGCCAGCAGCCGATGGTAACATCCATTAACGGAAAAATCCGTTCATCCAGCTAAGATCGATAACTATAGCTCTTAACTATAACGATTTTTACCCTTGTTTTTGCTTATGTTTGGGATTCTCACAGATTACCATTACGCGACCCTTGCGTTTAATAATTTTACAATGTTCACATATTGGCTTTACAGAAGGTCTGATCTTCATGTAAAATCCTCCTTCTCGGGCAAAGATTTTTTAGATTTATTTAAAAACTATTAAGGTCGGGAAATAAATTATTTAAAACGATAAATTATCCGGCCTCTGGTCAAATCATAAGCCGAAAGCTCTACAGTTACTTTATCACCAGGTAAAATTTTGATAAAATTCATGCGCATTTTTCCTGAGATATGAGCCAGGACTTTGTGCCCATTCTCCAACTCGACACGAAACATCGCGTTCGGTAATGGTTCAACTACGGTCCCCTCGACTTCTATGACGTCTTGTTTACCCATCGAACCGATCCCCTTCCTCAAGTTCGTTTTTCAATCGATTAACTGCCGCATTAACTTGGGAATCAACGACAGATCCACCATTTAAAATCTTTTCTTCGATCTCTCTAGCCACCAACATTTTTACTTTTACATGCTTAAGATTTTTCTTTTTAGGCTTAGCAATCCGATGTTTGCTTCCATCGGCAACTTCGATAAAATGATCACTCATGAAACCTACTATCAAGAAATAAGAGTGTTGATCCCGACCGACAATAGATAAAACCAGCTGTCCAAAACGCAAACCATCCACAGTAGTGATCATCGACTATCTAAACCTCCGGTAAAAGTTCCGGTCTTAAAAGGGTTAAGATCTCAGGTTCGGTTTCGGTAACAGCTACTGTATGCTCAAAATGAGCTGAATATTTTTGATCAGCCGTTCTAACCGTCCAATTATCCACTGTGTCGACATCAACTTCATAAGTCCCTATGTTAACCATAGGTTCAATGGCAAGAGCCATTCCCGTCTTTAAGACCGGATTATAATCGTTACCGACAAAATTGGGTATTTGCGGTGATTCATGCATTTTACGACCGATACCATGCCCTACAAAATCCCTTACTACCGAGAACCCGTTACTCTCAACATACTGTTGAATAGCTCCCGAGATATCATATAACCTGTTACCAGGTTTAGCTTGATGAATTCCAAGATATAAGGCTTTTTCTGTGACTTGGATTAAGCGGTCGACTTCCGGTGAAACTTGGCCTACCGGTACAGTAATCGCTGAATCGGCATAAAAATTATTAAACACCACTCCAAAGTCCAATCCGATTATATCGCCGCTTTTTAAAACTCGATTCCCCGGAATACCGTGAACAACTTCTTCGTTGACCGAAGCGCAGATCGAAGCCGGAAAACCGTTATATCCCTTAAAAGCAGGTATTGCCTTATAATATTGGGTTTTTTGTTCGGCTCGTTTATCAATTTCAAACAAACTGACGCCAGGCCGAATCATTGCTCTCAATTCCTCAAGAATTGCCGCTAAGATACTTCCTGCGACTCTCATCGCGGCAATCTCTGAAGGAGATTTGAGAATAATCATTGAGGTATAGCCCCCAATGCTTGACATACTTTTTCAAAGACTTCCTTGATCGGCTTAATGCCGTCGAAACTGTGCAAAATCCCTTTTTGGCGATAATAGCTGATCAGTGGCTCAGTTTGAGCCGCATAAACCTCAAGCCTTTTGCTGACTGTAGCTGGAGCATCGTCATCTCTTTGATAAACTTCGCCGCCGCAATGATCACAGATGCCGGTATTTTTCGCCGGTTTAGATTCAATATGGTAAACTGCGGCACAGTTGCGGCATACACGCCGACCGGTCAGACGTTTTAATAACACAGCCGACTCAACTTCAATATTAATAACCGCATCAATTTTTCGGCCATTGCTTTGTAAAAATCTATCGAGAGCATCGGCTTGGGGAACAGTTCTTGGAAACCCGTCTAACAGAAATCCATTTTTACAATCGCTTTTAAGCAGTCTTTCATTAACGATCCCAATTACTACTTCATCCGGAACCAACTGGCCACTATCCATATAACGTTTGGCTTCGGTCCCAAGAGGAGTACCCTCTTTAATTGCCGCCCGAAAAATATCTCCGGTTGAAATATGAGGAGTTTTAAATCTTTCGACCAATAATTCGGCCTGTGTGCCTTTGCCGGCACCAGGAGGTCCTAATAAGATTAAATTCATGGGGTCTTTCCCTCCTATCTAGAAAATACCTTTAACCACAATATTCTAGATTGAACAGCCAACCCGGCAAAATTATTATACCTCATCGCTCAGGCAAAGCCGGGGTGGATGACTATTATGGAAAATGCTTTTGACCGTAAATTTGAGTAGGACATAGGACATTCACACGTAACACTTAAAACTTCACTCCGGCGAACCGGAATCGATCCTACTTTAAAAATCCTTCATATTGCCTCATTAAGAGTTGGGCTTCAATTTGTTTCATGGTGTCAATCGCCACTCCAACCGCGATTAATAAAGCCGTTCCCCCGAAATATAACTGCAATCCGCGGAATCCGGGGAGAAAATTAATTAGGTATGGTAATAAAGCAATAATTGTTAAAAATAAGGCTCCAGCCAAAGTAATCCGAGTTAATACGCGATCCAAATATTCAGCAGTTGGTTTACCCGGCCTAATCCCCGGAATAAATCCACCATACTTCTTCATATTATTGGACACATCCAGCGGATTAAAAGTAACCGCGGTATAGAAATAAGTGAATATAAAGATAAATAAGGCATAAAGAACCAGATAAAGAGTTCGGCCGGGATAAAAAGCCAGTAACATCCGATAAAACCAATTGCTCTTATCCGTAATAAATTGACCTAAAGTCGGTGGAAACGCTAAGATTGAAGAAGCGAAAATAATCGGAATAACTCCGGATTGGTTTACCTTCATAGGTAGATAGGTTGAACCACCGCCATACATTTTACGACCGACCATTCGCTTGGCATACTGTACCGGAATCTTACGTTCACCCTGAGTAACATAAACAACAGCGGCCACAATAAAAACGGCCAAAATTGCAAAAGCAATAATAGTGAAAAAGGAAGTCCCAATGCCTTTGCTGCTAACCGTAGTGAGCATTGTTGCTGTTCCAGGAATAATCCGGGCCACGATACCTGCAAAAATTAGCATGGAAATTCCATTACCGATTCCACGTTCCGAAATCACTTCACCTAGCCACATCAGGAATACTGATCCGGCAGTCAAGCTGACGATAATCATGATAAAATCCCAAGCAGTCGGATTAACCATAGCGGTTCTAAAACCAAAAGCCATTGCCGCGCCTTGGATAATTGCCAAAATAACGGTACCATACCGGACGTATTGATTGATAAGTTTCCGGCCTTCATTACCTTCTTTCGCCAATTGTTCCAACTGAGGAATAACCATCGTCAAAAGTTGAATAATAATTGATGAGGTGATATAAGGATTAACACTCATCGCAAAAACAGACATTCTTCGGAGTGCGCCACCCGCGAGCATATCTAATAAACCGAATAAATCGCCGCCACCTCCGAAAAGGCTTGCCAAAGCTTTGGCATCCCATGGTCCCGGTGCAGGTATATGAGCTCCCAAGCGGAATACACCCAACAAAACCATAGTCCAAATAAGTTTTTTTCGTAAATCCGGAAGTTTAAAGGCAGTTTTTATAGCTTCCAGCAATTAAATCACCTCTGCTTTGCCACCGACTTTTTCTATCTTCTCAATCGCCGATTTACTGAACCTATTACTTTTAATAGTTAACTTCTTTTTTAGTTCGCCATTTCCTAAAACCTTAATACCATCACCTATTTTTTTGATGATACCCTTCTCCACCAAAAGTTCCGGAGTAACTTCAGTACCATTATCAAATAGATTTAACTTCTCTAACGCAACTTCAATCCACTCATGACGGAAATTATTATTAAATCCGCGTTTTGGAAGTCTGCGCTGTAATGGTGTTTGACCACCTTCAAATGACGGTCCCTTTACTCCACCAGAGCGAGCTTTCTGCCCTTTGTGCCCTTTCGCAGAGGTCTTACCTAATCCAGAACCTATTCCCCGGCCAATGCGCTTTGGAGTCTTTTTTGCTCCAGGAGCAGGCCCGAGTTCATATAACTTCATCAGAGGACACCCCCTAGGCTTCTTCTTTTACTTCAACTAAGTGCTCTACTTTTTTGATCATCCCGCGTAATGCAGGAGTATCCGCTTTCACCAAACTTTGGTTAAGCCATTTAAAACCAATGGCGCCTATTGTATCTTTCTGTACTTTTGGCCTACCAATAGCACTATGCTTCCAAATAACAGTGATCATTTTTAGTTTGGATTCTGCTTTTTTTCTTGGCATATCTTTCCCTCCTAACCGAGGATCTCATCCAAGCTTTTGCCACGCCGTTCAGCCACGATCTGCGGCCTTTTCAGCTCTTTTAATCCAGTCATGGTAGCATTCACCATATTTAAGGCATTGGATGATCCCAAAGATTTGGTTAATATATCTCGAATGCCGGCGCTTTCTAAAACCGCACGAACCGGACCGCCGGCAATAACACCGGTACCAGGTGCTGCAGGTTTTAAGAGCACTTTCCCAGCCCCAAAAATCCCCTCGATTTGATGAGGAATTGTGGTCCCATTCAGAGGAACTTCAATCAGGTTTTTCTTGGCGTCTTCTACCCCTTTGCGAATTGCTTCAGGGACTTCAGCGGCCTTACCAAGACCCATACCTACATGGCCCTGGCCATCACCGACAACAACCAATGCACTAAAGCTAAACCGACGTCCACCTTTAACTACTTTTGCAACACGGTTGATCCGGACCACTTTCTCGGTCAGCTCAAGATTACCAGCCTCTATGATATGTTTCATTCCAATCCTCCTCTCAGCCTAAAACTCCAGGCCGGCCTCTCTGGCGGCAGTTGCCAAAGCCGCAACTCGACCATGATAAATTTGACCGCCCCGATCGAAAACTACCTGCTTAATTCCTTTTTCGATAGCCTTTTGAGCAATCATAGTTCCCACTAATTTGGCTGCCGTAATATTACCGCTTTTACCATCCAAAGTCTTACGTAATTCGGGATCAACAGTAGAAACCATTAATAGAGTATTACCTTTAGTATCATCAATTACTTGCGCATAAATATGATGCAAGCTGCGAAAAACGCTTAAACGCGGACGCTCCGCAGTTCCCGATATTTTTTTACGTAAACGAATATGCCTACGCAGACGTGCTTCACGACGTTTTGGCCGACTAAACATAGTATCGGTCACTCCTTTCAAAGGGATTTAATACTAAGTTGCTGCCTAAATTATTATCTAAATTGAAAGCAACTTACTATTACTTTTTCCCAGCCTTCCCAGCTTTACCGGCTTTACGACGAACAACTTCATTATCGTATTTAATGCCCTTCCCTTTATAAGGCTCAGGCTCACGAACTGCTCGAACTTCTGCCGCCACCTGACCAACCAATTGTTTGTCGATACCCTTAACAACTATTTTAGTTGGAGCGGGTACTTCGAATTCAATTCCATCAAGTGGTACTAACTCAACCGGATGAGAATAACCGATGGTTAGTAAAAGATTCTTGCCTTGTTTAGCTGCTCTATAACCAACACCGTTGATATCCAAGGATTTGGAGAAACCGGTGGTTACTCCTTGAACCATATTTGAAATTAACGTCCTGGTTAAACCATGTAATGAACGATGCTGTTTATCATCGGAAGGGCGATCAACCTTTATTAAATCACCATCCATGCTTAATTTCATATCAGGATGTACAGTTTGAGCCAACTTACCTTTCGGTCCGTTAACCTTTACAGTATTTCCATTAATTTCAATTTGTACTCCCTGGGGTATTACAATAGGTTTACGTCCAATTCTAGACAAAATTTACACCCCCGATCCTTTAAACTTACCAAATATAACACATAACTTCGCCGCCAATGCCTTCCGTACGAGCCTTACGATCCGTCATAATTCCTTTTGAAGTAGACAATACGGCAATCCCTAAACCACCTAATACTTTGGGGATTTCTTCTTTGTGAGCATAAACTCGCAAGCCCGGTTTGCTAATTCGTTTGAGTCCTGAAATAACATTTTCTTTGCCGCTATATTTGAGATATACACGCACAACACCTTGAACACCATTATCTACAAATTCACAATCTTGTACATAACCCTCTTCTTTGAGGATTTTGGCCAATTCAATTTTTATTTTCGAAGATGGAATTTCAACCACCTTATCTCGCGCAATTGTAGCATTTCTAATGCGTGTAAGCATATCTGCAATTGGATCCGTCATAACCATTTTAAAATCAACCTCCTTCCGTTTAGCGGGAAACAACTTCATACCTTATATAAGCTTTTACACCAAGGTTTACCAGCTGGCTTTGGTGATACCCGGGAGCTCACCAGTATGGGCTAACTTCCGGAAACAAATACGGCACATTCCAAATTTACGCATATAACCATGAGGTCGGCCACAAATCTTACAACGATTGTGTTGCCGTACTGAAAATTTGGGGGCACGATTTGCCTTGATAACCATCGACGTCTTGGCCATGTTTATCCTCCTTTTGGTTATGCTCTAAAAGGCATACCCATTACCTTCAACAATTCAAAAGCTTCTTCGTCATTTACTGCTGAAGTCACAATGACAATATCCATTCCCCGAACTTTTTCCACTTTATCATAATTGATTTCAGGGAAAATTAACTGATCATGAATTCCCAAGGTATAATTACCACGGCCATCGAATGCTTTAGGAGAAACTCCCTTGAAATCGCGGATTCTTGGTAAAGAGATATTGAACAATTTATCAAGAAAATCATGCATTCTCTGACCCCGTAATGTAACCATACATCCAATGGGAGCGCCTGCTCTAACTTTAAAAGCAGCGATTGACTTCTTGGCTTTGGTTACTACCGGCTTTTGTCCGGAAATAGCCGTCATATCGCCTACAGCTGCATCAATAGCTTTTGCATCTGTTGTCGCATCTCCAACACCCATATTGATTACGACCTTTTTAATCTGAGGAATCTGCATCACATTTTTATAACCGAACTTCTTTTTTAAACTGGGAACGGCTTCCCGTTGGTATTTTTCCTTAAACCGCGACAATGGTCGCACCTCCCTCCACTATCAGTCCAAAGTCTTTCCACAATTACGACAAATCCGCACCGAGTTTCCATCAACTGCTCGTTCTTTACGGAACCGAGTGGGTTGGTTGCAACCGGAACAGACAACCATTACTTTAGAGATCTGTAACGGTAACGTTTTATCAATCACGCCGCCCTGAGGGTTAGTTTTGGTAGGTTTGGCATGCTTTTTAGCAAGATTTAAGCCCTCAACGACTACCGCGTTCTTTTGTGGCATTACTTTTTGCACTTTACCACGGCGACCTTGATCTTTTCCAGATAAAACTTCAATTTCATCGCCTTTTTTTAACTTAATATTCCCGGCCATCTTAAATCCTCCTCTCGTAGGCTTTGAGCGCTTGATTTACATCAATTACAATACTTCCGGAGCCAAGGAAACGATCTTCATAAAGTTCTTATCACGAAGCTCACGTGCAACCGGCCCAAAGATACGAGTTCCTTTTGGATTCATTTGATCACTTAGGATGACCGCAGCATTATCATCAAAACGAATATACGATCCATCCGGTCGTCTAGTTTCCTTTGTAGTCCGGACGATTACCGCCTTAACTACGTCACCCTTCTTCACACTAGTACCGCCTCCGGCACTCTTTCTAGCAGCTGAAGGTGGAAGCGCATCTTTAACACTTGCAACAATAATATCTCCAACCCTGGCATATCTCTTGCGAGAGCCACCCAAAACTCGAATACACATCAATTGTTTGGCCCCTGAATTATCGGCCACGGTTAAGAAGGTCTGTGGTTGAATCACGGTTGGTTCCTCCTTCCAATCGGAAAATAGTTCCGCTCATCATTTTGCTTTTTCAATAATAGTAACAACGCGCCATCTTTTATCTTTACTCAAAGGACGGGACTCCATAACCTTTACCTTGTCCCCCGTCCGGCATTCGTTTTGTTCATCATGGGCCTTGAGCTTGCTGGTTTGTTTGATAATCCGTCCGTATAACGGATGTTTCACCAAACGCTCAACTGCTACTACAACAGTTTTATCCATTTTATCACTCACTACTTGACCCACTCTTGTCTTCCGAAGCAGACGTTCAGCCATAATAATTCCTCCTTTACCACTTTTCCAATTAGGCTTTATTAATTCCTAACTCTCGTTCGCGCATCACTGTCATAACTTTCGCAATGCTTTTACGAACATCTTTTACTTTCATTGAATTGTCTAATTGTCCGGTGGCAAGTTGAAAACGAAGATTAAATAATTCTTCTTTCAAGCTACTTAAATTATTTTTTAATTCATCGCTTGTCATATCTCTAATCTCTTTAGCTTTCATTTACTTCACCACCCGCTTCCTCCCGTTTTATAAACTTACATTTAATAGGAAGTTTATGAGCAGCCAAACGAATAGCTTCACGTGCCATTTCTTCTTCTACACCGGTAATTTCAAAAAGAATTCTCCCCGGTTTTACAACCGCCACCCAATGTTCAGGTGATCCTTTACCACTACCCATACGAGTTTCGGCTGGTTTAGCGGTTACCGGTTTATCCGGGAAAATTTTAATCCATACTTTTCCTCCCCGCTTAATATACCGGGTAAGAGCAATACGGGCGGCTTCAATTTGGACATTGGTTATCCAGCCAGGTTCGGTAGCTTGTAAACCGAAATCTCCCAAGATTAACTGGGAACCTTTAATGGCTTTTCCCGACATCCGGCCGCGTGAAACTTTGCGATGTTTAACCCTTTTTGGTACTAACATCTCAAACGCCTCCTTCAGCAACTTTAACGTTATTTCGTCGCTTAGCCGGTGGGAGGATCTCACCTTTGTAAATCCATACCTTCACGCCAATTTTTCCATAGGTGGTATTGGCTTCGGCAAAACCATAATCAATATCCGCACGCAGGGTATGAAGAGGAACTTTTCCTTCACTATAGCCTTCAGTGCGGGCAATTTCTGCTCCCATTAAACGGCCGCTGCATCTAACTTTAACGCCTTGAGCACCAAATTTCATTGTCCGCCCAATTGATTGTTTCATAGCCCGACGGAATGAAGTCCGGCGTTCCAATTGGAAAGCAATATTTTCCGCCACCAATTGTGCATTAAGTTCCGGAGATTTAACTTCAGCGATATTTAATTGAACTTGTTTACCGGAGAAATTTTCAATTTCTTTTCGAATAACTTCCACTTCGGTACCTTGCCGTCCGATAACCATGCCGGGCCTAGCAGTGTGAATAGTTACTTTCACACGATTAGCCGCACGTTCAATTTCAATTTTCGCTATTCCGGAAGCATATAGGCGTTTCTTAACAAACTTACGAATTTTAAGATCCTCAAGAATTAGACCGGCATACTCTTTCTTTTGAGCAAACCAGCGCCCTTCCCAATCCTTGATAACACCGATTCTAAATCCTATCGGATGGATTTTCTGGCCCATGATTAGCCCTCCTTCTCCGCAACCACAATAGTAATGTGACTGGTTCGTTTATGAATTAATGATGCACGGCCTTGAGCACGAGGCATTTGCCGTTTCATGGTCGGGCCTTGATCAACATATGCTCCGCTAACAATCAGTCGATCTCGTTGTAATTTATGATTATTCTCAGCATTAGCAATGGCTGAATTCAACACCTTACCGATGATCTCAGCCGAAAATCTTGGCGTAAACTTTAAAATAGTTTGCGCATCGGCTACCCCTTTACCACGAATCAAGTCAATGACCTGACGAGCTTTTCGGGGAGCTATGCGAACAAAGCGAGCGATAGCTTTACTTTCCAAACTAATTCCTCCCCTGGTACGGAACTTAGGTACAAGTACTCTTTAACAGCCGGATTACTTGAACCTTATCCTTACCAATTTCTAAAACCATTTATTCTTGCAAGCTAAAAACTAAGATCAATTTAAAATAATACTTCTTTAATAAATTCCTTAAAATACAAGGTTTCTAATATTGGTTATTTAACAGCAGTGGTTTTTTCCGTGTGCGACCCATGTCCGCGAAAAGAGCGGGTAGGAGCAAACTCACCTAATTTATGACCGACCATATCCTCAGTAATATAAATCGGAACATGTTTACGGCCGTCATGAATCGCTAAAGTATGACCGACCATTTCCGGATATATTGTAGAACTTCTGGCCCAGGTTTTGATAACCTTTTTGTCACCTTTGGAGTTCATCTCTTGGATCTTTTTCAACAGGCTAAGCTGGACAAATGGTCCTTTTTTTAATGAACGAGACACTGCAATTCCCTCCTTAACTCTCACGCATGCGCGTCGCGCAAGTGCGCGCTCTTTAAGCCTCTTTAAGCCCGCCGTTTAACAATTAAGCGGTCGGAAGCCTTATGTTTACGGGTCCTATGGCCAAGAGCAGGTTTACCCCAAGGAGTAACTGGTGCTCTTCCAATCGGTGAACGGCCTTCTCCACCACCATGAGGATGATCGATAGGGTTCATAACTACACCACGATTGGCTGGTCGTTTGCCAAGCCAACGAGAACGGCCGGCTTTTCCAATAGCTACATTTTCATGCTCAACATTGCCAATTTGACCAATAGTAGCCATGCATTCCACTTGGACTAAACGCATTTCACCGGAAGGCAAACGAACATTGGCGAATGCGCCCTCTTTAGCCATTAATTGCGCTCCAGCTCCGGCAGTACGGACTAATCGTCCACCATCATTCCGTTTGAGTTCCAAATTATGAATAATGGTACCAACCGGAATATGGCTAATTGGTAAAGAATTACCCGGTTTAATATCGGAATTTGGACCGGAGACAACAGTGTCTCCGACATTTAGACCAATCGGCGCCAAAATATAACGTTTTTCCCCATCAGCATAAAACAACAATGCAATCCGGGCTGAACGATTTGGATCATATTCAATGGCAGCAACTTTAGCCGGAATATCAAATTTATCCCGTTTAAAATCGATAATTCGATACATCCTTTTATGCCCACCGCCACGATGGCGAACAGTCAACCGACCATATGAATTACGTCCTCCGCTTTTAGTTAACGGTTGAAGTAATGACTTTTCCGGTTGATCTTTGGTAACCTCTGCAAAGTCAGAAACTGACATAAACCTTCTGCCAGGTGAGGTTGGCTGGTATTTTTTTACCGGCATCTTCCTGACCTCCCTACTTAGTTTAATTATAATTGCGTTTATACGCCTTCAAAGAACTCAATCCGGCTACCTTTTTTCAAAGTAACAGTAGCCCTTTTCCAGCTGGGCCGACGTCCTTCATGACGACCCATTCTTTTGATTTTACCTAAAACGTTGGTGGTATTCACAGATTGTACTTTGACATTGAAAACTTCTTCAACGGCTTGTTTAATCTGAGTTTTATTGGCCTGTTGATCCACAACAAAACAATATTTATTTGCTTCCATCATTTTGGTGGTTTTCTCGGTAATTACCGGACGTTTGATTAATTGTCTAGCATCCATTACGCCAACGCCTCCTCCACCTTGCCCACAGCATCTTTGGTAATAACCAGATGATCATAGGCTAAAATATCATAAACATTCAAACCCTCTGTAACCATTGCTACCACACCGGAAATATTTTGAGCCGATTTAAAAAGGTTATTATCTACATCCGCAGTAACAATTAAAGCCTTATTAACTTTCAAATCACTCAATATCCCAGCCATTGCTTTGGTTTTAGGTTCGCTAAAATTAAAAGCATCGACTACAATGATCTCGCCTGCTTCAACTTTGGAGGACAAAGCAGATTTAAGTGCTTGCCGTCTGGCTTTTTTAGGAAGATTGTAATCATAATCCCTTGGTGTCGGTCCAAAAATGATACCACCACCAGTCCATAACGGTGAACGTCTGCTACCTGCACGGGCTTGACCAGTTCCTTTTTGTTTCCATGGTTTACGCCCGCCGCCTCTTACTGCTGAACGGTTTTTTACTGAAGCAGTACCTTGACGCCTGGAAGCAAGTTGCATTACAACAGCTTCATGCAATAACGCCTTATTTACTTTAACAGCAAAAATATTATCCTTTAGGGCGATTTCGCCTACCTGTGAGCCTTTCGTATTATAAACAGGTACGGTCGGCATCGGATTCCCTCCTCTTTTGAAAGTCCATCCCTTA
>WSSedL1CaDRAFT_10000424_pt1 | contig 29953 bp, 21 predicted proteins | sample WetSurSL1Cattail_FD_9464 | JGI IMG/M metagenome (IMG submission 9464)
TTACCGTAACTACTGTGGATGGCAGCAAAACTGCCACCTGTGCTGTAACCGTAAGTGCTGCCACGGTAGCCGTAACGGGAGTAACGCTCAACAAAACGACACTAGCTCTTACCGCAGGAGGTACAGAAACTCTCACTGCCACCCTTGCTCCTGAAACAGCCACCAACACCAACGTAGCCTGGAGCAGCAGCGATGTGAACATTGCCACGGTAGATAACGCCGGAAAGGTAACAGCCGTAGCAGCCGGAACTGCCACCATCACAGTGACTACTACCGATGGAGGCAAAACTGCCACCTGTGCTGTAACCGTAACTGCTGCCACAGTAGCCATAACGGGAGTAACGCTCAACAAAACTACGCTGGCTCTTACCGCAGGAGGTACAGAAACACTTACTGCCACCCTTGCTCCTGAAACAGCCACCAACACCAACGTAGCCTGGAGCAGCAGCGATGTGAACATTGCCACTGTAGATGCCACCGGCCTGATAACCGCCGTAGCCGCCGGAACTGCTACCATTACCGTAACTACTGTAGATGGAAGCAAAACAGCAATTTGTGCCGTAACCGTTAGTGCTGTAGTTAGCTATACATGGTTACTGGCTCCTGCCATTGCTGTGGAAGGAACTAACTTTAAGGTAGTAGGCACGGATGCCGATAAATTTACGCTATACTATATCGACGATCAGGCAGCTACCGCTACTGCCGGTGTGGTAAGTCTGGCAAGCAAAACAGGCGATCTGAGCTTAAAAGCAACTACTGCCGATGGCACAGGGCTTATTAAACTGAAAGTGACCATGACCACAAGTACAGCTGTCAAAGACGGCGTGGAAGTTATAAAATTAGATGTAAACAATAAACAGTAATCAGTTAGCAGTAATCAGTTAGCAGTAAACAGTAAGTAGTCAGAAGTAGGTAATTGATTGGTTAATTGGGTGATTGAAGACTGAACTATACCAAAGACTTCCAACTATAGACTATAGACTGTTGACAGGAGACTAAAAAAAATAAAAAGTATATGAAAAAGATAGTAAATTTATTGATCGTAGTAAGTTGCATCGTAGCACTTGGATCGTGTAAGAAAGATGATGTTCAGGTTGATTTAACCCTGGAAAAAACAGCCATCGAATTGGCAGTAGGAGGCACAGACACCGTAAAAATCGCGACCGGAAACGGCAGTTATGTGCTCACTAACTCATCGGAAGCCACTGCCACCACCATTTTGTCGGAATCTACCATCAGCATTATAGGGGTAAAAGAAGGTACTGCCACCCTTACCGTAAAAGATCAGACCGGCAGAACAGCTACGCTGACCATAACTGTCAGTCCTTCCACTCCTGAATTTGTGTGGAACGACACCAAAATCCTGTTGGATCAGGTAAACAACTGGGGACTTACCGTACAAAGTAACAGTATAGCAGTAACCAATATTGCTACCAAGGCGCAGTACCTGTTGTCGTGGACAGGCGATATGACGGTAGGCGACAAGACCGGCGGCAAACTACAGATAGTAGGCAGCAGCGATATTACCTTAACAAGTCTGAAAGTAGTGAAAGCCGCATCAACCGGTTACTACCTGACGTTCGAAGGCGATTCCAAAAGTGGATTGGTCTATTTTACGAAATAAGCGGTATCGCAGTCAATTGACTTTTCCAATCCTAACTTTTCCAAAGTTTCAAACTTTGGAAAAGTTTAGAAGAAGAAGAAATTAGAAGAAGAAAAATTCCGCAGGCTATTGGCTTGGCCTGGTGGAAGAAAAAAACGTTCACTGATTCAATTCAACGTTACGAATTGTGCATTATAAATTATGAATTAAATAAAGCTATGTCCGAATTTCAACCCGCACTACAAAAAGTGCTTGCCCACGAGGGTGGATACGTAAATGACCCCGATGATCCCGGAGGCGAAACCTACAAAGGCATTGCCCGCAATATGCACAGTAAATGGGGTGGTTGGGTGTATATCGATTTGTGTAAACATGCGTCCAACCTCCCGTCAAAATTTAGAAAAGGAGGAGGAGCTGAAAGACCGGATCAATCTTTTTTAGCAGGTCAATTTTTGGGATGCAATCAACGTCGACAATATACAGAACCAGTTGGTAGCTACTTTCTACTTTGGTTCGTCACAAGACAGTGTCGATGAAAATAGAACTATTGCAGATATGAAGTTAAAGCAATAAAGCTCTTTGCTCTTTGATCTGCATAAATTCTCATATATACTCAAGGTACAGATAGCATACAGACTAGATACAGACTAGATACAGCTAAGCAAAAAGCCAAATGCAACAATATTCAAACAAAACTCCATAAATATGCAAAAATAATTATGAATTAAAAATCGTGAATTAAATTAAAGTCATGGCAGGATCAAAAAGCAACATTATCATTCACCGATGATTTCAAAGTGGGCGAAGTATCCGTTACCATTCTCAATGAAGACGGCACAGAGGTAGAGCACGGTTTGGCACAGCCGGCACTAGGGGCTTTGCAAGGGCTGTATACCGCTACTGCCGACAACAACACGCTTACCGGCGATAAAATTATTATCCGTGCTTCCGATCTGTCGGGGCGCGTAACCGAAAAAGAACAGGCATTGTAAAGCGCATGATGCAGTTCTTTTATTTTTACTTGATTTCTTAGAAGTTACCAACTTTCCTTTGTTGAAAGGTTAGAAACCGTTAGTTGGTTACTGTCTCCAACGAACAGGCATTGTGAAATGCGGTTCGTCTATTTTTACTTCATTTCTATTGAGGTTTCCAACTGTCTTTAGCCGCAAAGCGGGACAGTTGGTTACGCTCTTAGAAATGAACTAAACGATAAATGAAAATCTCTCTTGTTCGATAAAACCATACTTACAGGTTAAACATATACACGATGAGGCTTATTATTGATCATTAATAATTTATCATTTATAACTAACAATTAAATTACATGTCAAACCTACTTATTTACCTAAAAGAAGAACTATATAAGCATCCCGTTATTGTTGTAATATGTATGCGATTAGTACTTTGGGGCACAACGGCATTAATAATAATAGCATTATTTTCAGGCAACAGCACCCACATAAAAGCAGTACCCTGACCGGTTGCTCGGTTTATTACCAGCTTCAAAAAGATGATGCAAATGGGCTGTCTAAAAAAGTTCCGTTGGGATGATAGTATGACTAGATTCCCCATACTTAGCCTTGAATAACGAAAAAAGCCTTTCAAAATAAATTGAAAGGCTTTAAATTTTGTGACCCAGCTGGGGTTCGAACCCAGGACCCCATCCTTAAAAGGGATGTGCTCTACCAACTGAGCTACTAGATCATCAACTTTGTATCAGGCTTTTTATAACAGGTGACCCAGCTGGGGTTCGAACCCAGGACCCCATCCTTAAAAGGGATGTGCTCTACCAACTGAGCTACTAGATCGTTTTTCAAAAGCGGTTGCAAAGATACGGCTTTTTTTTAAACCTGCAAATGCGCATAAGAATAAATACGATTTTATTTATTTCCACGTTTTCAAAGCGCATATTACTAGTTTTTTAGGACTAGAATAAATATTTTTTCGAGTTCTGCTTCTTGTGAACTCTTTGTAATTTGAATAAATTATCTCTCGAATTTATCGTGTATTTCTGCGTAAATTCTATATGAGACAGATGTAAACTATGTAAAAGATTGTATCTTTGCACTCAAACGGCAATCAAATTTCAAAGAAAGAATAATTTTGGATAGTTTTGTACTCATCTTGCTAACGTTGATTTTCTCCGCATTTTTTTCGGGGTTGGAAATTGCTTTTGTCACTTCAAATAAATTGCGTTTTGAATTGGATAAGAAGCAGCGAAATCTGACGTCTTCCATTTTATCTGTTTTTTATCGAAATCCGCAGCAGTTTATTTCCACTATGCTGGTGGGGAATAATATCAGTTTGGTAATTTACGGGTTGCTTATGGCTGAAGTGATGACGCCTTGGCTAAGTCCGTTAGGTAATCAGTTTCTGATCACTTTTCTACAAACTATTCTGGCAACAGCTATTGTTCTGATTACAGGAGAATTTCTTCCGAAAACAATCTTTAGGATAAATCCGAATTTGTGGTTGCGCCTCTTTTCCTGGTTATTGCTTCTTTTTTATGTTGCATTATATCCGGTCTCCCGATTCAGTACGTGGATATCAATGAAAATGTTAGGACTCTTTGGTGTAAAAATAAGTCAGAAAACTCAAGAAAACGTTTTTTCGCGTATAGACCTTAATTTTTTAATTCAGGAGAGCTTTGAAAATAATGAAAGCGAAAAGGAAGTTGAAAATGAAGTGAAGATATTTCAAAATGCTCTTGATTTTTCCAAGGTGAAGTTGCGTGATTGCTCGATACCACGAACAGATATTATTGCATTAGAGTATGAAACCACTACAGTGGAAGTACTGAAAGAAACTTTTATAGAAACAGGATTGTCGAAAATTCCAATTTACAAAGGTGATATTGATAATATTATTGGTTACATACACTCGTCTGAGATGTTTGAACATCAAAATGACTGGAAGAAGCGGATTAACCAGATTCCGATAGTGCCCGAAAACATGGCAGCACAAAAGCTAATGAAGGTTTTTATGTTGCAGAAAAAGAGTATAGCTGTTGTAGTTGATGAATTTGGCGGAACTGCCGGAATTGTAACACTCGAAGATATAATTGAAGAAATTTTCGGCGAGATAGAAGATGAACATGATAACCGGGATTACGTAGCTCAGCAAACAGGAGAGAATGAATATCTGTTTTCCGGGAGACTGGACGTAGAAACAATCAATACCCGTTTTAAACTGAATATCCCAGAATCTGATGATTACGAAACAATTGCCGGATTTATCCTGCATAATCATCAGCACTTTCCTAAATTGAATGAAATTATCAGGATAGAAGGATTTACAATTAAATGCGTAAAAGTAACAAATAATAGAATTGAGTTGGTAAAAGTTGGAACCGGATATTAGTCAAGCCTGTTTTCGCTAAAAAATATAGAAAAATTTAGAATTTACAACTTCGTAAACTTTTTTTTTGTATATTCGTGCCCTCAAATTCATTGGAAAAATCAAACCAAAAAATATAAATTAATTTCAAGAAAATGGCAGTATTAGATAAGATTAGAAGCAAGGGAGTTTTACTTGTAGCGGTGGTAGGGCTTGCGCTATTAGCCTTTATTGTAGGAGACTTTCTGAAAGAAGGGTCTACCTTTTTTAATAAATCAAAAGAAACAGTTGCAAAAATTGTTGGCGATGACATTAATATCAAAGACTATACGGCTGCTATTGACCAAATGACTGAAGTTTACAAAATTGAAACCGGAAGAACCGAATTAGGTGAAGAAGTTACAGCTCAACTTCGTCAATCGGTTTGGGAAAGTATGGTTAATGAAAGAATTTTAAATGTAGAAGCTAAGAAATTAGGCCTTGCTGTAAGTCCGGATGAACTTTCGGATAGATTGATTGGTAACAATATTCACCCAATGATCCAACAACGTCGTTCATTCGCTGGTGAAAATGGTCAGTTTAGTCGTCCGGCCTTAATTCAGTTCTTGAATAGCTTGGAGCAAGCTCCTACCAATGAGGAAATGAAACAACAAATTGAAAAGGCTAAAAGCTATTGGAAATTCTGGGAAAATAATGTAAAAAACAGCATTCTTCAGGAAAAATATAACGCATTAATTTCTAAAGCCGTTTCTGCAAATAGTCTTGATGCGAAAATGAGTTTTCAGGATCGTAAAACCACAGTGGATGTAGCTTATGTAGTTCAACCTTATTTTACAGTTCCCGATGCTGACATAAAAGTAAGTGAAAGCGAGATTAAAGATCGCTACAACAAACAAAAAGAACAATATAAGCAAGAAGCTAACTGTTCTTTTGATTATGTAGCTTTTGATATTAAACCTCAGAAAGAAGATTACAAAGAAGCTGAAAACTGGATCAATAAATTAGCTCCGGAGTTTAGAACAACAACTGATGTTGCCGGTTTGGTAAATTCAAATTCGGACATTATGTACGACGGTCATAACTATTCTGAAAAAACTGTTCCTGTAGCTTTGAAAGGTTTTGCATTTAGTGGAAGTACCGGTGCTATCTATGGTCCGGTTTTCGCAAACGATACTTATACAATGGCTCGCATCATGCAATCAGGTATTATGCAATCCGATTCAGTGAAATTACGTCACATCTTTTTAACCACTACAGATACGGGTAAAGCCGATAGTTTGGTAGCTATAATTAAAGGAGGTGGCGATTTTGCTGCTTTGGCTAAAAAATATTCAGCAGTAAAACAAACTGCCGCTAATGGTGGTGAAATTGGTTGGTTGCAAGATGGAGTTCAGGGAGTAGATAAAGAAATTTCGGCTCAGGCTTTCACTAAAGCCAAAAATGAAGTATTCACCATTAAGAATGCTCAAGGAATTCAGATTATGCAGGTGATGGATAAAACTCCGGCCCGTAGCAAAGTGAAATTAGCTATCCTGAATCGTAAGGTGGTGCCAAGCAGTAAATCATATAGCAAGATTTACAATGATGCAAAACAGTTTGCAGTTGATTTGAACTCAGATAATTTCAGTAAAAAAGCTAAGGAAAAAGGTTATTTGGTTCGTCCTGCTAATGAGCTTCCGCAGACTACTGAAAAAATTGCTGATATCAACCAATCAAGACCTATTCTCCGTTGGGTATTTAAAAGCAGTAAAAATGATGTCTCAGATGTGTTCGATTGCGGAACAAAATTCGTAGTCGTGATGACAAAGGAACTAAACAAAAAGGGCTATCGTTCGGTAGACAAAGTTTCAGATCAATTAAAAGCTGAAATTATTAAAGATAAAAAAGCTGAACTGATCATTAAAAACTTGTCGGCACAATTGGGTAAAACAGGTTCGTTGGAAGGCCTGGCTGCTTTTCTGAAAGACTCTGTAAAAACAGCACCAGCGGTGAACTTTGCTTCATATCAATTTGGACGCGCTGGTTTTGAACCAACAGTAATTGGCAAATCTTCGGTTGTTGCCTTAGGTAAAGTTTCTGCACCTATAAAAGGAAATGCCGGAGTTTATGTTATTCGGACTTCTAATAAACAAGAAAATCCACAACCATTTAATGTAAATCTGGAAAAAATGCAGTTGAATGGTCGTATGGGATATGCATTGCCTTATATCATTCTTCAGGATTTGAAAGATAAAGCTGATATTGTAGATAATCGATTAAATTTTTTCTAAGTTATACGATATAATTTCTAATATGCCGAAAACGGGATGAGTAATTTCATTCCGTTTTCTTTTTGTCATCAAGTTTATGTAACTTTGCGCAAAGAGAAAAATTAAGAGTTCAGCGTGAGGCTGTAATATAAATAGCGACTTCTTTTTTGTAAGTAACCAAGTATTTGAATAATGAATAAAATAGCACTCGTAGGCAAAACCCTCGATGAATTAAAAGCGATAGTATCTGAATTAGGAATGCCTGCTTTTACAGCCAAACAAATTTCAGAATGGCTTTACAAAAAGCGTGTTTTTGCGGTAACTGAAATGACCAATGTGTCGGCCAAAAACAGGGCTTTGCTGGATGAAAAATATGAAGTGGGGCGTAAGCTGCCGGTTCAGGCAGTTGAATCGGAAGATGGAACAAAGAAATATCTTTTCCAAACAGAGGATGGACATTTTATAGAATCAGTCTATATTCCGGATGAAGACCGGGCAACACTCTGTGTTTCATCGCAGGTGGGATGCAAGATGGGTTGCAAGTTTTGTATGACCGGTAAACAGGGATTCGTAGCTCAACTTAGCACAACAGAGATACTGAATCAAATCATGTCTATTCCCGAAGCTGAGACACTGACGAACCTGGTGTTTATGGGCATGGGAGAACCTTTTGATAATACACTGGCCATGCTGCGGTCGTTGGACATTTTGACTGCCGATTATGGCTACGGTTGGAGCCCACGCCGGATAACTGTTTCTTCTATCGGACTCATTCCCGGAATGAAGGTTTTTCTGGAAAGATCGAACTGCCATTTGGCTATCAGTCTGCACTCTCCTTTTACACACGAACGCGTAGAGTTGATGCCTATTGAGAAATCTTATCCGCTTGCCAGTGTTCTGGAAGAACTTCGTAAGCACGATTTCAGTAAACAGCGTCGTGTGTCATTCGAGTATATTTTATTTGATGGAGTGAATGATACCATGCGTCATGCTGTGGAACTGGTGAAAATTCTGAAGGGTATTGATTGTCGGGTTAATTTGATCCGTTTTCATGCTATTCCCGGCATTGATCTTCGGAGCTCTACTCCCGAGAAGATGACTTTCTTTCGGGATTATCTAACCAGCAATGGAGTGACTTCTACCATTCGTCGGTCGCGAGGCGAGGATATTTTTGCTGCGTGCGGTATGTTGTCTACCTTAGAAAACGAGAAAAAGAAAAAAGAGGAATAAGACACATGGATTATGGCTGTCGTTGTTTACATGTGTAACTCGTAACTGAAAAATATGAGACAATATTTAAAAAATGGTTATGTTGTTCTTACTCTAATTTTGGGAATAACAACCATATCTTATGGACAAAAGAAACCTGAGGTTCAGATTTCCGATTCGCTTACGGTCATTGCGAATAGTTATATACGTATTGGCCGGGTGAACGTTGTCGATTTTTATGCCAATGCAAAAACAAGTACCATTCATGTGGATGTGAATGAAAAATTGGCATACATACCCTTTCGCCCGGACAATGTGCACCGAATTTATAATGCTATAGCTAAAATTGCAGGGCCTAAATATCAGACTTACACCATTGTTTGTCAGGTGGGCAATAAAAAAATAGAAGATCTGATACCCAATCTTTTTCGTGTCTCGGGAGTTGATTCAAGCCGGCTTTTCCGTCTTTCTCCTCTGGTTCCTCCATTGGTGAAAAATATTTCACGCCCGTTTGATATTCAAAACGGATTGCAAAACCGGAACATTGCCCTTTGGCAAAGTCACGGTAGATATTATGACCAGAAACAAGCTCGTTGGATATGGCAGCGCGCCCGTGTTTTTCAGGTTGTGGAGGATTTGTATACACAATCGTACGTATTGCCTTATTTGGTACCTATGTTGGAAAATGCAGGTGCCAATGTGTTACTTCCCCGCGAGCGGGATACTCAAACCAATGAAGTGATTGTTGACAATGATGCCAGCGATTATTCTTCCCGTTACAGAGAACAAAGTGATCGGAAAAAGTGGAGAAAAGGCGATGAACCGGGCTTTGGTGATACTAAAAAATTCTACTTACAGGGCGACAATCCATTTACATTAGGAACTTTTCGGGAAGCTCATACGGTTACTGATCTGGATGAGGTGAGTCGAGTGGAGTGGGTGCCCAGTATTCCAGAAGAGGGGCGGTATGCGGTGTATGTTTCATACAAAACCCTACCGAACAGTACAAGTACAGCTCATTATACAGTCTATCATAAAGGAGGTAAAACTGAATTTAGGGTTAATCAAACCATGAATGGCGGAACATGGCTGTATCTGGGACATTTTTATTTTGATAAAGGGCGAAATCACGACAACAAAGTTGTATTGACCAATCAGAGTTCCGATAATGAAACTGTGGTGACTGCTGATGCCGTGAAGTTTGGTGGTGGTATGGGTAATATGGCTCGAAGCCCGCTTGCTATGCCGGTTGCTGCGATGCAAACAACTGATAGCATCACTTCAAAACCGGTTGTGATTACAGAGCCTCAGATTAGTCATTATCCCCGTTATACCGAGGCAGCCCGGTATTGGTTGCAATGGGCTGGTATCCCAGATAGTATTTATAGCCGGACAAAAGGTCAAAATGATTATCTGGATGATTTCCAGTCGCGGGGATTCTGGGTTAATTATCTGGTAGGCGGATCAAAAAATGCTCCAACCCGAAAAGGTCTGAATATTCCTATCGATCTGGCACTTGCTTTTCATAGCGATGCCGGGACTTCGTGCCAGGATTCCATTATCGGTACATTGGGAATTTATACGGTGCAAAACAGCAACGGAAAAACAACCTTTGAAAACGGCGTATCTCGCTGGGCCTCGCGTGATCTGACAGACATAATACAAACTCAGATAGTCAGTGATATCCGCAGACAATTTGCGCCAGAATGGACGCGCCGTGAAATGTGGAACAAATCATACAGCGAATCGCGTGTACCTGAAGTTCCTACTATGTTGCTTGAGTTACTCTCGCATCAGAACTTTGCCGATATGCGTTACGGACTCGACCCGCGCTTCCGCTTTGCCGTGAGCCGGTCTGTATATAAGGGAATGCTGAAATATCTATCCGAAACCAATAAAACAAATTATGTAGTTCAGCCACTTCCTGTTGATCAGTTTAGTTGCCGTTTTGTGGAAAAGAATAAACTTGAAATACAATGGATGGCTGTAAACGATAGTCTTGAGCCAACTGCTAAAGCAGAACATTATGTGATTTATACGCGTGTTGACGATGGTGATTTTGATAATGGAGTATTGCTCAATACCAACAGAATCAAAATGACTATTGTACCCGGGCGGATTTATAGTTTCAAAGTTACGGCGCTTAATAAAGGTGGCGAAAGCTTTCCGTCCGAAATTCTGTCAGCTTATCGCGCGCTGAATGAAAAAGGCGAAGTGCTGATTGTAAACGGCTTTAATCGACTCAGTGCCCCTGCCAGTTTCTTTTCGGATACATGTGCCGGCTTTATCAACGATAAAGATGCGGGAGTGCCTTATCACTCTGAAATATCGTTTGTGGGAAAGCAATATGATTTTAAGCGAAAAGATCCCTGGGTGAGTGATGATGCCCCCGGTTTCGGGGCTAGTCATGCTAATTATGAGATGAAGGTAATTGCCGGTAACACATTTGATTATCCATATTTGCATGGACGGGCAATTAAGTCGGCCGGATATTCTTTTGTGTCTTGTTCGGAAAAAGCTATCTTAACTTCTGATATTGATTTGAATCAATATAAAGTTGTTGATTTGATAATGGGTAAACAAAAGCAAACTTTCGTAGGAAATGCTAAAAATACACCTGAATTTAAAACTTTTCCATTAGCTTTGCAGCAGTCAATTCAGTCTTATTGTCTGAAGGGTGGAAACGTCTTTGTCAGTGGAGCTTATTTAGGCTCTGACTTGTGCGAAAACGTTAAGCCACTTCCTGAAGACCGGCAATTTATTGAAAATGTGTTGAAATGCAAATTCCGAACTTCACAGGCGAGTGTGACCGGAAACGTAACTGTAATCAGTTCTCCGTATAAATCATTTAAGAAAACTGATTTGAGTTTTTACAGTGAACCTAATTCGACATCCTATTTTGTTGAATCTTCCGATGCCCTTGAGCCTGCATGCGAAGGTAGTTTTACTATTTGCCGGTATGCCGAAAATAATTCGAGTGCTGCCGTTGCGTTTTCGGGAATGTATAAAACCTGTTGTTTTGGTTTTCCATTCGAAACTATTCAATCAGAGCGCGATCGGGCTAAATTAATGGAATCGGTGTTGTCATTTTTTGCAACTCCTAAAATGCCTATGGCAAAATAAACTTTTGGTGTTGTAATTATAAAGTAACCAAACAATAAAACAATTAACCATACAGTATCAGTAAAATACAAAAGAATATGGAAACAGAAAAAATCATTATCGGCATTACTCACGGTGATATCAATGGTATTGGTTACGAAGTCATCCTCAAAACATTGGCTGACAGTCGTATGCTCGAAACATTTATTCCTGTGATTTACGGTTCTCATAAAGTTGCTGCATACCACCGTAAGAATTTAGATCTTCAGGGTTTTAATTTAAATGTGATAAACTCTCTCGAAGAAGTTAATCCCAAACGTGTCAACATAATCAATTGTGTAGATGATGACATTAAAGTGGATTTGGGAGTCTCAACAACAGATGCGGGAAAAGCTGCTTTGGCTGCTCTGGAACGCGCTACCGAAGATCTGAGAAGCGGAGGCTTACAGGCTTTGGTTACAGCTCCCATAAATAAAAAGAATATCCAGTCGGCTAACTTTAAATTTCCCGGACATACAGAGTATCTGGAAGAAAAGTTTGGAACCGGAACACCTGCATTAATGATGCTGATAAACGATGTGATGCGTGTGGCAGTAGTCACTGGTCATATTCCGGTAAGCAGAATCTCGACTGAACTGACCGAAAAACTTATTGTGGACAAGCTGATTGTATTTAATGAATCGTTGAAAAAAGACTTTTCCATTGGTCGTCCTCGTATTGCTGTATTGGGATTAAACCCGCATGCAGGCGATAATGGTGTTATTGGCGATGAAGAACAAGCGGTCATTATTCCGGCAATGAAAAAAGCTGAATCGAAAGGTATTCTCTGTGTAGGGCCTTACCCTTCCGATGGATTCTTTGGCTCGGGAAATTTCGATAAGTTTGACGGTGTGTTGGCAATGTATCATGATCAGGGCCTTATTCCGTTTAAAACCGTATCGATGGATACCGGGGTGAATTTTACTGCAGGCTTATCTGTGATTCGCACTTCGCCCGATCATGGAACGGCTTACGACATTGTCGGAAAAAATCTGGCTTCTGAAGAATCGTTCCGTCAGGCTTTGTATCTGGCATACGATGTTTATCAAAGCAGAAAATGGAATGATGAAATAAAAGCCAATCCTCTGAAAACCGAGCAACGTATTGAGCGAGGTGGGCGAGTGGAATAGTGCCTTGAGACGGCTTTAAATGTGCAAGACTTACACCATATCGTTGCTACTACTAGCAACGAGGTGTTGCAGCCTCGAGCAACGGGCTGTTGCTAGTAGTAGCAACAGCTTGTTGCTAAAATAGACTGAATTCAGAAACTGCAGATTCCTATTTTACCAGATACTTCATTTAAGTGGAAATAATAAAAGCAAAACCGACTGTAAATCGTAATCTCGATTTACAGTCGGTTTTATATTAAGATAAGCCTTTGTTTTATCTTAGTTATCCAAGGGCTTTCCCTCTCGAATGCGACTCAAACTTAGTTAGAATTTTAAATCCTGTACCTTTACAGCCACACTTCCTTTTACATTGGCTTGCACTCGGGCTGCTCCCGGAACCAGGGTTAGATCGGTGACAGTAAGACTATTCATTTTCCCTTGTAAAGCTACACCTTCCATGATCGTATAGTTACCTAACATCTTATTGGCATCGGCTTTCATTTTTTCCAGGGTATCGTTGATAGGATAAGTGAGGTATGGAGTGATTTTTTTTAAAATCATACCGTGAAGCAACCAACTGGCCGATTTTACGAGAGCATTGGATGTCTTTACACTAAATTCAGGATTGGTAATAGCAACCGCGATTTTTTCCGGATCGTACACCATGTTGCCGGTAAAATAAATACGTCCTTTGAATGAACCTACAACATCAGCTACAAAAACAGCTTTTCCTCCGCTCCCGAAAATCGATAAATCGGTAATAGTAATCGTTTTTCCACCTTCATTGAATGTTTTATTTTGCAATTGCTTTTTAGCCATTTCCGAAATTTTGGCAAAAGTAACATCGGCACCCACATTCAAATTCAACTGTTGAGCCGGATGATTGACGTATTTAAAGTCAGGCAAAGCCACAGTAGCATTTGCTCCCGGTTGAGCTCCCATAAATGATTCAATCTGAGCATATAGTGCTACGGCCAGATTCAGCTTATTGCCTGCTGTAGTGAAAGGTGAAACATATACGTCCTTAGGAGTTACACGCAACCAAAGATCGTTCTCTGCACTTACCTGACGGGGTTTTTGCACTTCGGTCCAGGCACTATTTACATATTTTTTTAGGTCGATAGACTGAGCCAGCAATTTATCAATTTCGTCGGTTATCAGCTTATCGCATTGTTTAAGTGCCAGATTAGCCACCGGAGTAACCGGAACCGTTACACCTATTGCATTTATTTTGGGAGTTTGCAGCCACTCATAACCCGATCCCGAGGTTTTAGCCACCAATTTCCAGTTTTTATCAATGCCAATGGTGGTTTTATAAGCCAGGGCAATGCTTCCTGTAGCTTCATAATGATCGCCCAGAGTTAAACCAAACTTCTGAACTTTCCATGTAAAGTTCGTCCATATTTTCAACGGAATACGGTATTCGATTACATTGTTGTGAATAGAAAAAGTAAAGTTCTGTGCTTTCCATATTTTTACCGACAAATCTTTATTGGCAATCTTGGTGCCATCGTAAATCAGACCAGTCAGTTTTTTGTTGACAGCAGTTTCCAGCTTTTTTACATCAAGCTCTACGGGCAAGGGTAATTCGGACAGAGCAGGTGCCAGATTCGAAGGCAAATAGGACTCTGTCGGTTTGTCTATTTGCATGGTTTTACAAGCTGTGAACAATAAGCCTATAGAGGCTATTGCTACGAAAAAAAAATGTTTCTTCACTTCAATAGTTTTTTATATGTACAAAATTAGTTGAGTTGCAAAATTAACCATTTTCCACGACAATCCGGTAAAAACGGAAAGATCTTAGGTTAATAGTTTAATACTTAATATTCAAAAACCGGAACCGGAGCAGGAGGCAAAGAAAAAAGGTCTGTCAAACATTATTTCAACAGACCTTTTTTTCATTACTTACTATTATTTTAAAAGAGCATAATCAATCACTTCCATAATATCATTTACAAAATGGAATTTGAGCCCTTTTAAATAGACCGGTTTAATTTCATCAATGTCTTTTTGATTGTCGGCACACAAAACAATATCAGTGATACCGGCACGCTTGGCAGCCAGAATCTTTTCTTTGATTCCACCCACAGGAAGTACCTTGCCACGCAGGGTAATTTCGCCCGTCATAGCCAGATTTTTGCGCACTTTACGTTTGGTAAAAGCCGAAACCAAAGCTGTAGCCATTGTGACACCTGCCGAAGGACCATCCTTTGGAATAGCACCTTCAGGAACATGGATGTGTACGTTCCAGTCTTCGAAAAGCTGACTGTCGATACCCAATTTATCGGCATGCGCCTTTATATACTCCAAAGCAAGCATAGCCGACTCTTTCATCACATCTCCCAAGTTTCCGGTAAGGGTCAAATGTGGTGATTTGCTTTTGCTTAGACTCGACTCTATAAATAAAATTTCACCTCCAACCTGTGTCCAGGCGAGGCCTGTTACCACTCCGGGATATTCATTTCCCTGATACTTGTCACGACTATAGCGCGGAGCACCCAAATAAGTCTTCAGGTCGTCGGCACTCACTTCCACATTATATGCTTCCTTGGTAGCCACATTTTTCGCAACCTTACGCATTAGTCCGGCTATCTGTCTGTTCAACTCTCTAACCCCCGACTCGCGTGTGTAGGCATCAACCAGATTATTTAGTACTGGTTTTGAAATACTAAAGTCAGTATCTTTTAATCCATGATTAGCCAGCTCTTTGGGTACCAAATGGTGACGGGCAATTTCCACCTTTTCTTCCTGCGTGTAACCACTTACTTCAATCAACTCCATCCTATCCAATAATGGACGTGGAATGGTACTCAAATTATTGGCTGTGGCAATAAACAACACCTTCGACAAATCAAAATCAATATCCAAATAGTTGTCGTGGAAAGCTGTATTTTGTTCGGGATCCAGTACTTCGAGCAAAGCCGACGAAGGATCACCTTTATAATCGGTCGTGATCTTATCAATCTCATCAAGCACAAAAACCGGATTAGCCGATTCGGCTTTTTGGATATTCTGCATAATTCGTCCAGGCAAAGCTCCTATATAAGTACGACGATGACCACGAATTTCAGCTTCATCATGCAATCCACCCAACGAAACACGCACGTATTTCCGGTTTAGAGCAGCCGCAATAGATTTACCCAACGACGTTTTCCCAACTCCCGGAGGGCCGTATAAACAAATAATTGGCGATTTCATATCGCCTTTCAATTTCAGTACAGCCAGGTGTTCCAAAATACGGTCTTTCACCGTGTCCATACCAAAATGATCTTTGTTTAACGTTTTCTGAGCATTTTTCAGGTTGAAATTATCTTTGGTATATTCATTCCATGGCAAATCAAGCATGGTTTCTATATAATTCAGTTGGGTAGAATAGTCGGGCGAATGCTGACTCATGCGTTCAAGTTTCTTTAATTCTTTATCAAAGATTTTTGCCGTAGGTTCACCCCACTTCTTTTCGTTGGCGCGTTCCCTGAAGTCGGCTACTTCCTGCTCTACCGAACCACCACCTAATTCGTTTTGAATGGTTTTCATTTGTTGCTGCAGAAAGTATTCACGCTGCTGCTGATCAATGCCTTCTTTCACCTTGTTTTGAATAGACATCTTGATCTCAAGCAACTGAGCTTCCTTGTTCAATAATTCCAGCAACTGGTAGGCACGAGTCATTATGTCGTCGATTTCCAACAGACGTTGTTTTTCCTTTACGCTCAAACCGAAGTTAACGCAAACATAATTGATTAAAAATACAGGATTTTCAATATTCCGGATCGCAAAACCCATTTCGGGAGAAATAGCTCCTGAATCGTTGATTATATTGATGGCCAAATCTTTTATCGACGACACCAAAGCCCCAAAAGATCCATCGGCCAGCTCGGGCAGAACATCATCCAGTAAATCTACTTTGGCTTTCATATACGGTTTGGTTGAATCCAACTCTCCCAAGCGAAAACGCCGTTTGCCTTCAAGAATTACCGTAGTTGAGTTGTCCGGCATTTCCAAAATACGCACCACACTGGCCACTGTTCCCAAAGGAAACAACTGATCGATGGTAGGATCATCTTGCTTTTTGTCTATCTGGGAACAAACTCCGATCAGTGCATCATTTTCATGAGCCTCGCGTACCAGCTTCAATGATTTTGAACGGGCGACAGACACCGGAAGAAGTACCCCCGGATAAAGAACCATGTTTCGCAACGGGAGGATAGGAAGAATGTCGCCTGAAATGATGTTCAGATCGTACGAACGTTCGTCTAATGAAATTATCGGAAACATATCGGACGAGCCCAACATATCATCAGAAAACAAATTGTCAAAAGGATTGCTCATTATATTACGGATATTACACTGCCAATATGGCAAAAATTCGAATTTTACGATTATACAGAATAGAACAGAATGACTAAAGCATTTATAAAAAGATTTTTAGCTATTTTTTAGTTCGTTTTCTACGCTTTATTTCAATTGCTATGCCAAAAAATAATGAAACCTACTGCGGTTTTAATCAATAAACAGTACTTTTGCAAATTATATTCCTCGAATTGAAATTTATTTCGGTATAGCGATTGCCGATAGAGGGGAAATCGAAAACGGGGAAACTAAACTTTAGCTAACTATAGAAACAGGCATTCTCCAAAACCATTTTTTTTGTATGAAAACTTTCCATTTTTATTCTATATTGATAGCTGTCATCCTCACTTCAGTATCGTGTAAAAACTCCGGTCGTGCCATCTTTAACTCTATTCCTGATTATAATCAGATTGATACTGCAATATTAAGCTCGGCCATCAAAGCCCACTTTCAGGATTCCAAGCGTACAGACCCCGCTGCTAAATGGACGAAACAATGGTATTCTACTCACAGCTATCAACCTCTCTGGACCAGGCAACCTATCAATTCATTCAAGCTTGATACCTTACTTCTGTTTATATCACAGGTACAGGAGCATGGACTCTGCCCGGAACAATTCGGGTTTAAAACTATTTCATCGTTGAAAAAGCAGCTTGTAAAACAAAAGCTGAGCTACAACCAACTGGTCGAACTTGAATTGACCGCTTCAAGGGTATATCTCGAATATTGCGGAGGACTTCGCTTCGGCTTTATTAATCCGAAAAAGACCTGCCCGAATTATTATTTTCAAACTTTACAGATCAACGAAACTTTTACTAACAGCTATTTAAAAGGAATAGCCAGTTATTTGTTTAGCCACTTATCAAAGGCTCAGCCTACCGATGAAAATTACCGGGTTTTACAAGAGCTAAAGAGAAAGTTCAAAAACAACCCGGACTCAGCGCAATACGTCGACAAAATAAATGCAAATCTCGAACGATTACGCTGGAAAATAAAATCTCTTGGTTCTAAATATATACGTGTCAATGTGGCAGATATGACATTGACTGCTTTCAAAAATGATAGTGTGGCCTTAAAGATGAAAGTGGTAGTGGGTAAAGCCCCTCATAATCGTACTCCTTTCCTGCAAAGCAGCATATACCAACTAATTATAAACCCTACATGGACAGTTCCCAGCAGCATTGTAGTAAAAGAAATTGCAAAGCTCGCCTTAATACACGAAGATTATTTTGAACGACACAACATCCATGTTTACCGGCATGGAGAAGAAATTGACCCAACTACCATTGACTGGTCAAAAGTAAGTAAAACCAACCAACCCTACAAACTAATACAAGCTTCGGGAAGCAATAATTCATTGGGACGAATCAAGTTCGTTTTTGGTAATCAGTTTAGTGTGTATTTGCACGATACCAATGCCAAAGGGGCATTTTATCGGAGTAACCGGGCACTTAGTCATGGTTGCGTGCGGGTGGAGAGGCCTTTAGATCTTGCCTCTTTCTGTTTGGCTGACGTAAAACCCGACAACCTCAAAAAAATAGAGAAGAAAAATCTGTTGCTGGATAAAATCCGTTATTCTATGGACCTTAATGTTGTAAGTGCCATAGGTCGAGACTCGCTGAGTTCCAATCCAAAAGGAATGAAGATAAGCCGAATAAGATTAAGCCCTTGTATTCCCGTTTTACTCGATTATAATACCTGCTTTCGGAATACAAGAGGTGAAGTTCAATTCATGGACGACATCTACAAAGTAGATAGTGTGCTTAGCCGGCGACTCAAAAATTTATAATAATCACATCTTTTACTTGAAGTTTTGTCCGAATGATTTTCCGGTCATTTCATCTATTTTTACCCGCCACACTTTGACGTTCTCCAAAGCTGGCTTTGAATACTTAAAAGGACGATCGGTATAGTTTTTCATTGTGATATTCATTGCTTCTTCTTTTTCGTCCATGTTTTCGATAAAGGTGACACTACCTTTGCAAAGCACACTTTTAGCAACCATACTATAGCTACAAGCCACATCGGGATGCTGAAAAACCAGTTTCCCATCTGTACAAAAAGTTACGCAAACGCGGTTATTCAGAGCCAATAAATCCAGATGCTTGCCATGTGGACCTGAGTGGAGGATAATCTCATTGTCTGAATATCCAAAATTCATTGGAATTACATATGGGGAGCCGTCAGCCTCTGTAATTCCCACAAAACATATATCGCTCTGCGTTATAACCGACTCTAATTCTTCTTTTTCAATAATATAACTGGTTCTCATAGGATAATCTTATTTTCTGCACAAAAGTAGGGAAAAGACGGCAAACCCGAATGAAATTATCAATTTTGATTCATTGGAAGTCTCTTTGACTGAAAAATATTTGTGTTTATACCAGTTTCAATTACTGCTATTATGTATATCTTTGTAAAACAAATAAAAAACTCAAATTCATGAAAAAACTACTCATTCCCTTTGGCTTTCTGATAATATTTAGCTTTTCCGGATTTGCACAAGCTGATAAAATAATCGGAAAATGGAAAACCATCGACGATAAAGATGGTAGTGCTAAATCTATTGTTAGCATTTACAAAGCAGCTACCGGAAAATATTGCGGTAAAATTGAAAAACTCTTCAAAGACCCGGAAAAACGTTGCACCGAATGCGAAGGATCAAAAAAGGACCAACCTATTGTAGGTCTGATCGTAATTAATGATATGATTGAAAAAGACGGTAAACTGACAGATGGAACAATACTTGATCCGAAAACAGGGAAAATCTACAAGTGTAACATAACACTCGATAAAGGCGCTGAAAAGATAAATGTCCGTGGATCATTGGATAAGGGAGGCTGGATTGGTCGAACACAAACATGGATTCGCATTAAATAAATACATGATGATCAGGTTGTTGTTTTCTATCCAATGCCGCAGAATTTAGCAACCTGGTTAAATATGGTTAATTCGATGAAAATACATGGGAAATATGTTGTACAACATAAAAAAACGCTTTACATTTGCACTGTGTTTTTCATGGTATTAGATTTAAGGTTAATTAAAGATTGGGTTGTCGCGAGACAACCTATCTTGTTTTATATAGCTTTCTATTAAAACCAATACAACTTCTAACCGATTCTGCACCTGTGTTACTCCTCTTTCTGTAAGCTTGCAAAAACCGTTTGTGACTTCTCGATATTCTTCTTCCAATTATTTTCTTTCTAAGTTTTATCTAATGTAAAGGTTGCTCACCGTCAGTTCAGAATGGAAAAATAGAACTGTCACTAACTTTACAATAAGTAAACAATGTCGTTTAGTTAGGCACACAGAATACGCAGAGTTTACAGAATATGCAAAGCTGATTTGATTGTTATATTTTTGATGATATGCATTTTAATTGGAATTTCTATTCTGAGTTTTTTCGTCTAATCCGTGTATTCTGTGTGAGAATCTTTATCTTAACGACATTGATAAGTGAAAATAAAGAAGAAGAAAATACTTTGCAAGAACAGTAAAGTTGGATAATGGAAGATTGCGAAAGTGTAAACGCATTGTGTCTTCGACAGAATACGATCTAGAGCTGTCAAAAGTCGCAGGAGGGGATTAGTTGGAAAGCACAGGGAGTTTGTCGGAACGTACAGGGAGCTTGTCAGAAATCTCAGGGGGTTAGCCGGCGTTCATAGAACTAATCAATCCAACTACCATTACCACGCAACTATTACTCACCCACTATTTGGAGAAAGCTTACTTTTTACCATTATAAGGTCTTTCTACAGGATAGATAATAGTTTTGAGAGTTATGTTAGTTATGATAATTATTTGGAATATAAGATCTATTCTTAAGTATAGTGAACTCAAAATAAGAAGAATCACAAAAAAGTCTTCAAATAATAAACATTTTAATTAAAAACGAGACTAAAATGAATTGGAATTCTATAAACAATTCATTACCTTTGCATAACAATGTAAATCCAAATGTTTAAATGTCCAACAAAATGTCCAATACAAAGAAAATGCTCATCGAAGTTGCCCGCCAACTTTTTGCTGAAAATGGCAAAAAAGATGTAACAATGAATGACATTGCAGAAGCATCTAAAAAAGGACGACGCACCTTGTATACTTATTTCAACAACAAAGAGGAAATATACAAAGCAGTTATTGATAAAGAATTAGATACGATCTTAGATCGACTAACTGTTGTATCCACTCAAAAGACAGAGCCTGACATAAAGCTTACGAACCATATACTCACTCATCTTGATGCTGTGAAAAATGTAGTAGAACGAAACGGATCGCTTCGCGCCGATTTTTTCCATGACATCTACGAAGTGGAGCGTAAACGTCGTAAAATTGATGTCATGGAAATCGCCTTACTGCGTTCAATTATTTCGGAAGGCATTGAAAAAAACATCTTTAAACGGATGGACATAGATTTATCGTCCATGATTATATTTTATGCAATCAAAGGACTCGAAGTGCCTTATATCCGACAAAATATAAGTTTGGAATTTGAACGTAACAAAAATAGTATTGTAGATTTCATTTTTACAGGAATAAAAAAGAGCTCACCAAAATCCAGCCGTGCAAACCTTGCACCTATCGGCAAACGGACTATGTAATTGATATAAACAACCGTTGATTCTTTTATTTTATGAAAGAACTGGAATTTGAATGGATGTTTTTATTTGATAGTTGTAATTTTCAGAAAGAAAACAAATAACTACCTTTGTGCCCCTAAACAATAAAAAGATTAAAACTTAATACAAATGGCGTTTGTAAATAACACACTGATTGTACGTAGAGACTTAATGTCTAAACTGATAATGATGTATAGGGATGGGGTTTTGCTTTCCGAAATAAATAGATTGCCTATCAAAATGTCTCCAAAAAACAGTCAGGCACGAGGCCGGTGTTGCATTCATAAAGAGCGGGCTGTCTTGAAATACAAAATGTTGCCAATTCTGGGATATAGCATCGACGAAGAGGTAGACGAGCTGATAACACTTTCGGAATATGCTGAGAATGCCTTGAATCGCATTGCACCGAAAAGTTCCATCCTGACTGTAGTTGACGAGGCCTGTACTGCTTGTGTGAAAACAAATTATGTGATAACAAATCTTTGTAAAGGTTGTGTTGCCAGAGCCTGTTATATGAATTGTCCTAAAGAAGCTATCGGCTTTATGGAAAATGGACAAGCTCATATTGATCACAACAAATGTATCAACTGTGGAATTTGCAAAGAGGCATGTCCTTATCACTCTATTGTTTATATTCCAATACCCTGCGAAGAGGCTTGTCCTGTGAAGGCTATTCAAAAGGATGAGAACGGTATTGAACATATTGATGAATCCAAATGCATCTATTGCGGAAAGTGTATAAACGCTTGCCCATTTGGTTCAATATTTGAGGTTTCGCAGGTTTTTGATATTTTACAAGCTATAAAACGCGATGAAAAGTTAGTTGCTATCATGGCACCCTCTATTCAATCCCAATTCAACAACAAAATTGACGAGATTGGGGATGCCGTGTGCGAAATAGGATTTATGGAAGCTATAGAAGTGGCCTACGGGGCTATGGAAACTACCAAAAGGGAGGGTGCAGAGCTAAATGAAAAACTTGAAAGTGGACAACAATTTATGACAACATCGTGTTGCCCGTCTTATATCGAATTAGTGAATAAACATTTACCTGAGATGAGGCCTTTTGTATCGCACACCAAATCACCGATGCATTATACTGCAGAAATGGTAAAAGCCAAATATCCCGATGCCAAAATTGTGTTTGTTGGGCCTTGTGTGGGAAAAAGAAAAGAAATGCAGGGCAATGAACTTGTGGATTATGTTCTGACGTTTGAAGAATTGGATTCCATTTTCTCGGGGCTTGACATAGAAATACAAACGTCAGATAAAGAACATGACTGCGCTCCAATGTCAGGACGAGGATTTGCAAGAGCGGGAGGAGTTATCTCAGCAGTGGCACAAATGTATCCTCAGCTGGGCGTAAAACCAATTCAAGTCGCCAATTTGAACAAAAAAAATATAGGATTGTTACGTGCTTATACGAAAGGGAAAGCGCCAGGCAACTTTATAGAAGTCATGGCTTGTGAAGGCGGTTGTATTTCAGGTCCGTGTGGAAAACTAGATTATGTACAAGCACAGAAGATATTTAAAAAGGCTATGGGTGAGGTTTAATAAAATTTGAATAATCATTCCTCATATTCATTTTTGCGCCAGATTTATTTTGTTGAATCTGGCGCATTTTATTTTAATAAGCTCGTTGTGAAAAAAATATTAGCACTATTAGGTTTAATAAGTTTAGGATTGGGTATAATCGGAGCTTTTCTCCCATTACTTCCTACTACTCCATTTGTTTTGCTCTCTGCTTATCTATTTGCCAAGAGCTCCGACAAGTTGCATAATTGGCTAATGGCCCATAGGATATTCGTGTCGCTGATTCGGGATTTTCATGAAGAAAAGGCCATCTCTATGCATGGAAAAGTAGCAGCAATAAGTATGATGTGGGTATCTAATATCATCAGTATATTTTTTATTGTCAATGATAAGCTTTGGCTACAAATTCTGCTGACTCTAATTTCGATTGGAGTTACTATTAATATTCTACGGTACAAGACAAAGAAAAAAACAACGAATCACGCCAAATAGGAGCTTTATTATTGCCCGGATTTCAATTGCTTATTATTTCAATTGCCTTTTGATGAATTTCAATGAGATCTGTTCTTCACCCTCTTTTTGTGTCATTTCAAATTTTCCTTTGTAACTGATTTTCATTTCATTTAAATTGGATGAAGTGGTTAAAGACTTAAACATAGAATGCCGGTCAGCATCTATACAATCTTTATTAAACCAACAATACAGGGTGTTTGATTTTTCTTCATCAAACTGGATAATGAATAAGCTATGTTCAGAAAATACTAAATCTTCATAGACATAGGCAATATCAAGTTCGCAGCTATCTTTTATAATAAATCGGACTTTCTCCAATTCGTAAAAAGGTACTTTTGCATCCATCATATATGTTCTGAATATTAATTTGTAAATTATGTCTTTGCATAGAAGAAAACAATTATTATACCAATAAGGTATAGTGTTGATAAATAGTAATATCGCGCAAAAATAGACAAAATACGAGTTTTAAAAGCTACATTTATGTATTGATTTTGAGTCTAAGCATACCGTTTAGATGTTAATATACTAAAAGAGCAAAGGAAGCCTGTCATCTGCTCATATCCAATTTGGATTACAGGGTTTTTGCTATATTTGATTGGTGATAGATAACGTCTCGCAGTTTACAACTACACTCACACTTTCCGGTTTCCAGTAAACCGCTTCGTTGAAGTAGTTCAAATTCTATTTTAAAGTTATCCGTAAAAATACCGGTATCCAGATTTTCCTCTATTTGTTGTTGAGTCCACCATTTTAAATGAGTTGAATGGTCTGAATTGAATGTTATCTCGGATTGTTGACAGCTTACAAATAAAAAGGCATAATGTTTTTCTTGCTCAACCTCTATCGTATAATTTGCCAGATACATACATTTAAGACAATCCAACAGTTGATTTTCTGATGCCCGATCAACACACTGCTCAATAGTTTCACCCATTTTTACATGATCGGAAATTGCAGTGTCCCACAGTCCCGGAAAGACCAAACTATCATAGGATCTTTTTTGAAGCAGCACCATTCCTTTATCTACAACTAATACCCGAACAACCGGATGCATATATTTCCGTTCGTCATTCAAACTTGTTATGTGCTGAATACTCCCAATAATTTTGCCCTGATTGTTTACAATAGGCCACCATTCTTCCCTAAGTAGTTTTGCCCTGATTATCTGAACACGAAGTATTTCATATATAGTAAGAAAAAGAACAATGCATACATAAACATATTGCAACATATGCTCATAAAGCGGGGCAGAGTTGGCTATTATTAGTTGAATAAGCAAAAATGAAGTTATATAAAAAAGCAATACAGAAAAGAATACCCAAATAACGCGATACAATTCTTCGAAATTGTTAGACATTGGAATTACATCAGGAATTATTTTCAGAATTTTTTTTTGGATTTTCTTTCGAAAGAGAATAGATGTAAATAGAAATAGAGATATGACAATCTCCGAAACAAGTTCTAATCTAATTTTAAATATTCCCAGATACACTTCTATACCAACAATGATACTTACACTAATAAATATTAGTGTAAAGATCAAATGCCAGATAAAAATCCGGTTATAAACGATGTAAGTATAAATTAAAAGAAATAGAGCAAGAGGAAAAGATACTTTCCATGCTGTATTCATCCCCCCAAAATCATCAACAACTAAAAATACTATTAGTGGTAAAAAATGAAGTATTGGATCAAAAAATGATTCTCTTATTTGTTTTCTCAGCTTTTCCATAATCAACGACCTATATAATCGATTTACTAACAACGACAACAGGAATATAGTTTGTTGATGTGCCGAAAAAGTAAATAAACGAGTTAAAATGATAACATTCTACTCACATATTTGCCTATAATATCAAATTCAAGATTTACAACAGTCCCTGCTTTGATTTGATGAAAATTTGTATGCTCGTAAGTATATGGAATTATAGCAACCTGAAAACTATTATTTGTTGGATTACATACTGTTAGACTTGCTCCATTGACCGTCACAGAGCCTTTGTCAACTGTTATATATCCTCGTTTGGCCATTTCCTTGTCAAAAGAATATTCAAATGTAAAATACCAACTACCATCAGCTTCTTTTACTTCCGAGCAAACTGCTGTCTGATCGACATGGCCTTGTACAATATGTCCATCCAGTCGACCATTCATCAATATGCTTCTTTCAAGGTTTACTTTGCTTCCCGGTACAAGTAAACCTAAATTACTTCGATCAAGCGTCTCTTTTATAGCAGTTACAGTATATGTATCATCCGTTTTAGATACAACGGTCAGACAAACTCCATTATGAGCTACGCTCTGATCAATTTTGAGCTCATTGGTGAATGAACACGACATCGTTATATGTAAATTCTCTTGTTCTTTTTTTAATGCAACTACTTGCGCTGCTTCTTCGATTATTCCTGAAAACATTTTCTTCTGTATATTTATGAATTAATTACGAGCGCAAAACGCTCTTTACACCTTTTATTACTTTTATTTTCTTTACAATAGCATCCAGCTCTTTGGTATCGCTAACCATAATAGTCAGATTACCTTGAAAAAGGCCAGCATTCGAGTCAATAGAAATTGAACGCAAAGAAATATTTTTTTCTTTAGAAATCAAAGAAGTTATATTTGTGACAATTCCAATATCATCGTGCCCGACAATTCTCAACGTAATAGGATATTGTGACCCAACAGACTTTCCTGACCAGCGGGCTTTTACAATACGATAGCCAAAGCGCGCAATCATCTGTGGCGCATTAGGACAATCTGTCTTATGAATTTTAATACCCCCGGCAACAGCAACAAATCCAAAGACTTCGTCGCCGTAAATAGGATTGCAACATTTGGCCAGCTTAAAATCAACGCCTTTAAGGTCTTGCCCAATAACCAAAACATCGTCTTTACCCGAAGTATTAAGTTGCTCAGGCTCTTTTGAAAATGAATCTGCCCTGCGCGTTTCGGACTGCTCGGTCACAGTTGGCTTATCCAGATCAAGATAAGCATCGCGTACTACATGCATATCCAGATTTTCGCGTGCTATCTCCTGATAAAAATCGCTTACCGTTTTATAGCCCTTTTTCTTAGCCAAACGCGATATTTTACCGTCATCAAGCTCAATCTTCCAATTCTTGAACCTACGGATTATTGTTTCCCGACCCATTTCAGCATCTTTAAACTCTACTTCTTTAAGAGCCTGACGAATCTTGGTTTTAGCCTTTGATGTTGTTACTACATTCAGCCATGCCGGATTTGGTTTTTGAGTCGGCGAGGTAAGTACTTCTACCTGATCGCCGTTGTTTAGCTCATATTTTATCGGCATATTTTTACCATTTACCTTTGCACCTACGCATTTACAGCCAAGAGCAGAGTGTATGGAAAAAGCAAAATCAAGGGCTGTAGCACCTTTGGGAAGTTTGTGCAGATCGCCACTTGGGGTAAAGATAAAAACTTCTTTATCGTACAAATTCAATTTGAATTCGTCCATAAAGTCGACGGCATTTAGTTCCGGATTTTCAAGAATTTCACGAACGTTTTTCAGCCATTCGTCCATCCCCGATTCACTTTTAATACCTTTGTATTTCCAGTGTGCAGCCAATCCTTTTTCAGCAACTTCATCCATTCTTACTGTACGAATCTGCACTTCCACCCATTTACCTTCAGGACCTAAAACTGTCGTATGAAGACTTTCATACCCATTTGTTTTAGGAATCGAAAGCCAATCGCGAAGACGCTTCGGATTGGGTTGATACATATCTGCTACTATAGAATAAGCCTGCCAGCAAGCTGCCTTTTCTTTATCAAGAGGGACGTCAAAAATCACCCGAATGGCAAATAAGTCATAGATGTTTTCGAAAGGCGTATTTTGTTTTTTTATTTTAGAATAAATGGAGTTGATGGATTTGGTTCGCCCCTTTATAGTAAATTCAAATCCCAGTTCATTCAGCTTTTCTTTTAACGGAGTAATAAAGTCTGATATAAATTTATCACGGGTCTTTTTAGTATCATGAAGCTTATGAGCAATTTCTCTGTAAATCTCCCGATTGGTATGCTTAAGCGACAAATCTTCCAATTCAGTTTTTATGGCATACAGACCCATACGATGAGCTAATGGAGCATATAGGAAAGAAGCTTCTCTGGCGATACTTTGTCTCTTTTCTTCTGGAAAAGTATCCAATGTGCGCATGATCTGAAGGTGCTCAGCAATGATGATCAGAATTACGCGGACATCTTCGGCAAAGGTCAAAAATAGTTTTCGAAAGTTCTCGGTCTCCAATGATGCATTACGTTCGTACAGCTCTCCAACCCGCATCATTCCCTGAATAATTGAAGATACAGATGTATTGAATTTTGATTCAAGTTCAGTTACGGTAAGTATTTTTTTTTCAACCAATTCGTGAAATAAAACGCTTAAAACAACTCCTTTCCCAAGTCCAATTTCATCCAGAATAATTTCAACGACCTTGATTTTATCAGCAATGGAGCTTCCGGGAACTGTTCCTTCGGGAGGGAACAACGAAAAATGATCTTTTAGGGTAGCTCTTAATTCTTTTCTCTCAGTAGAGGTGAAGAGGTTTGTGTGAGCATGAAGAATCCTGCTATATTGAATTCTGAATGATGTATTATTTTTTGATGTCATAATGCAGTTATAAGCAAACAGTTATAAATAATATCAAGTTAACACCTTTGAAAGTGCAAAGATACGATACAAAATTCAAGAACTCCCAAATCCATCTGGAAAAAGTATAGATTTCCGGGTGGAATAAAAAAACAACAAATAAAAGCGATAAATAATTCGATAGTTTTGAATTTTCTTTCTTAAATTTGCAAAGAATGAAAAATAGATTGTTTATTTTTCATTACTAAACATTATATCATTTTTTTTCTTTTTAGCAGCAATTATGGAATTATACACTGATTCGGGAATAAGCAATCAATATGGTTTATCCATTCGATTTAGTTCGGGTGGATTTTCTTTGTCGATCGTTGATGAATCGAAGACCCAACTGTCAACAAAATCGGTATCGGCGACAATTGCATCTTTATCAAGTGATGATATTATAGCTTTAATAAACAAAGAAATAGATATTAATTACAGTGCTATCAATTTAATCTATGAATCGGATAATTATTTATTTGTTCCGGCTCCAATATTCAGATCGCACGAGGCCCCGGACTATTTAAACTTACAGCAGAAACCTCTTAAAAATGAAATTGTATTATATAACAATCTCCCGGTTTGGGACACTGTAAATGTTTTTGCCATTCCGAAGGCACTTCCAACTGCATTAAATCAACTATTCCCTAATACAATTATTGAGCATCATATTAGTTATTTCTTGACTACCAAAATCAAAACTCAACATGAAAACAGTCTTTTTATTTGGACCCGACAAAAGATGATGGATATTATCGTGTTTAAAAACTCCAAACTGCAGCTGTTAAACAGCTATGCTTATCAAACTGCGGAAGACTTTACTTATCACACGCTTAATGTAATTGATCAGCTTTCGGTAAATGCAGGAAAATGCAAAGTAAATTTGTTTAACGCAGAAAAGAAACCCGAACTAAAGAAAACACTGGAGATATACCTGGCTGTGAACGCCTACTAAGCAAGAATCACAACAGAACAATAAACTAAAAACAAAATGAAATGCGAATAATCAGTGGAAAATATAAAGGCCGAAGAATTAGTGCACCAAGCAATATAACTGCCCGGCCCACAACAGACTTTGCCAAAGAGGGACTATTTAATTTATTGAATAACAGAATTGATTTTGAAGGTATCGACGTACTCGACTTGTTTGCCGGTACAGGAAGTATAAGCATTGAATTCGTATCCCGCGATTGTAAGGGTGTCATCAGCATTGAGCAAAATGATCGGCACTGTAACTTTATCCGTAAAGTGTGCACTGATCTGAAAATAGATAATCTCTCTTTATTGAAAACGGATGTATTTAAATATATCGAGAGCTGTCATACTCAATTTGATATGATCTTTGCCGATCCTCCCTACGAATTGGAAAAACTAGCCGGAATTCCGGACCTGATTTTCGCGCACAACTTGCTGAAGAGTGACGGTCTGTTTGTTTTGGAACATTCCTCTAAAGATAGCTTTGAGAACCACCCAAACTTTGTTGACCACAGAAACTATGGAAATGTCAATTTTAGTTTTTTTGAAGTGAAACAATAAACTTAAATGATTATCCGCAAAGTATACAGTTTTGAGTTTTCAATTTTCTATATGTTATATGCTTAAAATTTGATTTGTAAGAAGTGGTAAGAGCGAGTAGTCTATCA